>JYMV01042399.1_pt1 | contig 19165 bp, 13 predicted proteins | sample 338911 | NCBI WGS metagenome assembly JYMV01 (sample SAMN03354496, study PRJNA234377) | hydrothermal vent metagenome | biome: Deep sea; feature: Hydrothermal plumes at the Eastern Lau Spreading Center, Western Pacific Ocean; material: Seawater | place: Tonga | collected 2009 | depth 2000 m m
TCAGTACTGTAACATTATGGCTCTTATGAATAGACTCGCTCATCCCTCCATTTTACGCCGCAAGCGGCGGGGAATACAACCCCAAGGGATTAAAACAGTAGGTTAGACACTGGATTCAAGCTCATTGACCGATCAAATAAAAGTTTAAAGCAACTACGCACTTACTGATACCCGCGCAATAGATAACTCATGTACGGGAGGGGTAATCAGGCGAGTATCAACTCCCTTTAGTTGGTACCCTTTTTCCTTCTTCCAATGAGTCTCTTTCTCCCTAATCCAGCATACTGAAAAACTTACATAAAAAAACAACCCTCACTGACCTAGGTTATCCATCCTTTTGTCGTCAGTAATTGGCAGTTTCACTGACTGACTCTTGTCGTTGACGCTCAGAGTCAATGCTTATCCTCCGATGAATACCGCCTTCAGCCTCATACCACCATGCCCCTCCTGGTATATAGAGACACGATTCTCAGTACTGGAGAGGGTTTGAGAGATAAAAATGCAGATGACAGGAGGGACAGTACCTAGGCTTATTCTGAGGGTTTATATTCATCTTGTTCCGCTGGTGGCAGTTTTGATACTTAAGAGAATGCTTGCTCAAGTCGTCATAATAACGCTGCCTGTTTCTAATGTTGCCAAACCGTTCCAAGTGCCTATGAGTCAATTTATTCTCCTGCTGAACATTGCGGATCACGCACGGCTGTAAGCCGTCAACTGCATCCGGTTTGTTAGGTGCTCCTGATCGTTTGCCCCTGAACGATTAATAATCGTCCGTAATACGTGGATCAACTCCAGGCATGGTGTCAAGTTTCCATATGTCCACCGGCACATCGTTTTCCTGTCGCGGACCGGGAGTGCTTCGGCCGTTAGCGACCTGCCTTCTTAGCAAAGCGAGTAGTTCCTTGACCTTGTCCGGATTCTCCGCATGCAGGTTACGCCTCTCACCGGGATCGTCCTTCATGTCATAGAGTTGAACGAGTGGCAAGCCCGCTTTGGCGGCGTCGGCATCATTGTATGTCCAGCCCCCAGAGCCCGGGCACAATACCAACTTCCACCGACCGTCGCGGATCGCAAACTTGCCGGAAATGGAGTGATGCACCACGTTTTTTCTACTTGACGGGCTGGTTTGGCGCAACAGGGGCAGCATACTGACGCTGTCCTCGCCAGCGTTGTCGGGAAGCGTATCCCCCACAATCTCGGCACAGGTGGCCATCAGGTCGGAGAGACATACGAGTTCGCCGCACTCGGTTCTGGGTTCGATCACGCCCGGCCAGCGAGCGATGCACGGAATGCGGTGGCCTCCGTCCCAAGCGTCGGACTTGTAACCTCGATACGGCCCGCTCGGATAATGGCCCTGCGGTTCCATTGCCTTTTCGCCACTCCCCCGACCATCTTTTGATACTCCGATGTAACGTGCACACCCGTTGTCGCTGGTAAAGATGACTAATGTGTTGTCGGCTACGCCATGCTTCTCCAGCGAGGCAAGTACCCGCCCGAATATGTCGTCGGTCTCGACCACTAGGTCGGCATAAAGGTTATTCAGGCCGCCCTTTCCAATCCACGGCTTGTTGACCGACAGTGGCGTGTGGGGGGAAGTCATGGGAAGGTAGAGGAAGAATGACTCGGCTGCTGCTGCCCGTTCGCTGATGTAGCAGTCTGCCTTCTTCGCCCAGGTCGGCAGCAGTTGCTCGAAGTGCCAGTACGGCATGGCAGGGCCTGAGAAACTAGCCAAGTTATTGCCAATCAGGCGGGATGGCAGGAACTCGGACGGGATTCCAACGGTACGGTTGTTCTCGATGAAACAGTAGGGGGGCCAGTTCGGGACATCCACACCGAAATAGTAGTCGAACCCGCGCTTGGTCGGGCCGCCGGTGGTCGGTTTGGAAAAAGCCTCCTGCCATCGCTGCTGCTGTTCAAGTGTAGCCTCTTGATCGGCGTCTGGCTCCGTAGGGCTCGGACCATAGTTACTGCGAGGATGGAAATCCTTCTCGTGCACCTCGAAATCCCAGCCCTGACCGAGATGCCACTTACCGATGCAGGCGGTGTGATAGCCGTGCTGACTTAGGAACGTAGGTACGGTAAGGCGATCTGTGGGGATCAAGGGAGCCCCATAAAGGCCGACAATGCCTTTTTGCAAAGCTGATCGCCAATTGTAACGTCCGGTCAGCACACTGTAGCGCGACGGTGAGCATACGGCCGAACTGGAGTGGGCGTCCGTGAATACCATCCCCTCCCGGGCGAGACGATCGATGTTCGGAGTCTGGATCTTCCCGTCGGGATTCAGGCACGAGGCATCGCCATAGCCCATGTCGTCGACGAAGAAATAGACGATGTTCGGTCTTGTCGATTTTGCAGTCATCTTGCCATTTATACCCCACATGTATTAGGCTAAATTGCTAAATATCGTACTATATATGGATTCCGTATTGGTATTGAAAGCAAAGATAAATAAGCCACATTTCTCATTTTGATCTCCACTGACCACATAGCACTAAATTCATGTAGACCCTAATATAGCAAATTATCCCCCCTTTGTATAGTCTCACCCAGTCTGAGCCTTCAGACGTGATCACTGTACCCGCGCAATAGATAACTCGTGTATGGGGTAATCAGGCGGGTATCAGCGCGTGTTTAATAACCCAGTTGGGATTGGTCAGTATCCGCCTGGCACTTCGCAGGACAATCCAATGGGAACTGTCTCTTGCCCCCACGAGTCACGATAGGCCCACGGCGGTCCAAACCCCGACATCTGCAGTTTACTCCTATCTTCAAACATGGCAGTACCTTTCAGCTAGAGTCTAAAACCAAAGCTGCATAACCTATCCACGCTGGTCTGAACCAGACTTCAGGCCAGTGTGGGTGGGTTTATTTTGCCCGCATTATAGGCTCAGAATACCCCTCCAGTCGAACAATTAAGATCTTGAAACACCGCATAATCCAATTTTTGTCACATTTAGCCTAAAGTATTTGGCTGATCCTGCCGATAGATAGGTAGGTCATATTATATCTGTATCTATATCCATTTACTGGTGTCCATGTGAATACCTTCAGAATCAACAGCAATCCAGCATCAGCACTAGCCTACAGGAACTTATCCAAGTCACAGTTCAATCTGCAGACAACATTGGAAAGACTCTCATCTGGCCTTCGGATCAACAAAGCGGCCGATGATTCTGCAGGTTCGGCTATTAGTACTCGAATGTCCAACCAGATACGGGGTATGAAACAGGCCAATGAGAATGCCCAACAAACCAACAACCTGATTCAGACAGCGGAGAGTGGCCTGAGCGATATTAGTGGTATGCTGAGTCGAATGCGGGAACTGGCAACCCAGGCCGCTACTGATACACTTAATGACAGTGACCGTACCAGCATTAACCTGGAATTTGAGGCGCTGAAAAATGAAGTCAGTCGGGTTGCCCATGCCACTGAGTATAATGAGATGAATCTGCTGAACGGTACCGATTACAAGAATGAAGTCCACAGAGCCAATACCACTGCCGACGATGTGAGAGGAATTAGCATCAAAAACGCCAAGCTGTCCAATGATATCCGCAAAGGAATTTATACATTGAGCGATCAACATGTTGATGTCAGTAACCAAGCTGATATCAGTAACTTGTCCGGCACAGCAATAACTGAAATCAGATATAGCGCCTCCTCTCTTCAACCAGCACTCGGAGAGACCCATAGCATCAATTCCCAAGTCAACCCCGCTGAAGTAGACATTATTAATGGGGGTACTACTGTTGCGGATGTTGATTACATTTCCTCAGCGCAAATAGGCGATTACTCATTGCGTGCCAAGGTCAATTCAGGGGATGCCGATATCAGTGGCATGTCCAGCGCTCATATAAGCCAAATCAGCCATGATGCTAACATACAACCGGGAAACTATACGGTGAGAGCCAAGGTCAATTCAGGGGATGCCGATATCAGTGGCGTGTCCAGCGCTCATATAAGTCAAATCAGCCATAATGCTTCCGTGCAACCAGGGACTTATACAATCAGTGCTACCGGATTAATAACCAGCAATCATGTCCTAAGCTTAGAGAGTACGAATGACTATATGATTGTCAATCCGATAAGTGGCTTCCCTTCAAACGAAATCACCGTTGAATTTTGGATGAAGTCGTCAGATACCGCAAATGCCGGTACCCCATTTTCTTATGCTTCTTCGTCTGCTGACAATGATTTTTTGATTTATGACTATAGGAATGTTCATTCGTTTATAGGCGGCCCCGCTATCAGTACTGGGGTTTCAGCCAATGATGGCGCTTGGCATCATCTGGCAGTAACATGGCAAAGTTCCAATGGTGATTTAAAGGTATTTAAAGATGGTGTTGTTGATTACTCAGGCACGCTGTCTGCAGGCAGTACCATGATGCCAGCCGGTTCACTAGTTATTGGCCAAGATCAAGACATTATCGGGGGGAATTTTGAATCAAATCAGGCATTTATAGGCAGCATTGATGAAATACGAATTTGGAACCACTCTCGAACTCAGGAAGAAATTCAAACGACAATGAACACCATTTTGGACGGAGATGAATCAGGACTGGTAGGTTACTGGAACTTTAATGATGGAACTGCCATTGATGGTTCTGCTCAAATCCCTTCTACTGCTAACAATGAGATTTCCCTGTCTCCTGCTGCGGATCTGACGGTTCAGGCACCTGGTGGAACATCACAGACAATTCCTTACACGTCTGGGGCTCAAACAATTAACTTTTCAAGTCTGGGCATCACAGTTAACTCCAGCAATGTTTCAAACATGACAGCAGATTTACTTGTCAACGCAGAAACGTTTACGGTCAATCCCACACTGGAAGTGACACCGCCAGTTGGTTCTGGGTCAGCTACGGTAGATGCCGGATATACCTTTGCTAGCACCTCAGTAGAATTCGACGACAGCTTAAGCACTGATTTGGGTCTTGAGATCCATACCAGTAATGCCTCAGACATGACAGCAGATTTACTTGTCGCAGCAGAAACGTTTACGGTCAATCCCACACTGGAAGTGACAACTCCTGCCAGCACTGTTCATGAGAACGGATATGACTTCAATTCCCAAACAACAATTACTTTTCCCGGATCATTAGGCATTGATGTTGATACCAGTGATGCCGCAACCATGACAACGGCCTTATTCAATAGTCCAAAGACTTTTACCGTACCCCCCACGTTAGTCATCGATTCGCCCAATACAACTGCTGGTCCAACCACCTACGGTTTAGCTGATACCAGTATCAATTTCCCTGGTCTCGGTCTAGAAGTTGATACTAGCAACACGCAAGGTACACAAACGATGACTGATGTTTTGCTGGATTCACCCCAGAATTTCTTCGTACCGGAAACCAGAGAATTGACTATGACTGACGGAAATGGAATCCAGCAAAGTTTGCAATACCGAGTCGGTTATGGCGACACGTTGGATTTCGATGATTTTGGCATTCAGTTGGATATTAAAGGCAGTCCTAACCACTCTACTCCTTCGGCTGATAGTTATAATCCGCATACTGACAGTCTAGATGGTAAACAGATAGAGATTGCCCCAAACAGAGACCTGCAAGTGGGAGCGGATAATGATGTCAATCATCAATTGAAACTGGGCATCACCAGCGTGACAGCTACTGGATTAAAGATTGAGAATGAATCAGTAGTGGACGTCGATCTGGCTAGAGTAGCGATCACTTCTTTGGATGTTGCCATAGATGTGGTCAATCAGGAGCGGAGTTATCTGGCATCAGAACAGAACCGTTTAGCTTTCACCATGTCCAACTTGACCAGCCAGACCCAGAATATCGAAGCCTCACGATCAAGTATAGAGGATGCGGACTTCGCCGCCGATGCCGCAGATCTAGCTAAGAACCAGATACTGGCACAATCAGCGACGGCCATGCTAGCCCAAGCCTCAGCCATCTCGCAGAATATCCTGTCGCTCTTGAGATAAGCCTACCACTAAGAATTTGGCTGACACAGCGAGCCTCCACTTTGGGTGCTATGCGCCCAATTTAATTGAACTAATTACTGCCAACTCTTTACCCCCGCGAGTCACAAGACTGCCACGGCGGTACATACATTACGTCGGATAATTTCCCAGCGCAAAAGAACAGGTGCCAAGACAGCGTAGCACTACATCCCACCATGCAGAAGGATGTAGTCTAATATAGACGGGTGGTTGCCAGTCAGCTCATCATTCATTATGTGCTTGTAACCGCGCCTATGCGGATGCGCCGTTTGAGTTGAAGGAGGAAGAGAATCTGAATTTACGGATATTCATCGACCGGTCGTTGGTGGAGATCTTTATCAATGACCGCCAGGCGATAGTACAAATGCATTTGCATAAACCTGAGGATGTGGGGATATGCCTGCACAGTGAAGGAGGAAATTTGGAGGCGGAGGTAATAAGTTGGAAGATGGCGGCCTCCAACCAGTGGTGATAAACTCCTGCATATCCAGTGGACTTAACTGGGCCTCGGGTTGGTCCGACTATTGTCTGAGCTAAAGTTATTTCATCAATTTTTATGGACTAAGAAAAAGTGTTGTGTTTGAACGGTTTAACTCAACCTCTATGTGGACAAGAGTAAAAGAGGAGGACATTCGCCTTTAACAACGGCTCGGTGAAGGTAGAAGAACTTGTTGTCAAGGTGACAGAGTAGTATTGCTGATAATCCCAGAATCAGAAAATCGTTTACTGGCAACTAATACATAGTATGAATGGTTTTGATTAAGTATTTAAAGGATTTGAAAACAGGTGGTGTTCCGCTTTCCAAGATGACAGGACCTCTGTTTGGAAGTCAAAAAGCAGCAACAGTTTTTTTGACGGAGTCGAATCAGGAGTCGGTCTTCCTGATAACGGCTTCTAATACGGTCTGATAATCACTGGAGCAGTGGGCATAGTCTGTCTATACAACATCAAATCTCTGCCTAGGGAGCGTCAGCTAGTATGACTTGGGTGTGCTATCTGTATGGATAGACTAAGATTAGGTCTGATAAGGGGGTCGAGTATATTTCGGTTAAGGATGGGAGTTTTCCTCGCGTCTTCGGCCCAGGTGCGCTGACAGTAGACTGCCTAGCGGACTATCGAACTCCTATCCTTGAAGTTTGACTTCCCAAAATACTCAGCTTTAGTATTCAAAATAAGTTATGTAAATGCTTTTTATCTGCGCTGTCTCAACGATCTTGTTTTAGAGTCTCGAGGTTGAGGAGTCATAATGCCAAGTATGGAGGTAGTTGAATCTTTCCAGGACGGAGTTCAGTTCCCCTATCCCCTCTATTCTTACATCTAAATTGCAAATTAGAAGTAATGTTCAAGAAACAGGCCTGCATCAGTTGATGAAACCCACAACTTTAGGCCAATCCTGAAGACTGCCTTTCAGCGAGAGTCTGACCGACAAATATTAGGCACTAGAAAAAGGCCCAAGCAAAATTTCGCCACAAAAAGCCCAATCCTAAAATCTGAATTAGCCAGTCATTTTCACAGCTGAGCCAGCATGCCTGCCATCGGCTGTGGACACCGATCAGGACCTCTGCTATAGCTATGCAGCTAGGGAGCGACATGAGATGGTGTGCGGGTTTGGGCTAACTAACACATTTGACTTTTTGCCCCAACACTGGCAAAATCAACAACGATCCAAGAGCCAAAGGGCTTTTAATCGCAGTAGGCCGCGTGCTAGCCATTTTTAGTCGCAAACAAGTATAGTTCCGCATGTCAATCCCCACCATTGAACGCTATCGAGGTGCTGTCCAGTATACCAGCTGAAATGCTGAGAGGAGCAGCAGTGGATACCATCATCAATGATATTATGAACTACAAGCGGATGATTACCAAACTGTGAAAAAACACTGAATTTAGTCAGAAGGCTCGGTAGTGGAAGGGCAAGCTGTCTTTCTTTCGCCAGCTCAGGACTGATTCAACCTACAAAAAAATATAGGAGTATTTGATGACTAATAATGACAAGCCCAATGTGGTTTACATTTTAACAGATCAATGGCGTGCCAAAGCGACGGGTTATAATGGTGATCCGAATGCAATCACACCGAATATAGATCGGCTAGCCACTGAGTCGATTGATTTTGCCAATGCCATTGGCACTTCTCCTGTTTGTACACCCGCACGGGCTGCATTGTTAACTGGGCGTTTTCCTACGACCACGGGCATATTTATGAATGATGTGCCATTGTCGCCCGAGGAGAGAAGTATTGGCAAAGCTTTTAAAACGGGTGGTTATGATACGGCTTATATCGGCAAATGGCATGTGGATGGGCATGGTCGTGCCAGTTATATCCCACCCGAGCGGCGGCAAGGTTTCGATTATTGGAAAGTGTTGGAGTGCACGCATGACTATCAGAACTCTGAATATTATGATAGCAATGACCCGGACATTAAAATATGGCCTGGATACGATGCTTTTGCACAGACGGATGATGCTTGTGCCTATATAAACGAACACTCCGAAAACCCGTTTTTCTTGGTTTTATCATTGGGGCCTCCGCATTTCCCGCATCACAATGCGCCCAAAGAATTTCAAGAGATGTTTTCGCCCGAAGCAATCACATTTTCACCTAATGTAGTGTTTGACGATTCCAAGTTTGAAGCATTCACCCGAAAAGAAGCAGCAGGCTATTATGCGCATATTGCTGCTTTGGACCAATGTATGGGGGACCTAGTAGGGGTGCTAAAGGCAAACAGGTTAGAAGAAAATACCATTCTCATTTTTGCCTCTGATCACGGAGAAATGTTGGGCTCTCACAACAAGAAGCCATTTACGAAACAAATCTTCTGGGATGAATCCTGTCGCGTACCTTATCTGTTGCGCTATCCTCCATTTACTTCTGAATACCAGAACCGAAAAGTGATGACGCCATTGGGTACGGTGGATATTATGCCGACATTACTGGGGCTGTGTGGACTGGAAATCCCCGATTCCGTCGAAGGTGATGATTTGTCGGTCTGCATTCGCGATCAGGTTGAATTAGAAGATCATGTCGCGCTTTATATGAGTGTGTCGCCGTTTAGTGGAAGCAATTATCTGGATTCTGCCTATCGTGCTATTCGAACCAACCGCTATACCTTCGTGAGGACAAGTGAAGCTATCTATTATCTCTTTGATGATGTGGAAGATCCATATCAATTAAAGAATTTGGCAGATACTTCTGAGGTGGCAGATGTTCAGAAGGAATTAGAACAAGAGTTGTCGCAACAATTGGAAAAGATTGGCGATCCTTTTAGGGAGAAAGAATATTATCTTGAGAAGTGGGGGTATGAAGTTGATGAGTTTGGGAATGTGCCTTATTCGAGATAAATTCAACAGCGATTCCATCTCAATCAGGGAACTCACTACTAATCCCAATAATTTAAGGTAATTGCAAATGAGTGAGAATAGTATGACAGCAGAAGAGAAGTTTATTGTCGATTTACAAGGTTATATTGTGATTCAAAATGTTTTAGATCCCGACGAGGTGAACGAGCTGAATCGGATAATCGACCAGGGAGACCGGCAGGGAAGACCCAGTTTGTGGGGAAAACCGTTCAAAAAGTTGATTGACCACCCCCGGATTTTTCCCTATCTTTTGGAACTGATGGGTCCCCACGTGCGTCTGGATCACGACTACGCGATTTTCATGGAACAGGGAACCTCACGAGGTAGATTGCACGGTGGCCCAGACGTGGTCGGCGACCACTGGTATAAATATCGCGATGGGGTGATACGGAATGGGCTAAGCGTTATGACTTATGCCTTGGCAGATGTTAATGAAGGAAACGGAGGGTTTGCCTGCATTCCCGGTAGCCATAAGACCAACTTTTTGCGTTCTGTTCCCAAGGAGGTTCGTCAGTTCGATCGTGATCCCCATTATGTTAAGCAACCAGCTATGAAGGCAGGGGACGTACTCTTTTTCACCGAGGCCTTGGTTCACGGCACCAAGCCTTGGACCGCATCGCATGAACGCCGATCTCTCCTGTACAAATATAGCCCTGGCCACTCGGCCTGGAACATTAACTACCCTGATCTCAGCCAATACGGTGATTTGACAGAGCGGCAGAGACGAATGCTTCTGCCTCCTTCTATTGGAAGCCGCCCCCGGGTTGACGATCCCCAGTGATTTTGCATGCAGCGGAAGTATGAGGTTTTACTTCCGCTTTTAGGTCTGCTTCTAACGAACTCATACTCGTCAATATTATGTGAGTCAAATAGCCTATAGATATTGCTCTTTCGTTACCGAATCTTTCGGCTATCAGGAGAAAACCTATGCGAATACCTGAAATTTACAGAAGTTAAGGAGCTGAATGTGGCCAAAAAGAAAAACGTCATTATCACCGGTGCCGCCGGTTTAGTCGGCACTATCCTGCGCCAGCACTGGGGTGATCGCTACGCCCTGCGCCTGACCGATATTCGCCCAGTTAAAAACCTGCAGGCAGATGAAGAATTCGCCCAACTGAACATCACTGATCTCGACGCGTTTACTACCGCCTGCCAGGACATGGACGTGCTCGTTCATCTGGCCGCCGACCGCAGCCCAAAAGCCGATTTTTATGGATCACTGCTCAATCTCAATATCATCGGTGGTTATAATGGTTTTGAGGCAGCGCGGCGCGCTGGCTGCCAACGTATCGTCTTTGCCAGCAGCATCAATGCCGTATTGGGTTATCAGGGTACAGAAGCCGTTTCTTGGGATGTGCCTGTCTTTCCGCAGAATGTCTACGGTGCCACCAAGTGTTTTGGCGAGGCCCTAGGCCGAGTCTACGCCGACCAGCACGGCCTGTCCTGCATCAGCGTGCGCCTGGGCAGCCCGCGCTTCGACCAGGGGGGTGATTGGGACCCGGAAGAACCTTCGCATCGGATCAGCCCGCGCGATACGGCACAGCTCTTTGCCCGTTGCGTCGATGTAGAGGAGGTCGAGGTGGCCATCGTGCCCGGTATCTCGCGCCACAAAAAGGGCTGGCAGGACGTAGAGGACGCCTGCCGTATTCTAGGCTACGAGCCGCAGGACGGCACGGCTTTTCCGCGCGCGCTTTGCTAGCCCCGGTCTCCGCCTGGGTGCAGACTGCTGGCTTGTTATGCGTTTATTGTCGTCAGCTGTATCGAGAAACAGCCTTGGAGCCTCGATAAGCCACGGTGTGACCTTGGTGATTTTCATCGCAATTCCTGCATCGGTGTGGGTCGACATGCTCAATTCAGGCCGATGTATCGTTTTCGGGTACTGGACGGCCTAGTCTCCCAGGAAGTCCACAATTGTATCCAAGTTTCTGTGGTCGGCTGGCACGCTGGTAGCCAATCTGATTATTTGCCTATCTCTCATAATTTTAGGTTTACTGATCTATTCATTTCAGGGAGCAAATCAATGGTGGAACTGAGTATCGTGCAGAAACGGGGTCATTAGGATGAATCATATTGTAGGCTGAACAAGCAATATTCTGATTACATTCAGCACAAACTGGAGGAATTGATGACACTGGAAGAAAAACTTCTGTCTTTGAAGATAGAGGGATTTTACATCGAAGAATCCGTGCTTTCGCCGACGCAGGCAGCGGAGGCTTATGTCAGTACTAAGGCTACACTACAGGAAGGCTCTGGGCGGATTTTTGGTAGTACCTTTCTAAACCACAACCAGTGTTTAGCCCCCTATCTAGCTGCCCCCCGAATCATGGAAGTGGTTGTTGCTATGCTAGGGTCGAGTGCTCGAATTATATCTACTAGCGGTAATCTGAGAGAACCGACAGCCCAGGCTGAACCAGACCCTCCAGGTGGTCTACACGTAGACTGGCCCTGGGGTCAGTCAGGGGGATCTTATATCGAAGGTCAACTACCCGACGTAGTAATTAACCTGACAACCTTTTGGATGTTGACGGAATTTAGCCAACAAAATGGAGCAACCATCGTCGCACCGGGCACACATAAAGCTGGGAAAAACCCCAATGGTTATCCGGAATTGAAACAAGCACGCCCAACCGAGTATCAAGTGGAGGCTGCGGCGGGCAGCGTGTTGGTGTTCGACGGTCGACTATGGCATAAAGGAGGCACAAATCGAAGCGCATCAGACCGAGTATTCTGGGGAGTTAACTATGCCCCTTGGTGGCTCAATTGTCACGCTCGACGTCCACACTCAGTTGAACATCGGATACAGACCCAAGCTGGGCACACGCCTACCGGCCACTGGCCCTACCTCAGGAGCGAAGTCTACGAGTTGTTTCCGCAGCCAGTCAAGCAACTATTACGCCACTGGGTGGATAGAGAATGGGTAATGAGTAAAGCTGAAGCCGAAGCCGCTATTTGGGATGTTTCATACTTTCAGTAGCGTTTCATCAGGATTGGAGAGGTGACTTGATCGGGTTTTGATGCCTAGTAGATCTGAATTAATTACCTGGATCCATGTGTGGCTACACCTGACCACTGACACTGGTCAATCGGCCATAAAAACAGCCGGCAGCCGTTGCAGGATCGACCATCCTTCATCCTAGACAATTCGAAACTCATGCTGCTCTCATCTATGGCAATTGACACAGTTTGGTTCGACAGCTACGGGCTTACTATCTTGTGATGGTGACGGTGGGCGGCCAAACGCAGAGTAAAACGGCCAATGTCTCGCATCATTAAATACGTGAATCCTTACCGCGACTGAAGGTTTCAAACTCGTATCTGGAACATATCGGGTACGGGGTAATAAGGCGGGTATCATCACCGGTTGGTACCCTTTTCCTTCTCTCCACTCGTCTCTTTCTTCTCCCATCATACAGAAAAACACCCACCACCAACCCAGATAAATCACTCTGTTGTCGGCAGTGGTTGGCACTGGCACTGGCTAGTCTCTTCTTAGTTTAGCTCTTACCCGCTCAGTTTATATGATTGCTCATTTTTACTTGACTACCTTTAGATGAAGTCTTATGGTAAGTTACCACATTCCAACAAATAAGCTCTTAAGACCTGTATCAAAAATTTTCTAAACTTTATCCAGAAAATAATCCTAATGACTCTTCGACCCATTTTCAACCTGTTGATCGCCGCAGTTATGATTTTGGCTGCAATCTTGGGCTCGTGGGCTGAAAGGAGCACAGTTCCATTGAATACTTCTAAAAAAGCTGATGGCTACCAAGGAATCTGGTTTACTCTGAATCAATTCTCCGAAGAGGGAGATAAATACTCGGGTGGACTGGGAACCTATACCGCCAAGCATGTGCCGATGGCTATCTACGCGCCTGAGGTTGAGAAAACCTTTTTTGTTTACGGCGGGGCCAAAGAAGGGCAAAGACATCTACTGGCGATGGCCTCCTATTACGATCACTCACACCGCCTAGTACCTCGACCGACGATTGTGCACGATAAGGAAAATGTTGATGACCCCCACGATAACCCAAGCATCGCGCTGGATGAGACGGGACATGTCTGGGTCTTTGTCAGCGGACGGGGTCGTCGTCGCCCCGGGTTCAAGTATCGAAGCCTAGAACCTTACAGTATTGATGTGTTTGAGTTGATCAGTGAAGAAGAGATGACCTACCCTCAACCGTGGTGGATCGAAGGAGAGGGATTTGTCCATCTCTTTACCAAGTACACGGGTGTACGAGAACTCTACTGGAATACCAGCCACGATGGGCGAGATTGGACACCCCATCAGAAATTAGCAGGAATGGGAGGTCACTACCAGACCAGTCGTAGACGTGGAAGTCGGATCATCACCGCTTTTAATATGCATCCCGGTGGAAATGTCGATATCCGTACTAACCTCTACTTTGTTCAGACGGACGACATGGGACAAACCTGGCGAACGGCTGATGGCATCCCAATTGAGACACCGATGACCAATCCGCACTGTGCCGCTCTGGTGAGGGATTTTCAGGCCGAAGGCCGACTCGTCTATATGAAAGACATCGATTTGGATGCTGAGGGGAACCCTGTGATTTTGGTTGTCACCAGCAACGATCATAAACCGGGCCCGTCAGGCGAACCACGAATCTGGACCATTGCTCATTGGACAGGAAACCAATGGACGTTTTACCAGGTCACTGGATCAACGCACAACTACGATATGGGATCGCTATACATTGATTCTCCAGAGAAATCGTCGAATACCGATTCGCCTGGCCTGTGGCGACTGGTTGCTCCAACCGAACCAGGGCCACAATACTGGGGAACGGGTGGCGAAATGGCCATCTGGATTAGCCGGAACCAGGGCCTACATTGGGAAATGGAAAAACAACTGACTAGAGGGAGTCATTTCAACCATACCTATGCTCGTCGTCCAGTGAATTCCCACCCCGATTTTTACGCCTTCTGGGCAGATGGGAACCCGGATCAGTTTTCTGAATCCCGTCTCTACTTTACCGACCAAACCGGGGATCAGGTTTGGGTTCTACCCTACGAGATGAACCAAGAAAGAGAAGAACCTATCCCGTTTCAACCCTAATACTAAGGAGGGAATTATGACAAAGGATGGGATTAAGAGCAATTGCTGTTTATCTCAAGCCGAAATAGATCGGTTTAATTCGGAAGGTTATCTAATCTTCAATGGTTTTTTTGACAAAAACTTAAACCAACTTTTGAAAGAAGACGTTGATCAATTGATGATCAATCGCGCTAACAAGGGGGAAACGAATCTTATGGTTTTTCCTTCGTTAGGACCACTAACTTCTCAACCAATAGTCGTTGATCGCGTTGCTGATTTGATGGGAACGACCTTTACTCATCACCATATTCATGCTCGCTGGCAAGGAAAAGGTGAACCGGGTGTCTCTTGGCATCACGACTATGAGCAGATACCACAAACCAACCGTTCTCATTTGATGGTACATGTGTTTGTATATTTGGATGGATTGAATGGTGAAATTGGAGATCTACTCGTTTTACCTGGATCGCATCAACGGATTATGGCTCGTGATGCTTTTCGTCAATTCATGCATGACGATCTACCCGGTTCAGTCACAATTGATAACTTGTCTCCCGGATCATTTGTTATTGTTCATTCAGCTTTGCAACATGCTCGACGCCCCAAACCTGGGGGAGAAACTTTTCGACGTTATTTTATTGACACCTCATATTGCCAGCATGGGATTTTATGGCCTGCTGGTCGGCGACTTTGGCATCTTAACCAGATGGCATTAGATCTAGGTTGGGATCGGAACGGCAAGTACACGTTTTTATACGATAACAGTTGTTTTTTCGACCCACATGACTATATGGAAAAATTCAATACCCGAAATCAGGGGAGTTTAGCAGTACACTTAATGGAGGAAATCAATTCACACCATAAGGGAATAAAAGCATGAAAATATTGGTTACTGGGGCAACTGGCAAAGTTGGACAGGCGTTTATCCAGCGTTTCCTTGCCGAACGGGATGACGGTAGTATACGAGCATTCTGTCATAACCGGATGCTGGAATCGAGGGATAGACTAGACGTAGTTCAAGGAAGTTTAGCTAGTAAATCAGACGTGGATAAGGCTATGGATGGGATAACCCACGTTTTGCATTTAGCCACTTGTAAAGAAACACCAAACGATATCATCGATGTCACTGTGAAAGGGCTATTTTGGTTACTAGAAAATTGTCGCCAAAATTCCAGTTTTCGACAGTTTCTAATGGTTGGTGGTGATGCCGCAATGGGACACTTTGTTTATCCTCATCCTATTCCTATTACGGAACAACAGAATCACATGCCATATCAGGGATGTTATGCGTTATCTAAGGTTCTAGAGGAAGTAATGCTGGAACAGTACTATATCCAATATAATCTGAATGGTTGTTGCTTGCGTGCCCCTTGGATTATGGAGAAGGATGATTTTAGGTTTTCTCTTTCCTTTGGAGAAGATGTTTTTGGTGGTCCTCGTTGGATAGAATTAGTTGGCCCCGAAAAAGCGAGTCAATATATGAAATCACAAACGATTCCCATTTTGCTAGATATGGAGGGGCAACCTATTAAACGCAACTTCGTACATGTACAAGACCTCATCTCATCTATTCTGAAAGCTTTTGACCATCCAAAGGCCTTTCAGCAGTTGTTCAACATTTGTATGGATCAGCCAGTTGATTATGGCCAAGTAGCTGAATATCTGAAACAGACCCGTGGCCTGCCGAGCGTGGGCGTAAAGACTGAGTACCATAGCACTTGGTTGGATAATACGAAGGCCAAGTTTCTGCTAGATTGGCAACCGAACTATGATCTAACTCGATTAATCGATGAAGCTTGGAATTATCAAAGATCTCCCAATGATTCTAGAAAAATATGGTATCCGGGGTAGGCTTATATTTGATACTGTTATCTTCAACTTTCTGCTTGATAGCTGATTCCTATCAAATGACTTGTTTAGGCCAAATCCAACTAATCCTTCACAAAGTATGAGCCAAGCCTTGGATGATTTTGCAAATTGGGAAGACCAAATTCCAGTGCAGTGCAGTTCTAGGTTACGGTTCACTGTGTATAAGGAGATAGTTTAATAAAGGTAGTTCTGTAGCTAGACGATTTGTTTCTGGTTATTTTAACTTCATTTCTTCAAGTCCGGTAATTGTGGCAGGGTTGCCAAATCACGGTCAACATTCCTCGTTCTGTATCTTCCTGAATTCAGCCTATAAAAAAGGTTCAGACCTATTTTTTTCTTCACCCCTGATTTCGTTATTCAAACCCGCGCAATAGATAACTCGTGTACGGGAGGCGGGTATCAGCTGCCCTTAGTTGTTATCTGGCCTTATCGCTCCTGAGATAAGCCTTCATTCACCAACTAATTCCTGCCAGTGCTCCGACCACTTTACCCCGAAAGTGCGATCGTGATAGAATACCAAAGCTAGTCCCTTGACAGTCGAATTCAGGCTTAAGATGTAAAGGGCGACCTGGGGATACCTCCACTTTTTTAGCGGTGGCAAATAATGAAACAATCGACAACCAATGAGTTTAAGAATGTTGTTCAGTATCTCTAGACAATTATATTGTTGAGCAACAACTTACCTTATGCGGTTCAATCAATGTCATAACGCAGTATGACGTAGTTGCTTCGATAAATGTAAATGACGAATCCCGTGGGATGACAGAGTGTTTGAGAGATTCAATGTCAGAAGAGCAAGATAATGAAATGGATAAAAAAAACGATGAATCTAAAAACTTGGCAGTCAAAGACGCCTGTATTCGACTTCTTCCAAACTGTGCTGAGGATGTTGATGTCATCGTGTCTCCTACCGAATTTGGTTGCAACAAGGCTACCTTTAAGGCGAGCGTGAATGGCAGTGGTGATTACTTTGTTAGGCTTTTGAATGAGGGATGGATAAGCAGGATCGAGAATGGACCTTATATGCCACCATCTTCACTAGTGCAGTATACCCACGCCGTCGGTGAAGCAGGGCTTGGACCTGCTGTGTTGGCTTCCGATGGGCAGGCTATGATTCAGGAGTGGGTCGAAGATATGGTTCCCGTGCTTGACAACTTTGATGTGATTATAAATGACATTGAGCATGCGGTGGCAATTGGGGCGTTACTCGGTCGGATGCATCAACTTCCAGTATACGCTGATAAGGCTATACGGGTCGTCCCCATCTGCTACACTCCTTGGGAGTTTGATAAAGTATTGCCGAGACTCTGCAAACAGGATCTGGATCTGGAGAACGTTTGGGTCGAGTTCAACGCTCTGTGGACACGCCCACCCCTCGAGGGTAACCTTGGCTCGCGGCTAGTCTTAGTCCACGGTGACTTTCACTGGCTTAACGTGTTGATGACTCACTCCAAAGAGGAGGGAGGCAGACCGAAGTTCTATATCATTGATCTGGAACTCTGTCGCATTGGGATCGCTGTCGAGGACATTGCGTGGTTTTTCAGCGAAGTGCAGATGAACCACCGACGTCCTGAATATCCAGCTTTAGACTTCAGGGATGGCTTTGCTCGTGGATATCTGCAGGCTTGTGGCTTGGGTGATGAAAAGCGTTTTGTCAACGAGTTGTTGTTTGCGGTAGAGTACGAGCGACCTTGGATGATGATGCTTAGGATGAGTACTTGGGGAGGGCAAAGGAAAACTCTAAAGAAAGAGTGTGCTCCCGAAGGCGTTTTTGCCATGTCGCGGCAGTTGCTTGCTGCTGCACAAGCGGGCAACCAGAGCCTCAAGCATAAGATTTTGGAGCAGGGGATAATAGAATACGCTCGTGCCATGATATAATTGTTTTCGGTGCTGCTATATAAATTTGTAGGGAACTCGGCCTAGAAATACCCCGTTTTTTCAGCGACAGCAAACTATAATCTTTTGGTACAGTTTAAATAGGGAAGGTTATATGCCAAAACAAAAGAAAATTAAGGATTATCGCCAAAAATTTATTAATCAAGGTTACGCAATCGTTGAGAATGTTCTTACCATCGAAGAGGCAAAAGAGGGTGTGGCCATTCTGCTTGATAAGATTCGACCTGAATCTCCAGAGTCTTATGCCGGTATCTGGGGAACACGACGGCAACTCAAGACGCCTGAGCATAGTATTCCTGAAATCGCTCGCTTTGCCACACATCCGAAATTATTGGAAGTTGTATCGTACATGATTGATGGTTCGTTTCGGCTTACTGCTGAACCCCTTCCTGTCGTTACTTTTCCAGGGAAAGTGTGCGGGTGTTTAAAAGATGGAAACTGGCGAGGTCATACTGATGGATTATCACGCGTACCTTTTCTGGAAAACGAAGGGAAGACGGCTTGTATTTGGCTGACGTTTGCCGATATTGAGTCTTCGGGTGGGGCAACGACGTTAATTCCAGGTAGTCATTGTTTAATTGAAAAAATGGCAGTTGACCCAGAATTTCGGGCGACAAAGGAAAAGAATAACACCTATACTGCCGAGGACAATCTTGATGGGCTTAACTGGAATCCAAAGGAAGTTACCCTAAAAGCGGGAGGTGTTTTTTTCTTTAATGATCAGGCCATACACAGTGCTTCGGACAATCTATTGCAACAACCCAGACTTATTTGTGCGTATGGTTTCACCCAAAAAGGAAATCAAGAAGAAGAGTTGAGTGCTCGTCGGACTATTCATGGACGCTTCAATTCTGACCATCTGGAAATGATGGATGATCAGATGAAACAACTTATTGGTTTGGTGTAACATCTCAGTAACTTTTCTCATGGAATGGGGGTAAGACAGTCCTCGGTATAGAACTGCCTCAAAGGCGGTCGAAGGTGATCAGTACCCCCGTGTATGTACCGCCACGGCGGT
>JYMV01017492.1_pt1 | contig 19163 bp, 19 predicted proteins | sample 338911 | NCBI WGS metagenome assembly JYMV01 (sample SAMN03354496, study PRJNA234377) | hydrothermal vent metagenome | biome: Deep sea; feature: Hydrothermal plumes at the Eastern Lau Spreading Center, Western Pacific Ocean; material: Seawater | place: Tonga | collected 2009 | depth 2000 m m
CAGACTCTGGCAGTGGATCGGGATCTGTTCTTGCCTTGCGAATTTTCTGCTCAATCTCATCCGCTCCATCGATCATGTTGATGCGGGAGTAATCCGATTCGTCCGATTTACTCATCTTTTTTGTGCCGTCACGAAGACTCATAACCCTTGTCGCTGAGCCAAAGATTTGAGGTTCAGGCAGCGGAAAATAATCAACCCCGTAGGTTGAGTTGAATGACTGCGCGATATCCCGGGTCAGCTCAAGATGCTGCTTTTGATCTTCCCCCACGGGAACATGCGTGGCCTTGTACGCCAGAATATCGGCAGCCATTAAAACCGGGTAAACATACAGCCCGACGGACGCCTGTTCCCGGTTCTTCCCGGCTTTTTCCTTGAACTGCGTCATTCGATTCAACCAGCCGAGCCGCGCGACGCAGTTAAACAACCACGACAGCTCGGCATGCTCCGGGATCATCGACTGGTTGAAAATTATGGATCGCGCAGGGTCTATGCCCGAAGCAATAAGGCCGGCAGTCACCTCCCGAGTCGCACGACTCAGTTCTTTAGGATCATGCGGGGCCGTGACGGCGTGTAAGTCCACCACGCAATAAATTGCTTCGAACTCATCCTGGAGCCTGGCCCAGTTCCGAATGGCACCCAGGTAATTGCCTAGATGAAGACTGCCCGTGGGCTGAACACCTGAAAAAATTCTGTTTTTAGACATTTACAGAGCTCAACATTCTCTATCGCTAGATCTGAATCTGTCGCTACCGACCAATCAGTAGGCGCCGTGGCAGGCGTATTATATGATGACCTTGATTCAAACCGACCCAATTGATCAAGAATCCTGGCTATCCTGTTCGGCGGCGGATTGCAGAAACAATCGATCAAGCTTAATTCTGCAGGGTACTGTCATTTATTTAACAGTTGCAGACCCTATAGTCACTGGGCACACACCTTGAGCCCTAAGCGTACGATGAACAGAGCCCGTGGTGGGTTGCATCCACAAATAGTTTGAGGCTATGACAGACACCATTTCCTCTACACTTGGTTTTCTTGCCACCACATTCGGCAGTGTCTTCACCTGGCTGTCAGCGTTTGCACGGACGCTCTGGTTCGGTACAGTGTTCGACTTCAAGTTGAGTGGTGTTGGATTTGCTCTGGTGATTGCCTGGATACTTTATCGCCTGCTGCAAATGTTCTTCGACTTATTTCTGGACAGCTGGCGTAGCCCTGCTCATGATCCCACTGACTTGATTCTGGGAAAACTGATCAGCCTGCTGTTTTATGGCACGCTCCTGCTCACGCTGATAGCAGTCAGCCTAACCTATGTGATGTTGCTGATTATTGCAGACCCAGCGGAATGGCTTAGCCAGTACTTTCCACTGTCTTAAGGCAGGACACTCCCGTACAATCATCCGATGAAGCTCAGAGCCTACCAGAATGACGACTGGCAGGCGCTCATAGACCTCTGGCAACGCGTATTCCCGGATGATCCACCGCATAACGACCCGAGTCAGGTGATCTCCGCCAAGCGGGCTGTAGACGACCTGATATTCGTCGCCCTCGAAGAAGATTCTATTGTCGGCGCAGTGATGGCGGGTTATGACGGACACCGAGGCTGGCTCTACGCGGTAGCTGTCGATCATCCTCACCGCCGCCACGGAATCGCTCGGCGCCTGGTCGCGCACGCCCTGGACGCATTACGTCAATTGGGGTGCATCAAAGTCAATCTACAGATCAGATCCGATAATGCACAGGTGGTTGCGTTCTATGAATCTCTGGGGTTCTGTGTCGAAGATCGAATCAGCATGGGGCTACATCTGCACCGGTCCGCCTGAATCAATGGGTCAAACCAAGTTCAGCACCCTAACGGAACTGAGTCCGTAAATGCTTTTTGTCGATCTTACCGACGCTGGTTTTGGGTATCGCATCAACGACCTCTATCCGGTCTGGCACAGCCCATTTCGAGATCAAGCCATCCGAGACTGCCTGTAAGAACTCGTTGCGCACCGTTTCCGGGTCCAGTTCACCCTGCCGCGGAACCACCAGGACCAGCGGCCGCTCTCCCCACTTTTCATCGGCAATTCCAATCGCTGCCGCCTCACTGACGTTGTCGTGCTGGAGCGCAATGTCTTCCATATAGATTGACGAGATCCATTCACCACCGCTTTTGATGACATCCTTCACCCGGTCGGTCACTTTCAAATAACCAGAATCATCAAGGTACCCCAGGTCGCCCGTGTGGAGGTAGCCGCCCCGCCAGAGTTCTTCAGACTGTTCGGGATCCTTAAAATATCCTTGCGTCAGCCAGGGCGCCCGAGCCACGACTTCACCTATCGTGACGCCATCATGCGGAAGGTCATTCATTTCCGCATCAACAACTCGAATGTCGACCAAGGGAGCCGGTCGGCCTGACCTGCAGCGTACATCGATCTGCTCGTCTTCTCCACTAGCCATGTATTCGCCCGACAGTTGAGCAAGGGTCAATACGGGACCCGTCTCTGACATGCCATAGCCGCTGAATAGATCAATTCCACGGGCACGGGCCTGCACGGCCAATGCCACTGGAAGCGCGGAGCCACCAATCGTCATTTTCCAACCGCTAAAATCAACTGATTCCGCCTCTGGAGCATTCAACACCATGTGCAAAATTGTCGGTACACAATGGGAGAAGGTGACGGATTCCTTCTGAAAAAGATTCAGCAACTTCTTTGGCTCGTAACGCCCCGGGTAGATCTGTTTGACCCCGAGTAATGTCGCCAGATAGGGCACACCCCAGGCATGGGCATGAAACATCGGTGTCAGGGGCATATAGACATCCTGGTCATGAAACCGGCCTTGCTCTGCCGGACTCCCCATAGCCAGGCCCTTACCCAGCGTATGCAGTACGATCTGACGATGACTGTAATAGACGCCTTTGGGATTTCCTGTGGTGCCGGTGGTATAGAAAATGGTGGCGCGCAGCTCCTCGTCAAAATCTTCAAAGGCATATTCTTCAGACTGTGCGCCTAGCAAAGCTTCATATTCACCAGAAAACCGAATCGCTGACTCGGGGCTATCGCCTGATTCAGATATAACCACCCAGTCTTTAACGGTTTCTACCCGACTTAGAATGGTGCCCATCAGCGGCACAAATTCTTCGTTAATAAGTACGATGTCATCTCCGGCATGGTTCATCGTGTACAGTATCTGGTCAGGCGACAGTCGGATGTTGACGGTATGTAACACCGCGCCAATCATCGGGATGGCAAAAAAACATTCCAGGTACCGGTGACTGTCCCAGTCCAGCACGGCCACAGTATCTCCTTCCCTTACACCCAGTGACGTCAACAAGTTTGCTAACCGGGCGATTCTTTTCTTGAAGTCCCGATAGGTGTAGCGAAGTAGATCCGCATAAACGATTTCCTGATCAGGGTGTCTGAGTTCGAGGGTGTTCAGCAATTGCTTGATCAGCAGTGGATAGCCGTAAGCCGACGGTGTCCGGTAGATCTTATGGTCGCTCATAACACTCCTCGTTTAGCACGTTTCATCATAAGCAAGTCAATCCAGATCTCCAGCGGGGTTAATCACGTTTTACCAGCCGGTCGCCGGCGTATGAAATTCGCTGCGGTAGATGACAGCACAAGCTCATGGTTCTGATTGTGCACTTCTGTTCGGGTGCGCATCACGCCGAGCTCCGGCTTGCTTTTAGACAGTCTGGCTTCCAGAACTACCGCCCTCACAAACAAGGTGTCTCCGGGTCGAACCGGATGATACCAACGCAACTCGTCCAGGCCAGGTGAACCCTGACTGGATACGTCCGACAGAAAACTATCCGCAAATACGCGCATCATCATGCTGGCGGTGTGCCAGCCGCTGGCGATAATGCCGCCATAGATCGACTCCTTTGCCCGGATCTCATCGATATGAAAGTACTGCGGGTCGTAGCGGGTCGCAAAGTCGATCACTTCGCCAAGTTCAACACGGATTGAACCCAGTTCATATACTCGACCCGCCTCATAGTCTTCAAAGTATTTATCTTCGCCAGGACCCGGGAATGTATTGCTCATCAACTGGTGTCTCCTGGCAACCCAACTTCGGCTTCTGCTGTGTGACGCAAAGTCGATCCCAAGCCGTCACTCAGCTGACCAGTCTGACTTGTTGCGTGTCATACCGTAGCCCTATTGTTCGACGCGTATCAGTAACACCATTCACGAAATGAAAAGGCCGCGTAAAGCCTGATACCAGCCCAGGTCCACCCATCAACAAAAGATCACCAGGCTTGAATTCGACCTCTCTAGATCCATTGCCCTGGCGGTCATGACAGACACCAAAATAGCCATCACCTGTGAGCAGAATAATGACGATCAGGAAGCCGTAACGCACATGATCCCGGTGCGGGGTAATCCCGGCGCACCCCGGTGGGTACCGCTGGACGATCAAATCATTCAGTCGCAATGGATAACCTGCACTGTCGACTTCAGCGCCGGCCAGAGCATTCGTCAACGCCTGTTCCAGCACCTGAGCAAACTCCCATAAACCGTGGTCACTTGGTATGTCGTAACACAGATCAAAATCCTGGTAGACAGGTGCCTTTTCGGATCCTGTTGTGGCACGGGCAGGCCGATATTCGAGCTCATCGACGACAGACACCAATGCATCTGCCTCAAACGCATCAAGGCACGGACAGGCGACAGCACCCACCCGCGGCAATGCGGTGATGCTGCTCGAAACTTCCAACAAGTCCAATTGTGAAGCCAGTACCGGGCGCCTGGCGCTGTCTGTGTTCATCTGGATCCAGATCCTAAACTCAACAAGTGACAAAGTGTATTTATGACACATATGGACCACAACCCTTCGGCGATTGTGGACCACCTTCAGAACGCCGCTGCACACTGCCCCGGTGCGACCATCGTCAAAAAATTCTGGAATAACACCAGATTCAGGCTCTCATAAACACTTTCTATCGTCATTTTTCGGGCTCAGTCGCCTAAAATACGCACTCCAGGCTGCCTACCACCCGATATCGCTACCCTGTGGTGAATCGGGCCGGTCGCGGCAACCACTGTTACGAACTGACCAACACGATCCGTATCTGGCACTGAAAATTAATGTCATCTCTTTCCCTCGCCTTCCACAGACTGAGCTCGCTGCCGTACTTTTACGGCCTGGCCGGGAAACTACTGCCCTGGGCGGGAGGGCTTTGCATCGTGCTCTTTGGTGTTGGCCTCTACACCGGTCTTGCACTGGCGCCAACGGATTACGAGCAAGGAGACGGCTACCGCATCATCTTCGTCCATGTTCCTGCAGCCTGGATGTCGATGTTTGTTTATGTTGTTCTCGCCATTGCGGGCACCATTGCCTTGGTCTGGCGAATAAAATTGGCAGAGGTGGTGGCCCGGGCGAGTGCTCCTATAGGCGCTTCCTATACATTCCTTGCCTTAGTCACCGGCTCTATATGGGGTAAGCCCATGTGGGGCACCTGGTGGATCTGGGACGCACGACTTACCTCCGAACTTGTTCTGCTTTTTCTCTACCTGGGTTACATGGCGCTGCAATCGGCCATCGATGACAGACGTACCGCAGCCCGGGCAGGTGCAGTACTGGCTCTCGTCGGTGTTGTGAATCTACCCATCATTCACTACTCGGTCGAGTGGTGGAGTACGCTACACCAGGGCCCTACCGTATCTAAATTTGACTCACCCTCTATCCACCTCTCGATGTTGATTCCGTTACTGCTGATGGCACTGGCATTCAAGATTCACTTTGTTACTGCTGTCCTCGCACGAATTCGCCCCGAGATTCTGGCGCGCGAACAACGCACGCAATGGGTGGAACGACTGATTTCAGCGGGCCAGCCATGACCGAATTCCTGAATATGGGCGGCTACGGTCTTTACGTCTGGCCTGCCTATCTCATCGTAGCCATCGTGCTCATCCTGAACCTTATAGTTCCGCTTCGACGCCACCGACGTCTTCTCAGTGAATTTTCGCGGCACAAAAATCGCAATCGACTTGAAGCGCCGTGACGCCCTTACGCAGACAGCGATTTATCCTCGTTGGTCTACTGGTTCTGGGCGTTTCTGTCGCACTTGGCCTCGCGCTGCTCGCACTCAGAGAGAATATCAACCTCTTTTTCAGCCCAACGCAGGTCAAGGCCGGCGAAGCGCCCCAACAGACCAGTTTCCGCTTGGGCGGTATGGTCGTCGAAGGTTCGGTCAGGCGCCCTGATGATGACCTGACCGTGGAATTCACTCTGACCGACACTGTCGAGCAAGTTACCGTAACCTACAAAGGTTTCCTGCCGGACCTTTTCCGCGAAGGCCAGGGAATCGTTGCTCAGGGCATGTTGAACAGCAATGGCCTCTTTGAAGCAAAACAGGTGCTGGCGAAACATGACGAAAACTATATGCCGCCAGAAGTCGCGGATGCGTTGAAGAAGGCCAAGGAGATGGGGCTCAAGTGACGGCTGAACTGGGGCTGCTGGCCCTCATCATTGCGTTTTGCACCGCAGTCGTACTCGGTATCGTCCCGCTTTACGGCTCAATCCGGCGGCATACCACCTGCATTGCCGTGGCCAGGCCCGCTGTCTGGGTACAACTGGTCTTTGTCGCAATCGCCTATGGCTGTCTCACTTACGCTTTTCTGGATAATGATTTCAGCGTAAGCTATGTTGCGAACAACTCAAATTCGAAACTACCGCTGCTGTACAAGATCTCGGGCGTCTGGGCCGCTCATGAAGGATCGCTGTTGTTATGGGTGCTGATCCTTTCCGGGTGGACAGGGGCTGTAACTATTTTCAGCCGCACTGTACCGGACGACATGATCGCTAAAGTTCTGGGCGTCATGGGTCTTATCAGCGTCGGCTTTTTGTCTTTTATTTTGTTTACCTCCAACCCTTTTAGTCGGCAATTTCCGCCGGTAACGGAAGGACGGGACCTGAACCCACTCCTGCAGGATCCTGGACTTGCGATCCACCCGCCGATGCTTTATCTGGGGTATGTCGGGTTTTCGGTAGTTTTTGCGTTTGCAATCGCGGCTTTGATAACCGGGCGACTGGACATGGCCTGGGCCCGATGGTCCCGCCCCTGGACCACAACAGCCTGGTCTTTTCTGACACTGGGTATTGCGCTGGGCAGCTGGTGGGCTTACTACGAACTTGGCTGGGGTGGCTGGTGGTTCTGGGATCCGGTTGAAAACGCGTCTTTTATGCCCTGGTTGATGGGTACCGCCCTTATTCACACACTTGCGGCGACTGAAAAAAGAGGCGTTTTCAAGGCCTGGACCGTTCTACTCGCAGTATTCGCGTTTTCACTGTCATTACTAGGCACGTTTCTGGTGCGTTCCGGGGTGCTCACATCGGTACATGCTTTTGCAAGCGATCCTGAGAGAGGTCTTTTTATACTTATCTTTCTGGTCATCGTGGTCGGTGGCTCACTGACTCTCTATGCCTGGCGCGCGCCGAGTATCCGTAGTGTGCCTGGATTCAACCCTGTGTCGCGTGAAAGCGCTTTGTTGATTAACAATGTCCTGCTCGTGACGACCACGGCGACTGTCTTATTGGGCACACTTTACCCGCTGTTCATAGATGCCCTCGGCCTGGGCAAGATCTCGGTCGGCCCACCTTATTTCAATTCCATTTTCGTTCCGCTAACGGTGCCACTGGTTGTTGCAATGGGATTTGGTGCGCTCTGTCGCTGGAAAAAAGACACCTTTGCCCGACTTCGGGGTGATCTCGGCATGCTGCTTCTGGCCAGTTTGCTCGCAGGTGGGATCTGTCCGTTGGCCATGGATCACTATTCACTTGCTGCAGCCAGCGCCGGCACACTCGGCTGCTGGGCGATGTTTACGGCTATACGAGGGCTGTGGATTCGAGCTACACCTGGACGTCGTTGGCAGGGTCTTGCGCGGACCCCCCGGGCCTACTGGGGCATGACACTGGCACACTCGGGCATCGGTATATTTGTGATTGGCGTTGCCTTCACGACCATTTATTCGACGGAAAAAGATCTCAGTATGGCGCCCGGTGAACGCTTTTCAGTCGGTCGCTATGAATACCAGTTCGACGGTGTCCAAAATCTGTCGGGCCCTAACTACGTCGCACAAACTGGTACGGTCATCATCAGTCGCGATGGCCGCCTCATTGCCCGGCTTTCACCGCAAAAGCGTCGTTACCTGGTTCAGCAGATGCCTATGACAGAAGCCGGCATTCAGGCTGGATTCTGGGGTGATTTTTATGCCTCACTCGGCGAACGCCTTGATGACAGGGGCCGTTGGGCTGTCAGGGTGCAGTACAAAGCCTTCATTCGCTGGATCTGGTTGGGTGCTCTACTGATGGCTGCAGGGGGCCTGCTTGCAGCCTCTGACAGACGGTATCGCACTGTGGCGCGTGCACCTGTCCGCGAACCGGCCGCACAGACAACGCCGATTCTGTCCGGATAACCCATGCGGTCTGATCGATTCGCCTTCCGGTCCGCTGCTGTTGCCGTTGTCCTGCTCTGCGGTGCCGGCATTGCACCCCCCTCGGTCCATGCCGTGATGGAACCGCTCAAATTTGAGTCAAGCAGCCAGGAGTCTCGTTATAAGGCTTTGATCGCCGAGCTTAGGTGTCTTGTGTGTCAGAACCAGAATCTCGCGGATTCCAATGCTGAACTCGCGCGTGACCTGCGACTACTGACCTACAACATGATCCTGTCGGGAAGCTCAGATAAGGATATCGTTCAGTTCATGGTGTCTCGCTATGGTGATTTCGTACTCTACCGGCCACCGTTTAAACCGAGTACCGCCTTGCTCTGGCTTGCCCCCTTATTGTTTATGGCGGGAGGATTCTTCGTACTGTTTCGAATCTTTCGCTGGCGAAAAAATATCAGGCCACTGGACGTTCCACCGGATCAGCGTGCGAAGGTGCGTAAATTGCTGCAAGACGATAACTCCGCATGATCGTATTTGGAGGGATCGGCATGGCCATGCTCGCGTTGGCGTTGTGGCTGTTGTTGTGGCCGTTAATGACCCGATCGACCCGTACGACCATACCGCGACACGAGCTCAATGTTCGGATTGCTCAGCAGCGACTGGCAGAGATCGCAGTCGAATTGAAGAACGAGCAACTTTCAGACGCAGACTTCAGTACCGCGCAAACGGACCTGGAAGATACGCTGCTGACTGATATTGAACCGGGAAAAACGTCAGATCCCCTGAGGAAATCGGGGCCGTTGCCAATCTTGATTGTCGCCCTCTTGTTTCCGACCGCGGTTATTGCACTTTACCTGGTCCTGGGGTCACCAGAACGCCTCTCTACTGAAGACCGCACAGCAACAACCGACACCAGCGCGAGATCACCTGACGCTTTACTGGCTGAATTGAAATTGCGCCTCGAACAGAACCCGACCGATCGTGAGGGCTGGGCTATTTTGGCAAACGCCATGATGAGTTTAGGCGATTACACCCAGGCGGTTAACGCCTATGAAAAACTCTATACCCTTACTGGGGATGACTCTGAAGTACTGGTGCGTTACGCCGACGCGTTGGCCATGCTCCAAGGGGGCACCCGGAGTGAACGGGTGGTCACATTACTAGACCGGGCGCTCAAGATCGACCCGGACCAACCCCAAGCGCTGTGGTTGGCCGGGATGGCAGCCGAAGCACGGGGGGACCTTCCCGGCGCACTGGAATACTGGCACCGCCTTAAACCGGCACTGCACGCTGACCCCCGTGCACAGTCCGAACTTCAAGCCCTGATAGAGCGGGTGACCCAACTTGCGGCTAGCCGGGGTCTTGACGTGGCAGATGATCCCAAAACTGTCCAGCGACTGAATCGAACAGTGGCACCTGTCACCCTGAAGGTACGAATCGAGATCACACCGGCCCTTGCGACACAGATTGAATCGTCGCACACCCTTTATGTCTATGCCCGTTCAAATGCGGGGGATCGCAGACCGATTGCTGCCGTCCGTCGTTCGGCCGGCGAGCTTCCGCTTGAAATTGTCTTGGATGACCGTTCCAGCTTAATGGGGAACTCGGTGCTTTCCGATTTCGACACCGTTACCCTTGGCGCCCACATCTCTCGCACCGGCGACGCGATCAAGCAACCCGGGGACCTGGCCAGCGAATCAATCCCTGTAGACCTCAGGACGACTGCCCAAGTCACCCTGATGATTGAACCACTGGACTGATCGACGCCACAGTTCTACACCAGCCACCGGCACAACATCCGGTGTCTAGACAGGATATCAGCGGCGTATTGCCCGGCTAAGTGTTCGGCGATCCAACAATATTGGATTCGGGGCCGAACGGGAACGCTGTGATGTTGTCTGCACCTGCTTCGGTGACAATCAGAATATCGTGCTCTCGATATCCACCCGACCCTGGAACGCCTTCGGGGATCATAATCATCGGTTCCATGGATACCACCATGTTGGGCGCCAGCACGGTGTCAACGTCTTCTCGCAATTCCAAACCGGCTTCCCGCCCATAGTAGTGCGATAAGGTGCCAAAAGAATGCCCATAGCCAAATGTCCGGTACTCAAGCAGGTCATGTGTCTTGTAGATTTCGTTCAACTCAGTCGCAATATCACGACATCGTACACCGGGTCTGATCAACTCAAGACCGCGGCGATGGACTTGGCAGTTGATTTCCCAGAGTTCAAGCGACCTGGAATCACAGTGACCCATAAATAGCGTTCGCTCCAGAGCCTGGTAGTACCCTGAAATCATGGCGAACGTGTTCAAACTGAGAATATCTCCGGGCAGGATGCGGCGAGTCGTCAGCGGATTGTGCGCACCGTCCGTGTTGATTCCCGACTGCACCCAGGTCCAGCTATCCATCAACTCTGTGTGGGGGTAAGTTCGGGCAATTTCGCGGACCATTGCCTGGGTTGCATGAATTGCGACCTCGTACTCAGGCATACCCTCTCGAAGGGTTTCAACCACGGCGGCACCGCCAAGGTCACAAATTCTTGCACCCTCACGGATCAGTGCAAGTTCTTCAGTCGACTTATACATACGAAGCCGCATCGCAACCTCACAGATATCAACCAGTTTTCTGCCTGGCAGCACGGATCTGAGCTTCTCGTGATTCTGCAGCGTCAGATGATCCGATTCGATTCCGATGGTGACAGCGTCACCCACCAACTGCTTAACCCCTTCAAAGAAATTGTCCTTGTGCCAGTCCGTATAGATGAGATTGTCGTGGCCGAAAGTCTGTCGCCACGGCTGTGCGCCATCGATATTGGCGCTGATGGTCGTCAACCGGTCCGCAGTGATCACACACCCATAATTACGCCCGAAAGCGGTATATACGAAGTCCGTGAAATAGTTCACGCAGTGCATCGATGTCAGTATCACCGCCTCGATCTGCCCTGCGACCATATGCCGCCTCATCGCAGCAACACGGCGGTTCATTTCGTGGTCCGAAAAAGTCGGTTGCGGCGGCTTGCCGTTCTGTAGCGTAAGCGTTCTGGGTCGGTGGTCCGGCATACAGGAACTATCTCCTTGCTACGGTTGAATGAGCCCTCTCAGGCAGCACCACCTGCACGATCGAATCCAGCACTTATCGGATATCTGGAAAGATACTTTCCCAATCGAAATCATCGAAAAAAGCCATGTATTTCTGATTACATTGGGTCTGGTAGTCGGAACCGGGTAACACCGAGGACACACAAAAATAGTCTTCACGCAGTGCCTGCGTCTCTGGGCTTTCTTCTATCGCAACTGTCGCGATCCCAGCGATTACCCCCCCTTGCCTTTCGATCAGTTCTATCGCGGCACCCATCGTACCGCCGGTCTCTACCCACTGGTCAACGAGCAGGACCCGGGTACCCGGTCGGAATGCCGGCTTTCGAAGTTCGAGAGACTGTGTCCGTTTGGAGTAATTGATGAACTCCACTTCCTCGGTTGGGACCGGCAACTTGCCCGCCTTGCGCACGGTTAGAATTCCCGTACCCAACCGAGTGGCCAGTGCCGCACCCAGTACATAGCCGGCAGCGTCTATACCCGCAACGACATCAATGAACATTGTGCGAAAAGGAAAAACAAGATCGTCGACCATCTGGGTAAACGCCCGACCATTAATGTAGGCCGAGGAGGGATCCAGCCAGGCGAACGTGTCACCCTTTACCGTAGGCGCCATCTGCCGAAGATACGAGCGCTCGCTACCCTGGTCGTCTGCCGATGCAGAAGCATCGCGGCGCACAGCAGAACAGCGGCAGTTATCGATCAAACGCAATAACCTTGTCTTGTCTATATTGTAGAAGTCTTCAGGCAAATTTATCCCGGTGGCAACCAGTATCGCATCAACATAGGGCGCGTAAACATGGACATTTTCCGGTGTAACACCAGAAGCCACCGCCAGCGCGCTGTCACCGACACCTTGTCGAAAGGTTTGTATCTTTTCGATTTCGGCGGCTTCGCCGGTCGCGACTCCCGAAGTGGTTACGACATCCATCCACTGCGCTGCAATTTGCCCTGATGCAAAGTAATCCGCTGGGTCGACGGCTCGCTGTTTCTTAAAGGCTGTTCCACCAAAATAGATTCCCGGCCAGCCACTCTCCTCGCGGACGGTATTGATACCTTCGGCCTGGCTTTGTGACTCATGTTGCTCGTCTATACAGGCATCATCCGCCCAGTAAGCATCAATGGGCAGACCTCTAAACTCAAGGTCAGCCAGAACCGGGAAGGCATCCCGCCCGGTCACCCCAAGGAAGTTGACCCCCAACCAAAGCAGTGGATGAGCCTGTCTACACCGTTCAACCAACAGCAAGAACTGCTCTACATCGAAATCATGATTGATCAGAAATACACCTTGTGCACCGCAGCGAACAGCAATTTCAATGTTACGATCAATCTGCTCGTCATCCTGAGCATGAATCACAGGGAGTACCGCAGGCCCAACGATCTTGAATTGTTTGTGAAAGATATGACTGTGCACTGCTCGACCTCGAATTTCGTTAACGCACGGTAAGGTTAGATTACCTTTTCTATACATTGCCACAAACCCTCTCCATATTCCCCCACCATTGATGGTGGGGGGCCAATAATTCTCTGAATCCACTGCTGATGCGTCTGTGGGTGTTTTCGCGCGGAATCGGCCTCGGCACCGCTACCAGTCTACAGATTGCGCGGCGCCGACATAACCGATAGTCAACATTAATTGGTCTCTTCAACATTCTGAATCAGCACAGTTATTTTCCTGTCGGTGTCCATGGTCAGCATTGATGGAAAGTCGCTAACGCAAAACTTAACTGACGCAGTATCGACCGGGGTGCACCTTTTGAAGTACCCTTGTACGACAGCCAGCTAGACACAGAAGACTCTGGGGATGCTGGCAGTATGCGGAGTGCTCGATTCAGTCGCTGCAACACAATTTGTGAGTAACAGGCCGGTACTCAAGTGGCTCGTGCACCGTCTGAAACGAGCACTGACCCAACCAACAGGAGAACAAACGATGAGCAAAAAAGCAGTTCCCGAAAAACCCGATCGCACTAACATCGGCAGAAGAAACATTCTAAAGGGTGTCGGTGCCGCTTCAGCAGCAACCGCCTTGAGCGTACCGATGATTCTTGTGCCCCCGCGTGCTCATGCCGCAACCGAACTTACCATGATTGCCTGGTATGGTCACGGTGAACCGGACATGGTTGAAGAGTTCGAAGCCATGCACAACGTCAAGATCAAAGCCAAATATTATGCCGGCGGCGACAACATGCTGGCGCTGATTTCACAGTCACCCCCCGGCACCTACGACATTGTCCTCTCAGACGGCGAGTTTGTGCAGCTGCTTAATGAAGCGGGCTACATCGAAAAGATGGATCCCAATGAATACAACATGCATGACCTGTTCGATGAGTACTCCCGGTTCCCTGGACACTGGAAAGGTGATGATCTGTATTCTGTGATTGTCAGGTTCGGATATTTAGGTGTCTCGTTCAACACCACAATTATCAGCCACGAAGAGGCTATGGACTACAACATCCTCTGGGACTCCAAGCTGACAGGCAAGGTCGGCCACTTCGACTGGCACCTGCCTAACCTGGGTTGCTTGAGTTTAAGAGACGGTAACAATGACCCAACACCCTTTGACATCAATGCTGCACAATGGAAAAAACTTCAGGAGACAACCCTGTCGCTTAAACCCCAGGTCGGCGGTTACTTCGACTATGGTGGCACGTTTTCATCCCTGAAATCCGGCCAGATACACGCCATGTGCGGCATCGGCGACTGGATCACAGGTGTCGTCAAGAAAGACGGTGCGCCGGTTGACTCGGTCGTGCCGAAACAAGGGGGCATTCAGTGGACTGAGTCGTACTCCATTGGCAAGGGGTCGCAAAAGCAGGACCTGGTCAAGAAGTTTATCAAGTACATGACTTCAGGCCCTGGTCAAGTTCGGTCGTCACAAATGGCGGCTTACCCCGCTATGTCGCCCTACAAATCCGGATGGACAGCACTCAATCAGGCTAACCCTGCGGAAGCCAAACGACAGCGCATGAATCTGGACGGACCGAACTGCATCGATGATCTTCGCGAAGGCCGCATCCACTTTCGACGGACACCGATTCAACAGTCTCTTGAAGACTGGAATGACTTTTGGTCTGAATATAAAAACGCATAAAACTCAATGAATCGAGCGGGTCGGTGGTTACTGGCCCGCTCTTTTTTCTGGGTTACCGGCATCCTGGCATTCATTGAATCTCCCTAACCACTCACGATCGCTTCGGCAACTACCGCACAGGATATCTCAATAAGCACTTATTCTCACCAGCGTACAGTCACTGTGTATGGCCTGACATGGTCTATGCCTATTGTCGTGTGGCAGCTGGTATTTTTTGTATTTCCGCTGTTATTTTTGTTGTTGATGAGTTTCTGGCTGGTTAAGAACTACCGCATGGTACCTGGCTTTGATTCGGTGAACTGGGTCAAGATGTACGGCAAGGGCTACTTCTGGGATCACGACGGTTGTCACCAGTGTGCTTGCATTTCCTTGTGCTTTTACATTGGCATTCAAAGTTTCGCCGACTGTCCGCCAGTGGGCGATGTTTTTCCTAATCGTTCCGTTTTTCACCAGTTATCTGGTGCGTATATTTTCCTGGCAGATCTTTTTAAATGACAACGGGATCATCAACGTTCTATTGAGTTCGGTAGGGCTTGGCCCTTTTTCGATGCTTAATACGTTCTTCGGGACACTGGTGGGCTACCTTACCCTTTGCTTGCCGCTGGCGGTGGTTTTGCAGCTTATCTCGCTATCCAACGTGGATCGGCGCCTGGTTGAGGCTGCCCACAACCTCGGCTGTGGCAGCTTTCGTACCGTCTTTGCAGTGATCATACCGCTTGCCAAAATCGGCATCATTGTAGCTGCCGTATTCTGTTTTATCCTTTCTTTCGGGGATTTTGTCAGTCCCTATTACCTCGGCGGATCCAAACCCCCCACCTTGAGCATCTTGATCATCGATACCACCAAATCAGGGCAACAGTGGCCTCGTGCCGCGGTTGTTGCGATTACCATGATCGTAACGCTGTTCGCAATCATGTTTACCGCTATTGCACTGGCCTACCGGCGGCGCTCATGATCCGTGCAAAAGCGTACAATGGTCTATTCTACTTTTACGTCGCGCTTGTATTCGTTTTTATATTTCTCCCCATTCTGACGAGTTTTGTATTCTCGTTTAATTCCGAGCGTTTCCCCACCATACCGTTGGGACACTTCACCCTGCACTGGTACACCCTCGCCTTTACCGACGCCGATGTCTGGGACGCCTTCAGGGTCAGTCTGATCGTGTCCTTGTCAGTTGCTTTTATCGCAACCTTCCTGGGGTTCTGTACAGCCTATACGGATTACCGCTACAACTTTTTTGGAAAGTCTGCGTATCTCGCGCTCTCGTTGCTGCCGCCCACTATTCCCCTGGTCATCATGGGGCTCGCAATGCTAGCGCTGCTCGCGCGTATCGGCATGTCCGGCAAGATAATATCGATCATTGTGAGTCATGTTGTATTGTGTTCACCGTTTGCAATGGCCATTGTGCGCATGCGTTTGGCGCAAATTGACCCCAACCTGGAATCGGCCGCCTGGAATCTCGGTGCATCCCAATGGCGAACCATGCGGGAAGTGATTGTGCCCTTTTGCGCACCGGCGCTTATATCTGCTTTCTGCCTGACTGCAGCCGTCTCATTTGATGAATTTGCCGTCGCCTGGTTTGTTTCCGGACTGAATAAAACAGTTCCGGTTATGATTCTCGAGATCCTACAAGGCAACACTGACCCCAGGATCAATGCCATCGGGTCGGTGGTTTTCGTCACCTCCATCACACTGGTCATACTTGCGCAGATTATTTACATGAGAAAATCAACCCGGAAAACGCTCACAGGCTTTTGATGGAAGACTCAGTGGCAACTAACCAGACACAACCGCTTGTTTTGTTTGACCATGTCACCAAACGGTTTGGTCCGACGACAGCAGTGGACTCGATTTCTCTTCAGATCTTCGAGGGCGAATTTCTATCGATTATGGGTCCTTCCGGTTGCGGTAAGACGACAACCCTTCGAATGCTTGCCGGGCTTGAGGAACCCTCTGAAGGCGAAATTCAACTCGCCGGCGAGCGCATCAACAACGTCACCGTTTCGGAACGGGACACGCCGATGGTCTGGCAGTCTCTGGCTTTGTTTCCCTTCCTGAATGTGATCAAGAATGTTGAATTCGGACTGAAAATGCGGGGTGTATCGGCCACTGAACGGCACCAGCGCGCCCTTGACTGGCTCGAAAGACTGGAAATCGTTGACTTTGCTGACCGAGAGATCAGCCAACTTTCCGGCGGACAACAGCAGCGTGTCGCGCTGGCAAGGTCGCTTGTCACAGAACCTCGTATTTTACTGCTCGACGAACCGCTCAGTGCACTGGATGCCAACCTCGTCGTGCGAATGCAGGGCGTTCTGACGAAACTTCAGAAAGAACTGGGCATCACTTTTGTCTATGTCACCCACCGACAGTCCGAGGCGTTTGCAATGTCCGACCGGGTGGTCATCATGAATCAAGGAAGAATAGAACAAATCGATTCGGCAAAAGGGATCTACCGCAACCCGGCAACGCGGTTTGTCGCAGAGTTTGTTGGCTCAAATAACATATTGACCGGAGCGGTCACCTCGGTAGATGGGCTGATTGAAATCGATACACCTGCCGGCCGTTTCAAATGCGCCAGCAGCACGGATCACGAATGGTCAATCGGTGACACCACCAGTTTGGTAATCAGTGCCGATCTGGTCAGGCTGAGCACTAGTACGGCAAACGACACCAACGAAATGGAGTGCCGATTTATCAGCGAGGAATTCGTCGGCTCGATTGTCACCGTCCTGGCTGAGACACCAGACGGTGCCGACTTTAGAATTCAACTCCAGCAACGTGAATTGTCAGAACTCGATCTCAAGGTTGGGGCGGCGGTGTACGTGCGCTGGGACAGTCACGATGCACACCTGCTCCGCAACACGGCCTGATTGGGAGGTCAGCGCATGAATCAGATTCCGATTGATGCGGTCATCATGTTGTTGAGTCACTACAACAGCACGTTTCAACAGTGGGGGGATGGATTTGCTTGACCTGCTGATCAAAAATGCTGTGCTGATAGACCGGCCGTCGCCTGTTGATATTGCCTGCCAGAATGGCCGAATTTTGCAGGTCGACCCACATATCCAAGCACAGGCAGAGACCGAAATAGATGCCGAGCAGCAGCTGGTAACAGCCCCGTTCGTCGACAGTCACTTTCACATGGATTCGACGCTGTCGTACGGGCGACCCCGCGTCAATCAGAGTGGCACCTTGCTCGAAGGCATGAGGACATTAAACAGCGCGCCCTCACTCTGTGTGGCTGGGCTGTGGCTCAGGGAAATCTTGCTATTCGCAGTCACGTGGACATCTGCGATCCGGAATTGACTGCCGTTCATGCTCTGCTGGAAGTCAGAGAAACCGTAAAACCCTATCTCGACCTTCAACTTGTCGCCTTTCCACAGGACGGGTATTTCCGATATGCGGGGGCAGTCGACCTGCTCACCCGAGCACTGGACCTTGGTGTAGACGTTGTTGGCGGTATACCGCACTTCGAACGCACCATGGCGGATGGCACACAGTCCGTACGCGAGCTCTGTCAGATTGCGGAAGCGCGCGGACTTATGGTCGATATGCACTGTGATGAATCCGACGATCCGCAGTCCCGACACATAGAAACCCTGGCTTCAGAGACACAGCGACTCGGCCTGCAGGGTCGAGTAACGGGGTCCCATCTGACGTCCATGCACTCCATGGACAACTACTATGCCGGCAAACTCATGTCACTGATAGCTGAATCACAGGTGCACGCTGTAGCCAACCCGCTGATCAACATTACGCTGCAGGGCCGGTCCGATAGCTATCCGAAACGGCGCGGCATGACGCGAGTCAAGGAGATGATGCAACTCGGGATTAATGTTGCTTTTGGTCACGACTGTGTACTCGATCCCTGGTATTCACTCGGCAGTCACGACATGCTTGAAGTGGCTACTATGGGGCTACATGTCGGGCAGATGACAGGCATCACCGAAATGCATCAAGCATTTAAAGCGGTGACGTCGAATGCAGCCGAAGTGCTCGCTCTGGAGAACTATGGACTTGAACCGGGTTGCAATGCCGACATGGTGATACTGCAGGCGGCCGACCCCATTGACGCGCTGCGATTGCGGGCGAACCGGCTGTTCGTAATCCGTCGCGGCGAAGTGATCGCGGAATCTGCCCCTGTCAAAACAACGTTAAGGATGTTTGATACCGAATCAGATATCCGGTTCAGTCGGACGGAATTCGACAACCTAGCCCGTTAACTATTCAAGAACTTGCCGCTTTGTTCTCCTCGGCACACAGGGTCGCAACCGCCCCTTCCAGACGTTGTAGACCTTCTTTGATATCGGTCTCTGGAATTATCAACGACGGTGCCAACCTCAGCACATCACTGCCAGCCACCAGAGTCAGAACGCCAGCATCCTGACTCGCCAGCAGAAATTCGCGAGCCCTTCCGGACCAGTTGTCGGTAACAACACAGCCGATCAGCAAGCCCTGACCCCGAATCGCCTGGAACACATCAAAACGATCTGAGATCTCCTGAAGCCCCTTGACCAGCATCGCCCGTCGGTGGGTCACGCCCTGAAGAACCTCCGGCGTGTTAATCAGATCAAAAGCCGCGGTAGCCACTGCACAAGCGA
>JYMV01039346.1_pt1 | contig 19151 bp, 20 predicted proteins | sample 338911 | NCBI WGS metagenome assembly JYMV01 (sample SAMN03354496, study PRJNA234377) | hydrothermal vent metagenome | biome: Deep sea; feature: Hydrothermal plumes at the Eastern Lau Spreading Center, Western Pacific Ocean; material: Seawater | place: Tonga | collected 2009 | depth 2000 m m
TACACTACTTTAAGTGAAAACCTGTATTTTAACTACCGATACCTATTTAAACCATCATACTGGCGAAGGACATCCTGAAAGAGCAGACCGTGTAACCGTTGTTATTGATCATTTGAAAAAAGTAAAATCCAAAAATTTAATTTGGAAAAAACCAGCAAAGTTCGATCTAAAATATTTGGAATTTGCTCACGGTAAAAATTACTTGAATAATGTAAAAGACTCTTTTCCTAAACAGGGTTTGAATTTCTTAGATGGTGATACCATTGTCTCGCCCGGTAGCAAAGAAGCAACTCGAGATGCCGTTGGTTCAATTTTAACTGCTATTGATGGAGTAATGAAAAATGATTTCAATAATGCCTTTTGTGCGGTTAGACCTCCAGGTCATCACGCTGAGAAGCAAAAAGCTATGGGATTCTGTGTTTATAATAATATCGCAGTTGGAGCTTATTATTTATTGGAAAAATATAAATTAAAGAAAGTCGCAATTATTGATTTTGACGTGCATCATGGTAACGGAACGCAAAATATCTTTTATGATAATGAGAAAGTTCTCTATATTTCTTCGCACCAATATCCCTATTATCCAGGTTCTGGGGCTGCAAATGAAAAAGGTAATAAAGATAATGTGCTAAATGTGCCTTTAGATGCTGGCACACAATCTCATGAATTCTTAAATGCCTATGAAAATATTTTTAAAAAGCTTAAAACATTTAAGCCTGAGTTTATTTTATTATCAGCTGGATTTGACGCACATAAAGATGATCCACTGGCTCAAATTAATTTAGAATCGAAAGATTATTATACTTTGACGAAAAGAATATTAACCCTTGCAAAAGAACTTTGTGATGGAAAAGTAGTATCTATTTTAGAAGGTGGATATGATTTAAACGCCTTAAAAGAAAGCGTGGATTACCACGTAAAATCTCTACTCGAATAATTAGTATTTGATCTTTGCTAGATAAAGACCACAAGCAGGTGCAGGCGGGGCACATTTTATACGATTTTTCGACTTAAATGATTGTTTAAAAGTCTCTAAGTTCCATTTACCTTCACCCAAATATTTAATGCAACCAACCATCGATCTAACTTGTTGTTGTAAAAAGGACTTGGAAGTAAATTTTAAAGTTATTTTGTCTTTATTTTTTTTTATTGAAATTTTTTCCATAGTTTTAATTGGCGATTTTGCTCCACAAGATGATGCTCTAAATGTTGAAAAATCGTGAGTTCCTAATAACAATTTTGCCCCTTTTTTCATGGCTTTAACATCTAACTTTTTACGAATGTGCCATGCTTTACTTTTTTGTAGTGCTAAAGGCGATTGCCTATTTATTATTGTGTATTGGTAAGTTCTTTTTTTAGCATCAAATCTTGCATGAAATTTTTTACTAGCTTTATTTATTTTTAATACCGTAACTGGTTGATTACCAATATGTTGGTTAATGCCTGGTAAAAAGTTTTTTTCTTTAATTTTTTTTTCTAGATCAAAATGTGCAACTTGCGCTAGCGCATGTACTCCAGAATCTGTTCTGCCCGCACCTATTACAACTACTTTTTCCTTGGAAAAATTAAATATTGCTTTTTGTAATACTTCTTGGATAGATAACCCGTTTTTTTGAAACTGCCATCCCACAAATGATGTTCCATCATATTCTATTTTTGCTTTATATCTTTGCATTATACCAAAATTGATCCGTTGCCAATTTTCTTGCCCAACAAAAACTCTTTGGTGATTTGTTTATTTTTTCCCTGACGTTGTAATTCTAAAATTTGAATAGAATTTGATTTACATGCAATAGTTAAATTTTCATCAAGAACAGAACTAGATTTTCCATTTAATGTAGATATTTTTGCTCTTAAAACTTTAAATCGCTCATTTTCAAACTCAAACCAAGCCCCGGGACTTGGACTCAGACCATGAATATGTGATAGAACTTTATTAGCACCTAGGTTCCAATTAATTTTTGCTTCAGCCTTATCTATTTTTTTTGCATAAGTAGCTTCAGAGTGCATCTGATCTATAAATTTTGAAGTACCAGTTTCTATAATTTTTAGACTTTCAATTAATAAATCTGCTCCCATTAAGGAAAGTTTTTTTTCCATTTCACCATGTGTTACATTTTGGTCCAACTCTAGTTCTTTTGAAACTAAAACAGGCCCACTATCTAATTTTTCCTTTATCTTCATGATGCTTACACCTATTTTTTTATCACCATTCATTATTGCTCTTTGAATCGGTGCTGCACCTCTCCATTTGGGGAGTAGTGATGCGTGAATGTTAATAAATCCGAATTTAACAATATTAAAAAAACTTTTTGGTATTATTTGTCCATAAGCAACTACAACAACAATATCAGGGGATAGTTTTTTAAAAATTTTTAACTCTTCTTCACTATTTAAGTTTGGCGGATTACTAAAACTTATTTTATTTTTTTTACAAAATTCTTCTATTGGAGATGGGTTAACTTTTTGACCTCGTTTAGATTTTTTTGGTGGCTGAGTATAAGCTTTAAAAACATTAAATTTATTTTTAATTAAAGTATGTAGAGTGGGAACTGAGAACTCTGCTGTTCCCATAAAAACTATATTAAGTGACATTAATTTATTATTGAATTTAAACTACAATTCTTTCAATTTCTTTCTTGTGTTTAGAAAGTTTTTTAACAATCATTGATTTTTTCAATTTAGACAAATGGTCAATAAAAAGTATACCCTCCAAGTGATCAATTTCGTGTTGGATACATGTAGCAAGCATACCTTCAGCTTTAATTTCTTTTGGCTGACCATAATAATCCAAATATTTTACATGACACTTATCAGGTCTATCGATTTCAGCAAATTGACCGGGTACTGACAAACAACCCTCTTCATATGTAGAATTATTTGTGGATTTCTCAATTATTTCCGGATTTACAAAATACATTGGATTTCTTCTTTCTTCATATCGCTTATCATTTGGACTTTCTGATTTATCACGCCACCCAATATCAAGAATAATAACTCTTTTAGGCACACCAACTTGGATCGCTGCTAGACCAATTCCAGGTGCCGCATACATTGTCTCCAACATATCGTCCATAAGTTTTTGTAAATTTTCATCAACTTTTTCGACTAACGATGATTTTTCTCTCAGAATTTTATTTGGTTCAGTTAAAATTTGTCTCAAAGCCATATAAATATGAATAAATTATAAGGCCCTTATAGTCAAGTAATTGGAATTTTTAAATAAAAAGAAGTTAAACTCTAATCGGCAAAGCTTCACTTAAAATATTGTTTCTTATTTTTTTTAAATTCAGCTCATTCAATATTCTATTTAAAAAATATATCGTCTCTGGATCTAAATCTCTAATATCGTCCTCTCCAATTATCTCCACAATTTTAAGCATAATTAAACCTACCTGATTTTGACTTACTAAGTCCCTTAAATTTTTTGGAACTGTTAGTTGGGTTGATAACGAAGTATAATCTAAATCTTCAGGCAAAGAAATTCCATCGGCCATGAGAGACTCCAAAACAACAATATCCTTTATGGAAATAAAATACTTTTTATTTTTTTTAATTTTTTTATAAACTGATTTAAAATCTTTTTCAGTTCTACTTAGTTTTTCATTATTATCTAAGAAATGTTTTATAACTTTAGATCTATGTAATATATCATTATCAAACTTTACTTTGGTCGTTGAGCTTTTATTTAAGTTTTGGTCAATTAACTCAACATAGTGTTCTGGAATTTTCTCAGGATCAATGGATTTTAAAATATTCGATAGTTCTTCTGCGTAAACATTAAAAATTTTATCCATGATAAATAAATCTTTGAGCAAAAATGCTAAATTAATTTTTTTTTCAATGCTATCGCTTAGTAACATACTTTGATAAATTAAAGCTCTAGCTTTGTAATTTGGCAAGTTCTTATAAATTTCTTGTGCGTTTACCAGTTGATAAAAATTAAAATACATTTTAAGATAAATTTTAAAAATTTCATCATTTGCAAAAGAATTTTGCGCTGCGGCTTGTTCGTAAGTTAATATTATATTTTCATTCTCAAAGTTACCAACTTGAATCAGGTTAGCAGAAGAAAGATATTTCCATATAAGTTTATCCGTTTTATCGTCTGGCTGATATTCAAAGTCATTGCTAGTAATATGTGACAGATAAAAATTTAAAAGATTATCATCTAAAATTTTTTTACCACCACTTTTTTCTGTGATTCCTAACAAAAAATTAATTTTAGCTTCAAAAAATTTATCTTCAAAACCCCTTTCCTTTAATAAATCATAAATTAATTGTGCTTCTTCTTTTCGATCATTATTTATTAAGCAATAAATTGTAAATTTTTCTAAATAATTATTTTGAACCCTAGGATCCAAAAAATTTATCTTTTCACATGCCGATTTTATATCCGCAGCGGATAGATATTCGTTAATTAAGAATTTGACAGCTTTTGTATTTTGTCCTACTTCTGGATTTTTTTTTAACAAGGTTTCTAAATCTTTAATTCTTTTCTTTTTAATTAACCAATTTATTTTTATTTCTAGAAATTCTTCCGAATTTAAATTTGCTTTAGGTGGATAGGCATTTGTAAACAAAACTTGATAAAGTAAATCTTCTGAAAGCTTAGACAAGTTTAGTTTGTCAATTCTCTTTAAAATTTTTTTTACGTCTTCTCCATCAGACTGAGACCACATATTTAAATTGAAATTATTCTCTTCAGGATCAAATATACCAATTACAGATTTTCCAGGATCCTTGATTTCGTTCTCATCAATTATTATTATTATTTTATTTATATCTTCTGAAAGTATGGGGCTTTCTATTTTTATTTCTTTTTCGTTATTAATTTGATTACTCTGATCATTTTTTTTTTTCTTCTTTTCCCATATGTCAACAGCAGCAAAACTTATAGTGAAATTAAAAATAAGTATATTAATGAAAAATGTAAATAGTATTAATTTATTTAAGTTTGATAAGCTTATCATGACTAATTTCTTGCTTGATAATTTTTTTTGGTGCTGGAAAATCAATTTTATCAAGCAAAAATATTCCTAAAAAGAAAATTAGAAGAATTAAAATAATTTTGATAACCAAACTTCTATTAGTTCTGGGTTGAAATCTAGATCCGAGTTGCATAATTGTTAAATTGTATTTACACTCGAAAATTAAGACATAATTGTGAAAAATCAAATTTAAAATTTCAGGTTTTGTTGGGAATGATGAGCGTTGGTAAAACCACCATAGGTAAAATTGTGGCTAAAAAACAAGGTTTGGAGTTTATTGATACTGACATAAACATTGAAAAAAAATGTTCGATGAAGATTTCAGAAATTTTCAAAAAAAAAGGAGAAAGATTTTTTAGAATTGAGGAAGAAAAAGAAGTATTAAAATCACTTACAAAAAATAATTGTGTTATAGCCTTAGGTGGCGGGGCATTTATAAACGAATCCATCAGGAACAGTGTTTTAAAAAGTTCAATATCTATGTGGTTAGATACTGATTTAAAAACCTTAAATGAAAGAATAAAATGGAACAAAAAAAGACCTTTGCTGGATAAAAAAAATAATCAAATAAAGATTAATAAATTATACTCTGAAAGAAAAAATATTTATAAACTGGCCAATCATAGGATCGTTTGTGACAACCTAAGTAAGGAAGATGTTGCAAATAAAATTATAATTTTTTATGAAAAACACTAAACTTATTGTTAAAACAAAGAGCAAATCTTATCCAATTTATTTTGGAAATGACATCTTAAAAACAACAGGAAGGTTAATAAAAAAAAGTTTGCCTGGTGTAAAAAAAATATGCATCATTAGTGATAATAAATTACCTAAATTGTTGATAAAAAAATTAATTAAATCCTTAATAAAATATGAACTTAAAGTTTATAAATTACCAGCAAACGAAAAAACTAAAAGTCTTAAAATTGCAAACAAAATCATTGAACAACTCCTAAAAAGTAACTTTAATAGATCAGATTGCATCATTGCTTTGGGAGGTGGTGTCCTTGGTGATTTGTCAGCTTTTATATCAAATCTTACTAAAAGAGGATTAAAATTTATTAATATCCCCACTACTTTATTAGCTCAAGTCGATGCATCTATTGGTGGAAAAACGGGAATTAATTCGATTCAAGGTAAAAATCTTATAGGAACCTATTACCAACCTGATTTTATATTGAGCGATATATCAATATTAAAAAGTTTACCCCAAAAAGAAATGATTTCAGGTTATGGTGAGATTCTAAAACATTCGTTGATTTTTGATAAGAAGTTTTTTTTGTGGCTTTCTAAAAATGGAAAAAAAATAATTAATAGGAAAAATAATGTTTTTTTAAAAAAAGCAATTGTTAAAAGTTGTAAAATTAAATGTAAGATCGTAAATAAAGATGAAAAAGAAAAAGACTTAAGAATGATCTTAAACTTTGGCCATACTTTTGCACATGGTTTTGAAAGCGCGAAAAATTTCTCAAAAAAATTAACTCATGGCAAAGCAGTACTACTGGGTATGATGATTGCCAGTGAACTATCTAACAAAAAAAAACAATTATCACTTAAAGAATTATTGCTAATAAAAAAACATTATCTCAGCTTAAAATTGCCAATGAATATTAGTAAAATTTTTAAAAAAAAAGAGCTTAATAAAATTATTTATTTTATGAAAAAAGATAAAAAAAACATAGATGAAAAAATTAATTTAATTTTATTAAATAAAATAGGAAAAACAACCAAACCTAATAAATTTGCATTAAATAGCAATGAAATAAAAAAAATTTTAAACTCCTACTATTTATAATAATTTAATGTATCTCTATCTCTAAAGCATGAATTTTATTACTCATTTCATCCTTTAAAATTGAAAAAATCTCCTTGTGCGCTATAATTTTGTTCATACTTTTTAATTTTTTAGATTCTATTATAATCTTTAGATGAAACTTATTGGGATCAAAGGATTTGTGCTTTGTATGAAGATAAGAATTGTCAATTAATATAATGCTTTCTGGATTAATTTTGCTATTAATTTTTTCTTTAATTTTGTCAAAAAAATTCATAATTTCACTTCTAAAATATTAAAACATATAATAGTTTTAAACAATGGAAAATATTTGCGAATGGAAAAATTGTAAGGAAAGTGGAAAATTTAAAGCCCCACTAGAAAAAGATAATAGCAGAAACTACAAATGGCTATGTGAAGAACATATCAAATCCTTTAATAAGAATTGGAATTACTTTGAAGGAATGTCTCAAAAAGAAATTGAAAATTTTGTAAAATCTGATCTTACTTGGCACCGCCCCACGCAAAAATTTGGTTCTTCTGACAATTTTTTCAATATTCTTTGGAATAATGCCCTTAGTGACAAATTTAATCTTTTTAAAGAAGATAAAATCTTTAATAGTTCAGACAATAAGAAATTAAGTGAAAAAGATAAAGATGCTTTTAGAATTATGGGACTAAAATTTGACGCAGATTGGTCAAGTATACAAAAAAAATTTAAAACTCTTGTAAAAAAATTTCACCCTGATAGAAACTCAGGTAATAAACAATTTGAGGATAAATTGAAGAAAGTAACTTTAGCATACAGTCATTTAAAACTGATAATGATAAGAAAGTAGATGGTATGACAAATTTATCTGAATTAGTTCCGGACATCAAAATTTCTGTAAACCAAATTTTTGGAATAGATACGGAAATGAAAGTAGATGGATTTTCAAAAAAAAATGAGTATGTTCCTGAAATCGACAGTGCCTACAAATTTGATAGAGATACTACATTAGCTATCATTTCCGGTTTTGCATTTAATAAACGTGTTTTAATTCAGGGTTATCATGGTACAGGCAAATCAACTCACATCGAACAGGTCGCGGCAAGATTAAATTGGCCATGCATTAGAATAAACTTAGATGGTCATATAAGTCGTATAGACTTAATAGGAAAAGATGCAATTGTAATTAAAGATAGTAAACAAATTACAGAATTTAAAGAAGGCATCCTTCCATGGTCGATACAAAATCCCATAGCTCTAGTATTCGATGAATATGATGCTGGACGACCAGATGTTATGTTTGTAATTCAAAAGGTTCTAGAAAAAGAAGGAAACTTCACCTTATTGGATCAAAATAAAGTTTTGAAACAACATCCATTATTCAGATTATTTGCAACAGCAAATACAATAGGATTGGGTGATACAACGGGACTTTATCAGGGAACACAACAATTAAATCAAGGACAATTAGATAGGTGGAATATCATAACAACCTTAAATTATCTGAAGTTTGATAAAGAGCTGGAAATCATTCTTGCTAAATCTAAAAATCTTAATACCAAGCAAGGTATAGAAGTTATCTCAAATATGATTAAGGTTGCAGACTTAACAAGAAAGGGATTTGTTAACGGTGATATTTCTACCGTGATGAGTCCTAGAACGGTTTTACATTGGGCAGAAAATTCTGAAATATTTAAGGATGTAGGCTACGCATTTAGAGTAACGTTTATAAATAAATGCGATGACTTGGAAAAAAGTATAATTGCAGAATATTACCAAAGATGTTTTGGTGAAGATTTGCCAGAATCTTCGATCAATATTAAAATATAAACTTTTCAAATGGATGAACAGGAGCTTATAAAAGAAAGATTTAAATCTGCAGTTTCGTCTGTGGTTAAAGCTATTTCTGAAAATTTTAATCTTGAAATTAAATTTAGTAATAACGTATCATCGAAGAAAAATTCGTTAAATTTGCCCGAAATATCAAGTCTAAAACGTTTGCAGGATTTTACGAATCTGAGAGCTTTTGCCGACTCTGAGGCTCTAAAAATAAAATATACTGACAAGAAGATTTACCTTGAAAATGAACCTGATGGGACAGTGAGCAAAGCGTTATATGCTATCGCAGAAAAAATTAGGTATGAAAAAATAGGATCTGACAAATTAAAAGGTGTCAAAAATAATATAACCCAATGCTATGAAAATAAATTTAAAGACAAAAAAATTGAAGAAATTAAAACTGAAGCAGACGTTCCTATAACAGAAGCCTTTGAGTTATATTTAAGAAGTCATTTTTTTAGAATAAAACAAAACCATGCTACAAAAAAGATGTTAAGTTATTGGAAAGGTTTATTTGACAAAAATTTAAAACAAAGATTAAAAGAATTAGATAATTGCATTGAAAACCAAAATAAATTTAATCAATTAGTTGTTGAATTAATTGATAATCTTGATTTTGAAGATCCAAGCTCGAAAGAAAAAGAAGAAAAAAAAGATGCTACAAAAGAAGATTCTTCTCAATCTGAAAAAAGCGACGAAGAAAATGATTTATTCCAAAAAGAAAAGGATCAAAACAGCGATTCTGATTTAAATGTTTTGGGAAACAGCTTTGAAACTTCTAGCGAAAACGAGGATTCTAATCAAAAAGAAGTTGAGGGAGATCCAAGTTTAATAAAAAAAAATCAAAAAAATTTATTAAAAGAAAAATACAAGATATTTACTAATGAATATGATGAAATCGCAAATGCTGAAAAATTGGAGAATGATGATGAAATTACAAGACTTAGAAAAAATTTAGATCAACAGCTTACCAATTTACAAAACTTAGTTTCTAAACTTGCCAATAAACTTCAAAGGCAGTTGCTAGCAAAACAAAATAGATCTTGGGAATTTGATTTAGAAGAGGGTGTGCTTGATGCCTCAAAACTATCAAGAGTGATTATTGATCCATTTCATTCTTTATCTTATAAAATGGAAAAGGAAACTGAATTTAAAGATACTATCGTAACTCTTCTAATTGATAACTCTGGATCCATGCGTGGAAGGCCAATTTCTGTTGCTGCAATTTGTGCGGACATTTTATCAAGAACCTTGGAAAGATGTTCTGTTAAAGTAGAAATCTTAGGATTCACAACAAAAAATTGGAAAGGGGGAAAAAGCAGAGAAAAATGGGCCTTAAAAAATAAACCAGCAAATCCCGGAAGATTAAATGATCTAAGACACATTATTTATAAATCAGCTGACAAACCTTGGCGACAATCAAAAAAAAATCTTGGCCTAATGCTTAAAGAAGGATTGTTAAAAGAAAATATCGATGGTGAAGCACTTTTGTGGGCTTTCAAAAGAATTGAGACAAGAAAAGAAGAAAGAAAAATATTAATGGTTATTTCAGATGGCGCACCAGTTGATGATTCAACTCTATCAGTAAATTCTGGTGATTATTTAGAAAAACATTTAAAACAAACCGTTAAATGGATTGAAGAAAATTCTGACATAGAAATTTTGGCTATAGGTATCGGACATGAGGTAACTAGATACTATAAAAAAGCCGTTAAAATAGCTGATATTCAAGAACTTGGTGATGTAATGATTAACCAACTAACTAGACTTTTCTCAGAAAAAAATAATAAAACTATACACTAATTTTTTTTTCTGCAATCGAATTTTCCTGAATATGAGAAAGCAAAAGCCTAAAAGGAATCAACATCGCTAGTGCAACAAATATTTTAACAAATAAGTCACCAAATGACAAAGTAACCCAATTTATTCCTGTTCCATAAAATGAAATTGAAAAAAATAAAAAAGTGTCAATTGCAGATCCAACTAATGATGATGTTAAAGGAGCAGCAAACCAAATTTTATATCTTAGTTTGTCAAAAATATTGACATCAATTAGTTGCGCAACAATAAATGCTGTTCCCGATCCAATTGCAATTCTAATTGAAATCAAATCTGAATAATTTGTTGAAAAATAAAGTGTTATAAAAACCCCTAATGCGAAGCCCAAATATACAATTTTTTTAGCAGTATTTTTTCCATATCTTCTATTTGATAAATCTGTAATCAAAAATGCTACTGGATAACTTAAAGCCCCATAGGTCAATAAATTTTTAAGACCAAGATAATTTATAGGAAATTGAACAAGATAATTAGATAAAGCAACTACCAAAGCCATTAAAAACGCTAAAATAAAAAAAAAATGGTTTTCTATCTTAATCATTAATAATTAAGTTTTTGCAATTATTTGGTTTTTGAGTATTTTTGCTTTTGAAGATAATTTAAATGATTTAACACTTTTTAGATAAAAATCTAATCCACCTTTATAATCTACTGTTCTTAATGCTGCATTGCTAACCCTGAGTCTAACGTTTCTTTTTAAGATATCGCTTTTAAAAGTCACTTTTTTTAAATTGGGAAAAAATTTTCTTTTCGTTTTATTGTTTGCATGACTCACTTTATGCCCTTTTAAAGGAGACTTGCCTGTAAGTTCGCATTTTTTTGACATATTGAATTTCCTAAGCTGTATATAAATCCAGTAGGAAATGGAATCAAGGTAATATATTAAAATATTGACAACTTTAATATCGAGGAATAGTTATACTTACAAATCAATAAACAAGCTGCATAATTGAAATGAATACAACATTATCTATAGCTTTTTTAGCTGGATTAGTAAGTTTTTTATCACCCTGCGTTCTTCCGTTAATACCGGGTTATATTTCTTACATTTCGGGAACATCGCTTAACAAAATTACTGATAAAAAAAGAAATTTAATAGTTGTTAAAACAATTTTTTTTACTTTGGGTTTTTCTTTCGTTTTTATAGCATTAGGTTCAACAGCTTCTCTCATTGGAAAATTTTTTTTAATTAATTCAAATATCTTTAGAATTGTGGCTGGTGTCATTATAATATTTTTTTCACTTCAGATAATGGGAATTATTAATTTTAAATTTATGAACAAAGACATAAGAATTTTTACTGATAAATACAGTAACAGCTTGGCTTTTCCATTGCTTGTAGGGGCGGCTTTTGGATTTGGCTGGACTCCTTGTATAGGTCCCATTCTTGGATCAATTTTAGCGTTAGCTTCGATAGAAGAAAATATCAATAAAAGTATACTATTACTTTCATTTTACTCATTGGGTTTAGCAATACCCTTTATTATCTCTGGAGTTTTGATCGATAAATTTTTGTTTTTTTCTAAAAATTTTAGAAAATATATTTCGACAATTATAAAAGGGGGCGGAGCTATTTTATTATTAACTGGAATAGCCATTTTAACCGGTCAATTACAAATTTTAGGATTTTTTATATTAAAATACTTTCCCTCATTAGGAAATATTGGTTAGTTATACACCTCTGCCAACAGCATCTTCTATATTTTTAACACCCTCAACTTTTAAAATTTGAATTAATTCTTTTTTAATATCTTTTGCAACTGAGGGTCCTCTATAAATAAAACCAGTGTAAAGTTGTATCAACGATGCTCCAGCAATAATTTTTTCATAGGCCGATTTTCCTGAATTAACTCCACCAACTCCTACGATAGGAATTTTTCCATTCAATTGTTTGTAAAATTTTTTAATCATATTAGTTGATATTTGTTGTATAGGCTCTCCTGAAAGCCCACCCTCTTCCTTTTTAATCTCACTTACTAAATTATCTCTATTACCATTTGTGGTATTTGTAAGTATTATTGCGGAAATATTATTTTTTATTGCTACATCTACAATTTCAGAAATGTGATTTTCTTTAATATCTGGTGAAACTTTTAATAAGAGTGGAATATCTGTTTTGTTATCTTTTTTTATTTTGTTAAGGGTGAGCAGAAGGTCTTTGAGTTTTTCTTGTTCATGAAAATCCCTTAAACCTTTTGTATTTGGTGAAGAAATATTAACAGTAATATAGTCTGCTATATCAAAAAAATTTTTTAGACCTAAACAAAAATCATTTTTTTGATCTTTAGTGTCTTTGTTGGGTCCAATATTAATGCCTAATATACCCTTCTTTCTATCTGATTTTATTCTATTTTTTATTACCTCCATTCCATCATTGTTAAACCCAAGCCTATTGATTAAAGCACCATCATCTTCGAGTCTAAATATTCTTGGCTTAGGATTTCCAAATTGTTTTAGGGGTGTAACTGTTCCGACCTCCACAAATCCAAATCCCAATTTTAATAATGGATTATACGCCTCGGCACTTTTATCAAAGCCCGCGGCTAGGCCGACAGGATTAGGAAAAATTTTTCCTAACAATTTAATATTTAACATCTGCTCGTCTTCAACCTCAAATACTTTGTTAGGAAGAAGATTAAATTTAAGTGATTTGATAGCTAAATCATGAGCAGTTTCTGGATCTAAACTAAATAAAAAAGGTCTTAAGATAGAAAACATTATTTAATATATTTATTAATCAGTTCTATACTTTCTTTTATACCAAAAAAACTTATAAAAAATCCCACTCTCGGACCGTCCTGGTCTCCAAAAATTATTTCATAAATTGCTTTAAACCATTCTCTTAAATTTTCATGATATCCATTATCTTTGCCCACTGAATAAATAATTGTTTGTATAGCTTCAGGATCCATGTAATCCTTACATTCCTCTAATCTTTTAACTAAATCTTGAAGTGCTTTTTTTTCTTTTTCGTTAGGTTTTCTATATTTTTTGTTTGGCTTAACTACGTCCGTAAAATATTTTAATGCATATTCAACTAAATTATCTACAATCGGATGATCTGAAACTTTAATATCTTTTTTATATTTTTTTATAAATTTCCATAAAACATCTTTATCAGTCGCGTTACTTGTTCCAACCAAATTTAATAAAACTGAAAATGGCATAATTGATTTTTCTTTGGGAGGGTTTCCATTATGAACATGCCAAACCGGATTAAGTAATCTATGTTTGGCGTCTTGCTCGCTAAATTTATCTATACAAGCTAAATATTCGTCTACGGCCTTAGGAACTACATCTGCGTATAATTTTTTTGCTCTTTTTGGATTTTGGTACATATATAAAGATAAACTTTCAGGTGATGCATATTTTAACCACTCCTCAATTGTTATTCCATTTCCTTTAGATTTTGAAATTTTTTCACCTTTTTCATCTAAAAACATTTCGTAAGCAAAACCATTTGGACTTTTTTTTCCCAGTATTTGACAAATTTTGCTAGAAAGAATCGCGCTCTCAATCAAATCTTTTCCGTACATTTCATAATCAACATCAAAGGCATACCATCTGATTGCCCAATCCACTTTCCACTGTAATTTGCATTTTCCATTTATAACTTCTGTCTCTATTTTTTTATCACCATTTTTATAAATAATTTTGCCTGCTTTTTTTTTAATTTCAATGACGGGAACTTCTAAGACCTGTCCAGTTTCAGGACATATAGGTAAAAAAGGACTATAAGTTTTTTGTCTTTCTTTGCCCAACGTTGGAAGAATAATCTCGTTTATCTGTTCGTATTTTTCTAAAACCAAAAGTAGTGCAGCATTAAATAATCCTTTTTTATATGTATCTGTTGAGCTTTTAAAGATGTAATTAAATTTAAATTCATTTAAAAATTTTTTTAACATCTCATTATTGTGTTCGCCAAAACTTTTAAACTTCTCAAAAGGATCGGGTACACTGGTAAGTGGTTTGTGTAAATTTTTTTCTAAAATTTCTTTATTTGGAACATTATCAGGTGCCTTCCTCAAACCATCCATGTCGTCAGAAAAAGTAATAATTTCTGTTGGAATATCGATAATTTGTTTAATGGCATTTACCATCATAGTGGTTCTTGCGACTTCTGCAAAAGTTCCTATGTGGGGTAAACCACTTGGACCGTAACCAGTCTGTAGAGTAATTTTTCCTTTTTTTTCATAAATTTTTCGTCTTTCTTTAACTAATTTTCTTGCCTCAACGAATGGCCAGGAGCTGGTAGCTTGAATTATGGATTGATCTATCACGTTATAAAAGATTTATTAAATTTCATAAGTAAAATACACGTATAATAAAGTCTTATTATGTTGAATTTCAATTATTTTTAAATAACCTCCGCTTTCAAAAATGAATAATTACAAAACCGTTTTTTTTGCAATTGGCGTGCTTCTAATAATATTAGGAGCATTCATGCTTATACCATTTTTTATCCAATTTATATATGGTGAGAAAAATAGCACATTTTTATCATCAGCATCGGTAACAGCATTTATAGGAATACTTTTGGTTCTCGCAAATCTGGAGGAAAATAGAAAACTAAATTTACAACAAGCTTTTCTTCTAACAACTTTATCATGGTTAAGTATTGCTATTTTTGGATGTATACCGTTTTTATTATCTGATCTTAATTTATCATTTGTTGATTCTTTTTTTGAGAGTATGTCTGGAATAACAACTACTGGATCAACAATCATTACTTACCTGGATAATGCCCCTAAAAGTATTCTAATATGGAGAGCTATTTTACAGTGGCTTGGTGGCATAGGTGTAATTGTAATGGCAATCACTATACTTCCCTTGCTAAACGTTGGTGGAATGCAATTATTCAGAATGGAAAGTTCTGATACAACTGAAAAAATTTTACCCAGAACACGTGAAGTAACTTTAATAATTTCAATAATTTATCTTGTGTTAACTTTTTCCTGCGGGATTGCGTATTGGACAGTTGGAATGAATATCTTTGATAGCATCGCACATTCTATGACAACAATTGCAACTGGAGGTTTTTCAACTTACAGCAGTTCAATTGGTTATTTTCAAAATCCAAAAATTGAAGTCGTTTCAATAATTTTTATAATCTTAGGAAGCGTGCCCTTCATAGCTTATTTGAAATTTGTAAAAGGTAATAAAAAAATATTTTTTAAAGATGCGCAGATTAAAGGTTTAATTTATATTTTAATTATCTCTGCTCTACTAATGTTTTTATATCTAATTTTAAATAATAAAGAATATAGTTATTTAGAAAATTTGCGAATATCTGTTTTTAACGTTGTTTCAATTTTATCAGGAACAGGTTACGTAACGTCTGATTTTAGCTTGTGGGGTAAATTTCCACTGATTTTTTTTCTTTTTTTAATGTTCATTGGAGGATGCGCTGGTTCTACAACTTGTGGAATTAAAATATTTAGATTTCAAATACTAGGCCGTTTTATATTGAATCAAATTAAAAAACTAGTTTACCCACATGGAGTATTTTCGATGAAATATAATAATGAAAAAATCAGTAATACATTCGTATATTCGATAATAACTTTTATATTTATTTATTTCTTCATTTTTTTTATTTTAGCGGCTCTATTATCCTTAAATGGTTTAGATTTTGTTACTTCGCTATCAGGTTCTGCCTCTGCTATTTCAAATGTTGGTCCAGGTTTAGGTGATGTTATTGGACCTAATGGAAATTATAGCGATTTACCTAGCTTTTCTAAATTAATTTTGTCTTTAGGTATGCTTCTTGGTAGGTTAGAATTATTCGCAGTGTTAGTTTTGTTTTTCCCTTCATTTTGGAAAAACTAAAATTATATTTGGTGTTTTATGGAGATTGTAAAAAAACAAACATTATCAGAAATGTTTTCCATTTATTTAGATAGACGGATGGTTAGAATTCTTTTACTGGGAATTATAAGTGGATTTCCCTGGGTTCTCATTGGAAGTAGTCTTAGTCTTTGGCTTAAAGAAGATGGTCTTAGCCGTAGTACCATAGGTTGGGCTGGATTAATATTTGGTGTTTATGCAATCAATTATCTTTGGGCACCAATAATTGATAGAATTCGTATTCCATGGTTAACCAAAAAAATTGGTCATCGTCGTGGTTGGATTGTTGCCATGCAATTTATTATTTTAGTTAGCTTGGTTTGTTGGAGTGTAGTTGACCCTACAGCAAATCTTGGTTTAGTAATTACTATTGGTTTGATTATCGCTATTGCCTCTGCAACGCAAGACATCACTGTAGATGCTTTAAGAATTGAACAAATTGGGGAAAATGAAGGAAAATCAATGCAAGCTGGCGCGGCGATGGCCGTTGTTGGTTGGTGGACCGGGTATAAATTAGGAGGAGTGATAGCATTGAATGCGGCAGAATATTTTCAACAAGCAGGATTTGAAAATTATTGGCAAATTACTTTTTTAATACTCGGTATAGTTATCATTGCTTGTAACATAGGTTTGATGTTCGTTCATGAACCACAACCCACTGAAAGACAAAGAGCTCAAAAAGAAACCGACCAAATGATAGAGGGAAAGCTTGGATCTTCTGGAGCTATCACAAAATCAGTTGCATGGATTGGTGGAACAATTGCTGGTCCTATAATAAGTTTCTTTAAACGTAATGGTTTTAAAATTGCTTTAGCCATTCTTGGATTTGTGTTTCTTTTTAAAATTGGAGAAGCTTTTCTTGGACGTATGTCCATTGTCTTCTACAAAGAAATGGGATTTTCCAAAGGTGATATCGCTCTTTATTCTAAAGGCATAGGTTGGATTACCACAGTCGTGTTTACACTTTTGGGAGGTTTATTTGCTATACGTGCAGGAGTAGTTAAAGCAATGTTTATTTCCGGAATATTAATGGCAGCTACAAATCTTTTGTTTGCAGCTCTTTACTGGTCCGGAAAATCTGAATTACTTTTTGCCGTAACTGTATTATTAGATGATATTGCAGCAGCATTCGCAACTGTCGCTTTTGTTGCTTTCATCTCACTGTTGGTAGATAGAACATATACAGCAACCCAATATGCATTGCTTGCCTCAATAGGAACTCTCGGTCGAACGACATTAGCAGCTTCCTCAGGAGAATTAGTTGACTGGTTAAATGGTGACTGGGGCATATTTTTTGTAATCACTACGGTCATGGTGATACCTTCTTTAATTTTTCTGTGGTTTATTCGAAATAAACTCAAATTGCAGTGAGAAGCAATAGCTCTGTAATAAACGTCTACAAAAAAAATAATATAAAGTCTGAAGTAGCTACACAACTCTTATACGGAGATACGTTTAAAAAAATAAAAAAAAGGGGATCTTGGATTAAAATTAAAATCGATTTAGATCATTACAAAGGTTTCATTAAAAATAAAAAATTTCCTCCAAATCAAAAAGATACTCATAAAATTTGTAAATTGTATGCTAATTTATATTTTAAACCAAATTTAAAAAGTAAAATGAAAAAAAAAATTAGCTTTGGCTCAAAAGTAAAAATTATAGAAAAAAAAGATAACTTCTACAAATTTGACAATTTATGGATTAAAAAAAAGAACTTGAAAAAAATAAACTATAAAACAAAAGATATATTTAAAAATATAAATAAATTTGTTAATACAAAATATAAATGGGGCAGTAAGAACTTCGCTGGAGTTGATTGTTCTGGACTCATACAATTATTTTTTAATTTTAATAATAAGTTTTGTCCTAGAGATGCTAAGGATCAAATCAGATACTTTAAAAAGAAAATTGAACTAGAAAATATAAGAAAAAATGATTTAATTTTTTGGAAAGGGCATGTGGCCGTTGTGATTTCAAAAAACAGCCTTATACATGCGTATGGACCATTTAAAAAAACAGTAAAGATGCCTATTAATAAAACAATTGATCGAATTTATAAAACTGCAAACCTAAAAGTAATGGGAATTAGAAGAATTTCTTAATTAATATCGCGTCTACCGCATTACAACCACCATATACTCGTTTTCCATGCTCACATTGAAAATTTAATACAGAACCAAATACATGCCGATTAGAACTACAAACATTAAAATGATTGCTCCACCTGTATAATATTTTTGATTTTTTTCAGCTTTTATTTTATCTATGATAGGTTTTTTTAATTCTTCTATATAATATTCTTTAACAGGGAATCCATTTTTATCATATCTCATATTAGAATATTGGAAAAATAAGTGCAGCAATAAAAAAGGCAGCCACTAAAATTTGAGCAGCATAGGTAAGTACTTTTGCATAGCACTCTGCATATTGCGTTTGGGTCAATGATTTCTTTCGTTTCATATTCTTATAATATTCGATCACTAAAGTCTTTAGGTAGACTAAAAAACTATTGATAACAGCAAAGAGTGTTGGACTAAGCACTTGCTACCCTTAACACTACACGCACTTGGTAAGTGCATAATAAAAACTTTGTCCTATATTTTTATATCAGACAAACTACGTGACTCAGATATAGACAATAACAGCTATTATTAACCATTCCATAAATCTTCTCCTATAACTTGTTTTCAATGAATCGTGATTACAATTGTAATTTAATAGATTAAATATTCATATCAATTTCTAGTTTAAAATGGCAAAAAGAATGGGTCTTGTAAGATGTTTATATAACAATTAAGCTGGTGCTCATTAAAATTCATTGTAAGAGAGGGAGAGCAATGAAGAAAAAAAGTAAAAAAAGGGTTAAGAAAAA
>JYMV01004174.1_pt1 | contig 19143 bp, 17 predicted proteins | sample 338911 | NCBI WGS metagenome assembly JYMV01 (sample SAMN03354496, study PRJNA234377) | hydrothermal vent metagenome | biome: Deep sea; feature: Hydrothermal plumes at the Eastern Lau Spreading Center, Western Pacific Ocean; material: Seawater | place: Tonga | collected 2009 | depth 2000 m m
AATAAGATAGCGGTATGAAATGATTGATATCAATTCTCTTTCTTTATGTTTTGATAACTGACCAACCAATGGAGTTCTAATAATAAAAAAATCTGCCATTCTTGAAAGGTCTGTTTGTTGGAATCGCAATCGCTACTATTAGGATTAGCAGGTTAAGCAGCGACAATTTTTTCTCAGCTGTCTTTTCATAGATAGCCCGGTGGTCCACCGCCGGGCTATCTCATAGGCTACATTCTGGGCACAGTGCCGATACTTGCTCATTGACAAACACCCCGAGACATTCCCGCAGATATAACTAACTTGACCAGGAAAATCCTTCTCTGAAATTCCAGCAGGGGCCCCAGTCGGGTCTCAAGATTGATCCCCTTTTTTGATGGAACGATCCACACCCCGTTAAGGCGAATAATCGAGATCGATCCACGCAGACTGACTCAAATGGAGTGGAGAGGACAGAAGGGGACTCCAGTCTGCTCCACTTTGGCTCCATCGCAGGGAGAACCCACCCCCATTCGACTCATCGCCTATTCAATATTCTGTCTCCACACACTGGTGGGAATCTTCGGCAATAATTGTTCCCCTTCGTGAACAGACGGTAACTATTCGGCCATATCTTCGGGCGGATCACACGACTCAGTACCCATATCAGCCGGAACCGACATCTCAAGCAATTCAAAGGTCTCAGAGGTAGCCGTCTCGTTATGGCGTAATCCGCCTGGAATATAGATCGAGTCACCTTCACCGATGCGAACCTCATCACCGTTTTCAAACACCAGGTCGACCCAGCCTTTCAACATAAAGACAAACTGACCTTCGCAAACGTGGTAGTGCCACCCGGTTGGTTCGGAAAGACCTTTTTCTGTGGAGGTAATCTGAGCGCGGAACTTGCCGTCGCTTGCCCGGGTAACGCCCAGTTCTCGGTACTTAAAGAAAGCACGGCGACCGGTGATGTATTCAGGTGTGTTCTTTCTGCTGACGGTCGGACCGTCGATGCCCGTCACTTTTGCTTCTGCAACTGCATGTGTCATGTTTTGTCTCCCAGATTAGTATGGATGATCAATATAGATTGTCGAAGCCGTCAATTTTGTCTCCGTCCGATATTCAATCATACTTCGCAACTACGGATCAGTGGTAGCCCTGGTAAAGGGTTGATGTGGAAGGGCAGAATTGGTGGAGCGAGGGACAACCCCAAAAACTACATAACTTCTTGAATACTTGGGGAAACGCTACTTAGCAGCTATAAATTGCTTGCTGGCGCAGCATTCGGTCGTAATGAAACTGTCCCTCTCCTGCTGTCTTCCACCTCGGTGACCATTTTCTAGCCAATAACACTGGGGCGTTCGCCTTTGCGCAGCCGCAGGTTGTGTTACAGTTATTACGACCGCCGTGCTTGAAGGCGGCCCGTTCACAATCGACCGATTATCATCAACAGATGTCGACTATAAGGAGGAGCATTATGGCAATAAACCGAAAACTTCTATCCATTGCCCTTGGCGGACTACTGTCCCTCACGGCGATTTCGACTGTCCAAGCAGTGGACGAAGTCCGTCTAGGTACACTCTATCCAATAACAGGGTCTGCTGCGCTGGCCGGGGGTCGCGCATTGGCGGCAGTGAAAGCCGTCGTGGATATCGTTAACAACTACTACGATCTTGATATTCCCTTGGCCCGGACCGAAGGTTTACCCAATCTCGGTGGTGCCAAGATTAAATTGATTGTTGCCGATCACCAAGGGAAACCGGAAATTGGACGAGCCGAAGCCGAGCGTCTTATTGACAATGAAAAAGTGGTTGCGCTTTTCGGCGCGTATCACAGCAGTGTCTCGGCCGCAGCCAGCAACGTCGCCGAACGTCGCGGAATTCCATATCTCACCGGCGAGTCCTCGTCACCAAAACTACATACCCGTGGCTTCAAGTGGTTCTTCCGTACCGGTCCTCATGATGGGCATTACACCAAGACTATGTTCGATTTCATCCGAGACTTTCAGAAGAACACCGGAATTGAAATCAAAACCGCCGCGATCATGCACGAAGATACCCAGTTTGGTGTCGACAGCGCCCGTGAGCAGGTACGCCTTTGCAAGGAAAACGGCATCGAAGTTGTTGCTAAGATTGCCTACCGTGCGAAGACGCCTTCTCTGACCGCAGAGATACAACTACTCAAGGCAGCTAACGCCGACGTATTTTTCCCAACCTCTTATGAGGGGGACGCTATCCTGACAGTTAAGACCATGAAGGAATTGGGCTACACTCCCAAACTGTGGCTTGCCCAAAATGCCGGCTACAATCAGCCTGGCTTCGCCAAGGCCGTAGGCGTCGATGCCGAGGGCATTATCTCCCGATCTCCATTTTCCATGGACATGGCCGAGAGAATTCCGCTGGTGGGGAAAATTAACGAAATTTACAAGAAGCATTCAGGCGTCGATATCTTTGATCCGCCGATTCGGACCTTCGTTGGAGCCTTGGTCCTGATAGACGCAATCAACCGTGCGGGCTCCACTGACCCAGAAAAGATCCGGGACGCTCTTCGGGCAACACGGTTCCCGGCAAGCGCAATCCCTATGCCTTGGAATGATATTGAGTTTGGTCCGGATGGCCAGAATAATGGCATCAGCACAGCACTGATCCAGATGCAGAATGGAACCTATTACTCAGTGTACCCATTTGAAGTTGCGGCCAAGGAAGTGATCTACCCCAAACCGGCGCTGTAGCAGAACTGTCTAATTGTCAAAAGGCCGGGTCCTTCGCTATGTGAAGGGCCCGGCTTTATTTTTTGTAACCAACCCTCAACGTCGTTGTACCCGTCAGATCGACACTGCTATCGGGAAAAAGCTTGACCCGGTAATCGTTTTCCGCACTTTCCGTTGACACGAGTCCGTTTCGAACATCGCGCGCGACCTGGTTTGGGTCCCGCGCGGCAGGGTCACCGAATCCGCCACCGCCGGCCAGTTCAAGGACCAGAGAATCGTTAGCCGGCACATGCTGCTGCCCTTTGGGCCGCAGCGTTGGCCCCGAGCCCAAGTAAACCTTGCCCGGCAGACCCTCGTGACCTCCGTTACGACCACGTGGCGCATTGTCGACACGTTCGAACATCGCCAGCACATCAAACGGAATTCCGTCGATGCCACCGATTTCAATCACCTGGCCGCACCCGCCACGGTAGGTTCCTGGCCCGCCAGAGCCTTCCCGGAATTCCTTGCGCCAGAAAACCACCGGTGAAATAGCCTCGGTTGCCTCGACTGGAATACCGCGAATACCACTCGGAAAGGCCGTCGCGCTGAGACCGTCCTTGGTCGGCCGGGCACCCATGCCGCCAGCGTTGAAATGGAGAAGATCGAAGGCTGGGATTTCACCGTCGAAGTCCGCTGCGTCCCCAACAGCAGGCCCACCCCTAAGCTGCACGTTCCACAATGAAGCTGACCCCTCGGACTGACAACCAGATTCCAGCACCTGGTGCAGGCAGCCAAGCACGGTGTCGGGCAGCAGGTGGCCGATGATATGACGAGCCGAGACGGCGAACGGTCGTTGAACATTCAGGATACAACCCTCCGGTGCAGAGAACGTGATCGGCAGTAACGACCCGTGGTTGTTCGGAATATCCGGTGCTACGGCACACTTCACGCCAAAGCACGTATAGGCCTTGGTGTAATTGAGAACTACGTTGATCCCGTATTTGCTCGCCGGTGAAGTGCCGTTGTAATCCACGTGAATAAATTCATCGCCGATCGTCAGTTCGGCAACAAGGGTCACCGGCACGTCGTAGCCGTCCATCGTCACACTGTTCGAGTATCTTCCTTTTTTGAGCTTGCTGATTCTTTCGATCGTCGCGAGCCTGGAATTTTCAATGATGAACTCACCGAGTACCCCCAGGTTATCTTCGCCGAACTCGTCCAGCATCCGGACCAGGCGCTGGCAGCCGACGTCGTTGGCGCCCGCGAACGCATAGATATCACCGATGACCTGGCGTGGTTCGCGCACGTTAGTGCGCAGGATATCCATCAGCACGGTGTTCACCTCGCCTTTGTGGAACAGGTGCATAATCGGAATGTTCACGCCTTCCTCAAAAACCTGATTCGCGTCCGGCCCGAAACCGCGACCACCTATGTCAACAACGTGGCATGTGTTGGCAAACAGTCCGACGACATTACCGTCGCGAAAGGTCGGAGTGACAACGGTGACATCGTGCAGGTGCCCAGATGTCTTCCAGGGATCGTTAGTGATGTACACGTCACCCGGCGCCATTGTGTCTACAGCATATCTGTCAATGAAGTGTGGGATCGCTTCGGCCATGGCATTGATATGGCCCGGCGTTCCGGTCACCGCCTGCGCCAGCATCCGGCCCTGGTTATCGAACACAGCCGCCGCCAGGTCACCTGCCTCTCGTACGCTAGTCGAAAATGCGGTCCGAATCAGCGTCTGAGCCTGTTCTTCAACAACCGAAATCAGGCGGTTCCACATGATCTGCATGCGGATCGATGACATTTCTGTGACTGAATTCATGATCCCTACTTCTCTGTCGTCTTTACTTCCATAACTATGTAGTCGGAACGGATAATCCTGGCACGAAATCGCGAAGACACCACGGTCGCTGTGTCTTTCTCGACGATCACAGCCGGCCCTTCGATCGTATCACCAGGCTGCAGGGACGCTCGATCAAACACCAGCGCCTCCTCGTATTCTCCCAGCTCAGCGTTCATAACGCGTCGCTGACCGGTCGGCCTAGCTGGAGATTCTTCCAGGTCATCGAGATTCAGCACGTCATGGTCCCGCAGTGTCGTGACGAGCAGCATCCACGTCAGGATTTCAACTTCCAGACCCGGTATGGTTCTTTCGTAGAGACGGTGATACTCCTGCTCAAAAGCAACCCGCAGATTCTCAGACGCATCATTATCCAGCTCCGTTTCCTTGACGACTACAGGTATTTCGACACTGACCTCGTGACCCTGGCCCATATACCGCATGAAAGCCGTCCTCGTTTCCCGAGTCGCCTGCCCGCTTGCGCCCGCCCTGACAACGCTGTATGCCTCATCACGCATTGCCTGGATGAGATGGTTTGTCTGGGCAACATCGAGTTGGTCCAGCCGCTGGTGGTGACTGCGAACGACTTCGTAAGCCACAGGCGCCCGCAGAAACCCCAGAGCCGACCCTACACCGGCACCGGGCGGAATAACGATCCGTTCAATATTAAGTTTTTCCGCTAGCCGCGACACATGTATAGGAGCTGCACCTCCGAACGCGACTAGTGTGCGGTTCTCGATGTTCTTGCCGCTCTCGACTGCGTGCACACGTGCCGCGTTAGCCATGTTTTCATCTACCATCTCCGACACCCCCATGGCAGCGTACTCGGTCTGAAAACCCAGTCGCTCACCGATTACTCGATCCAATGCTTGACTGGCAGCCGCTGCATTCAGTTGCAGAGAACCCCCAGCAAAGTTACCCGGATCAATGCGCCCCAGAACGACATCGGCATCGGTCACTGTCGGCGCCTGACCCCCGAGCCCGTAACTGGCCGGCCCCGGCTCTGACCCCGAACTCTCCGGTCCTACACTGATGCGGTTCATCGCATCAACATTGGCAATTGAGCCGCCTCCGGCGCCGATCTCGACCATCTCGATTACCGGAATTTTGAGTGGAATGCCGCTGCCTTTGAGAAAACGGTACTCCCGTGCTACCTCGAACGATCGAGATGTCTGCGGCTGTCCTTCATCGATCAGGCATATCTTTGCCGTAGTGCCACCCATGTCGTAGGACAGCACCTCCGATAAGCCCAACAAGTTTGCAATATAACTGCTGAATATAGCGCCCCCAGCTGGACCAGACTCAACGAGCCTAACCGGGAACCGCACCGCGGTCTCCAGCGTGGTGATCCCCCCACCGGATAGCATCAAAAAGAGAGGGCAGTTGAAACCGTCCTCACGTAATAACTTGTCGAGAGATCGCAGATGGTTACTCATCAGTGGCTGGACGTACGCGTTCGCACAGGCCGTAGAGATTCGCTCAAACTCCCGCATTTCGGGTGCTACTTCAGATGAAAGCGTTATCTCTAGTTCCGACGTCTCAGACATGACAATGTCTCGGGTCCGCTGCTCATGCTCCGGGTTCCGATAACTGTGCAAAAACCCTATAGCGACACTCTTGACACCGGACCGGCACAGGTCAGGCACCAGTCGGGCAACGTGATCCTCGTCAAGTGGCAACAAGACCTGGCCCGCCGCACCGATTCGCTCGGGTATACCAAACCGCAGCGAACGGGGAACCAGTGGCGATGGCAGGTCGATGTTGACGTCATACTGTTCGAACCGGTTTTCGTTCCGAATCTCGATACTGTCGCGAAAACCACGTGTCGTCAGCAGCGCAACCGGAGAACCCTGTCGTTCGATCAGCAGATTTGTGGCGAGTGTCGTGCCATAAATAATGATATGAACTGCGCCAGGCCCTATGGCTGCATCCGACAACACCTGCCACACGCCGTTGAGTACACCCTCCTCAGGGTTGTCCCGGGTGGTCAGAGTCTTGGCTGTAAACTGTCCTCGTGGACCTTCTAATGCTACATCGGTAAAAGTCCCTCCAACATCCACGGCCAGGCGGAAATCATCTGACAGGTTTTTCATCGAATTGTGCTTGCGGTTACGGCCTGAACAATGCCTTGAACCAGGCCGGCTAGTTCAGCCACTAACGATTTCCGCCAGCTTATCGGCCGCTTCAGTGACGTCATCCCAACTAACGTCGAGGTGTGTCGCTGACTGCGCTGATCCAGATGCCGTGGTCACGTAGCCGGTCAATGTGATGCTTATCTCGGGCCGGTCATCCACCAAGGAAAACCCGCTTAATCTCACCGCTGTTAAGAAGCTCAGAGGACGTCCCCTCGATGACCACCTTACCACTTTCGAGAACATAACCCCGATGGGCAAGAGACATCGCTGTCTGAACGTTCTGTTCAATGAAAAGAATGGTCACCCCCTTCTGATTAATTTGCTTCAAGACTTCGATCGTGTGGCGGGCGACTGTTGGTGCAAGTCCTAGCAACGGCTCATCGACCATCAGCAGCTTCGGATCTGCCATCAGCCCCCTGCCCAGCGCCAGCATCTGTTGTTCCCCGCCACTCATGGAATGGGCCAACTGCGTTTTCCTTTCCCGCAATTTAGGAAATAACTCGTAAACCCGTTCGAGGTTCCTTTTGCGCGCGTCGCGCACTGTTGGGTTGTAGCCCCCCAGCCACAAATTCTGGTACACGGTAAGGTAGGGAAAAACTCGCCTTCTTTCAAGGATATGGGCCAGGCGTAGGCGTACGATTTTGTGAGACGGCATACTTTCAATGTGGACGCCGTCAAACTCGATCACGCCAGCCTGGGCCGGCCGAAGACCGGAAATCGAGTTTAAGATGGTGCTCTTGCCGGAGCCGTTGGGCCCCAGTAGTGCGACGATTTCGCCTACGTAGACTTCCATCGACACCCCACGAATCACCTGATAGTCCCCGTAGGATACTTCCAGGTCCCGAATGCTAAGCATAGGAAGCGCCAAGGTAAGACTCGATGACTTGCTTGTGGGCCTGAATTTCCTGCGGTCTGCCATAAGCGATCTGCTGCCCTAGGTGCAGCGCGACAACATGGTCTGCCAGGGACATCAGAACCTTCATGTTGTGCTCGATCAGCACCACGGTGGTTCCTTCGGTCCGTAAACGTTCCACCAGACTAACCAGTTCGGGAACCGTTTTTTGGTCTACTCCACCGGTGACCTCATCTAAAAGCAGCAGCTTGGGCCGGCTTGCCATCGCCCGGGCGAGTTCCAGGCGTTTTCGTTGTCCAGTGCTCAATCCGTGGGCGTAGACCGACATTTTGTCGATCAATCCAACAAACTCGAGATACCGGTGAGCTTCCTCGCGAGCCTCATTCATTTGGGAGACATGCTGCATCAAGCCAACCATGACATTCTCTTCCACGGTCATTTGAGGGAACGGCTTGAGTTTCTGAAAGGTACGCCCGATTCCCAACCTGTTGATCTGGTCAGGTCTCAAGCCGAGGATCGATTTCCCAAGGAAAAGAACATCTCCGCTGTCTGGCTTTTCAAACCCTGTCACAAGATCAAACAGTGTCGATTTGCCCGCGCCGTTGGGTCCGATTACACCCAGTATCTCGCCCTCAGCTACCTCGAAATTGATGTTCTGGTTTGCCTGGAGGCCACCGAAACTCTTGTTCAGGTAGTTAACTGCCAGCATCGTCTCTACGCTTGATTAGGCGTTCGATCAAACCGAACAGTCCGCGGGGATAAAACACGGAGATGATGACAATAAGAAATCCATAGATCATTAGATCCTCGGCGCCTCCTTGGCCTCCGAAATAGATTCGTGTTGCCTCCGAGATCGGTAGCAGAACCGCCGCACCGACAACAGGACCCCAGATCTGCCCCAGCCCACCTAACATGGTCATCAACACGATTAGTATTGAGAGTAGCAGCGGGAAAACTGTATCCGGGTCGATCACGAGGATATACTGGGCGAATTGACTGCCCGCCAATGACGCGAAGGTCGCTGCAATCATGAAGGCGAGGAGTTTGTAGCGGCCGAGATTGACGCCCAGACTACTGGCCGCATCGGGCTCGTCACGAATTGCGCGGAAATATAGGCCAAGCTTGGATCGCTCCATCCAGTAGGTAAACGCCAACCCCCCTGTAAGGAATGCCAATCCAATGTAGTAGGTTGGGATCTTGCTGTCATGAAACTGGAATGCGTACCACGGATCGTCCCAGACAATAGGAATCCATATTCCTGTTGCCCCGCCGACGTACTCCCAGTTGATAAATATCGTCTGTGTGATCTCGCCGATAACCAGTGTTGCGATAGCGAAATAGTGCCCCCTGAGGCGTAAGGTTGGAAGCCCGATTCCAACCGCAACCACTAGTGAAACTGCGACGCCAAACAACATCCCGATCCAAGGGGTGATGCCAAAATTCGCGAACAAGAAGGAGGTACTGTAAGCACCAATGCCGAAGAAGATCGCCTGGCCAAGGGAAATCTGCCCGCAGTAACCGGCGATGATGTTCCACCCCAGCGCCATCAGGCCATAGATGAAAATCATGATCAACACGTGCTGGGTGTGGGCATCTTCGAAGACCCAAGGAAAGACCAGCGCGGCGACAGAGAGCAGGATAAGAGGAATACGTCCTCCGAGTCGACGCGGGGTCACAATTCTCGTATCAGAGCCTTCAGTCACCATTTATTAGCAGCGATCATACGAAAATTCGAGTTGCCAGTTTGAACCTAGAACCGACCGAAAAGTCCTTTTGGCCTCAGCAGCACCACGACTAAATAGCACAGGAAGATGATTCCGTACTTAAATGCCGGGGAGACCAGAATCGCCCCAGCCGCCTCGATCAAGCCGATGGCAATACCGGCAATCAATGCACCGATAAGACTGCCGAAGCCACCCATAGCCACCGTCACATACGCCAGGAGTGCGAAAATAATACCCACGTCCGGAAATACCATGTAATAGCTGCTGATCAGTGCCCCGGCAACTCCGACACAGGCGGCACCTATGCCCCAACCTAAGGCAAACATCCGGTCAGTTTGAATACCCATCAGACCGGCTGCTTCCCGATCCTGGGCAGTGGCCTGCAGTGCAATTCCGGTCTCTGTTCGGTTGACAAAGTAATAAAGGAACCCAAACGCCAACAGGCAACCGGCGCTCGCAACTACCTGCGGCAGACCCAGATAGATGCCCCAAATCTCGATGCGCCCGGACACGATCGGATCATTGATCACCCGATAATCTGCACTCCAAAGGAACTGAGCAAGACTTCTAAGAAATATTGCCAGGCCAAACGTAGCGGTGATCTGAACCAGCATAGGCGCATCTAGGATGTGACGGATGATCCCGTAATGCGTAACCACACCGATGACAAACAGAAGTGCGATGCAAATCGGAATCGAAAACAGCGGGTCCAGACCGAACAGAGTGTAAAGCCAGAATGTCGTGTACATACTTAGCATCATGAACTCGCCATGGGCAAAGTTGACAATTTCCATAAGCCCGAAAATCAGACTAAGCCCAGCTGCGACGAGGGCATAGATGAAGCCCATCAGCAGACCGCTAATCAGCGCCTGAATGATGATTTCTCTTGTCACCGCCTGTACCTAAATTTTTGCACCGACATCACTGCTGGCATTAATCTGCTTCGGTCCGACAATACGGCGCGGTTCTTCCTGAGCAGTAGGTGCAGGCTCGAGATGTCCGACAGCACAACGCTGTGGCCCCGCACAGAAGCGGAAAACTGACATGGATTCTTGTCTTCCTGTGTCCGCCGCAATGGCAATGTTGACCTGCCCCTCAAACCGAGTCCGGGTGGTAGGAGAGAGTTTGGGTTGAACCTTCATTGTGCCTGAGAAGGTGTGGGTTGAACAACAACAGCCGGCATCGCTCGAGGCAATGGTCTGTAGTGCCGGCGGTTGGTATCCAAGAGCACTGTGAAATCTTTGGGTGTTGTAGTGTATTGGCCACTGTTCGATGATGATGGTTGCCTCTTTGAGGCTGTAGAAGATCTCTCCGTTGAGTAGCTGGTCCCTGAGTTTGCCATTGAAGGACTCGTTATAGCCGTTCTCCCAGGGACTGCCGGGTTCGATGAACAAGGTCTGAACACCGATCAGTTGTAGGTCATCTCGGGTCCGTTATTCGAGCGAATATGTTCCGGGATGCCATGGCTCAGCCATGTTTTGTCTCCCAGATTAGTATGGATGATCAATATAGATTGTCGAAGCTGTCAATTTTGACCCCGTCCGATATTCAATCATACTTCGCAACTACGGATCAGTGGTAGCCCTGGTAAAGGGTTGATGTGGAAGGGCTAGCAGTCACATTAAATCAATCACTTACGCATGGGGATAACGCTAAATTAACCGCATACGCACACCGATCCCACACATAAGTGACCCGAGTTGATTTTTGAGACGCGAGGAACCATGACTCACGTGCCGTATTCGGTTTTATCTGTATCGTGGTAAAGGATGAGTTGTTGGGCTGCCGTTATCTCATCATGTAGTTGTCAGAAAGTGGGCACCATGTCGCGTTCCGGAGGCGGTTCGTGCACAAAATGGCCAAACGTATCCTCGCCACGCACAAGCGTCGCGAAGTCCTTCTTGACGTAAGTCTGACGAGTTCGTGTCGGAATGTAGCGGATTGCAATTGAAATTCGTCGGTCGTCGCTTTGGTTGGCGTCTGAACCATGCCACATCTTGACGTGATGAAAGGAAGCTTCGCCGGGTTCAAGTTGGACTGACACCGCCTTTTCAGGATCGATACGCACATTGATGGTCTGGCCACGGGTCAGGATGTTGCCTGATTCCCAAGTGTCTGTGTGTTCTATCACTTCGCCAAGGTGTGTGCGAGGCATAAACTGCATGCAGCCATTTCGGTGGGTTGCCGGAGATAATGCAACCCACACGGTTACGATGTCATCAACATCGAGCCCCCAATGGGCCTTGTCTTGGTGCTAAGAAATATAACGACCATCGTGTGGTTCCTTCAGATACACATTTGTGGTCCACACAAGGATGTCTCGACCAATTAACTGTTCGACGGCATGGAGAATCCTTGGATGCCTAATCAAGTCTCGAGCCCAGGTAAACAAGAGGTGCACTTTGTAGCGATACTTTCCCGCTAATGGTCCACCCTGGGTCTGTTCATAATTTTCAATCGCATCGCGATAGGATTGCGCTTCAGCTGCGGTCAGTACTCGGTAGGGAAAGAGGTATCCATATTCGCGGACCCGGCGAATCATCTTGTCAGATAGCGTGCTATGCATGTCGATTGTGTCGTCCTGACCCTGACCAAAGCACGGCGACCATACTCTAGATCAATCTATTCGCACAAGGTTTCACTCCAACTTAGGTGCTAAGAATCAGTTAGGTTTTAATCTTTTAAAATAACCAATGAATCCTGTAAGTAGGCCATTCCTGGGAGATAGGAAAGTTTAGGTTGTTTGGCTCTTTAATAGAGCTGGGTAGAAGGGGTGTTAGGGCTCTTTGAAGATGTAGCACTCACAGACCCGTACATTTGGATTTAGAATATTTGATGGGCGTAGGATTGTTGGTATGAAACGCCATATTCCAATAGCGCTGGCATGGTCTGTTGGTTTTCTCGTGGCCGTGGTGTTGGTCGCGACTTCAGAGATAATAAACTACTAGATCATCAGGACTACGCAGAAAAGAAATCAGAACTGTCGAAGAAGTTTTGAAGAAACACATCTACACATTTCTCTGTCTGTTAAGTAAGGCACCCGGTTGATGGTTTGCTTGGCCGATCCGGATATCGGATTCCCAACATAAGAGTTAGGGGGCTACCGAAAGAATCACCAGGAAGGAATATTGTGGACGTAACATTGTATGAGTCCGGAACTTCACGTTCTGCTCGTTGTCGCTGGACGCTTCTGGAAGCCGGGATCAATTTCACCTCGGGCCCGCGGCTACAGACTGGCCGACCGCGGGGTGATCACCAGGCCATAGACCTGATGGTCGGGCGCCAGTTCTGTACGCAAGGCACGCAGTATCGCCAACACTGAGGGGTAGGCCCGATTCCGCGGCTGTTCAGTCTTCCCGTTCAGCCGGGACAGGTGCCACTGCCAGTCACCGGCAGGACCTGGTCGGCAAGTAATGTGGACAGCAACCCCATCGGCTGCAGTCACCTGCGCTTCGGCGCGATCATCACTGACCGTAACGTCAGCAACAACATTCCACGCCCTAACCGCACCTTCAAGCAGGTCCTTCAGGTAAAGTTTCACACAGTCCAGATGCGGGTTCGAGTGTGTCACACTGTAATGCTCGGTCTAGATTGGAAGACGCCGCCTGCAACCGTCTATCATGCTGTCGGCCCGCTAGAATAACTCGAAACCTAATAGGATAAACATTCGGAGTAAAGCGACCCGGTGGGTAGGTTTGGCATGATATCTAGGTTGGGCGCGCAGGATGTTAATCATGATCCGATGTAGAGAGGAAGATTCCCATGAAACTGGAGAACAGAAAAGCAATTGTCACCGGTGCCGCCAAAGGAATGGGCGCGGCGATTACGACAACCCTCGCTCGGGAAGGCGCTGACATCGTTCTGACTGCGAGGGATACAGCGGCGCTGGAGGAAGTGGCAGCCCAGGTTCGATTACTTGACCGGGAAGCGCACGTCGTCGCCTGTGATGTGACAAACGAAGAGCAGGTCAGGGATATGGTCGCCCATGCACTCCGGGTTTTTGACAATCAGATTGATATCCTGGTCAACGTCGCTGGCGTGACCGGTCCCATAGAGACCCCCGTTCAGGATATTGCCGTCGAGGAATTCACCGACGTGATTATGACCAACCAAAGAGGCACTTTCTTGCCAATCAAGCACGTTGTACCGGCCATGATTGCGCAAAATGGCGGGAAGATCGTCAATATCGGCGGTACTTCAGGACTGCGCGGTTATCCGATGCGCACTTCATACAGCGCGTCCAAGTGGGCGGTGCGTGGGATCACCCGCACCGTCGCCCTGGAACTGGGCAAACACAACATCAACGTCAATGCCGTTTGCCCGGGCATCGTCGAAACACCACGCATGTCCAAGCTGTGTGAAGCCAAGGCAAAAGTACGCGGGTGGACAGTTGAACAGGTTTACGACGAATACGTGCAGGAGATGGCTCTGAAGCGGGTCACGACCCCGCAGGACGTCGCCAACGCGGTGTTGTTCATGGCCTCGGATGACGCCCGCAATATTACCGGGCAGGAACTTGCGGTCGATGGTGGCTGGGATGTTTGACACAACTTTAAAAAGCGACCACCTCTGGAGCACAGCGCAACTTGCACCGCGGCGATCGCGGTAGCGAACCCGATTCGGCTGTCGACCAGGAATGAGCGGCAGTTTCTGCGCCGCAGGATTGCTTCGATGTTATTCCACCGTGAACGGCGGCGCTTTGCTGATCAGGTTCTTTGCCTTCAAACGACGGGCGATTAGACCGAAAATCCCCGCACGGAAGAACTTCATGACAATAATAACGAGCGTGGCAAAGAGGAGCATGTGGGCGTAAGGGCTAATATCTCGCATGAATTCCCACAAAACGACTAGCAGTATCGCACCAATAATTGGACCGGTCAGCGTTCCCAGCCCTCCGACAATAGTCATCGCCAGGATCAGCCCCATTTCAAGAAGCAGCAGCATCTGCGGCGCGAGTACCTGTACAAAAAGGTGAGCGTAGATGGCGCCGGCGAGACCGGCAAACGCGCTCGAGATGACGAAGGCATTGACTTTCCATTTCACCAGATCAACACCCATCACCGCGGCTACATCCTCATCTTCGCGTATCGCCTTAAAGAACAGCCCTTTTTCCGAATTGACCAGGTAATAGAGGACAACTATCGTAATCACGGTCAGTGCCAGCATGATGAGATAACCAACAGCGTGATTCGGTAACCCGTCGTCAGTGGTCCACAGATAGGGAATTCGAAGTCCGAGCGAGCCCCGGGTGTATTCATGTTCAATCTGCAAGATCAACCGAACTGTTTCCGAGAAACCGAGGGTCATCAGGGCGAGATAAGGTCCGCGGGTGCGAAGACACATACGCCCTAGGCACCAGCCGATACCCGCTGCAACAGCGCCGCCGACGAATATGCTAATCCCCGGGTGAACGCCGTAGGAAAAATCCCTGGAGTAGTTCTCACCACAGAGCAAATCAGAGACGACCCCCAGACCATTTTCAACTAGGCTTGTACAGAAGTTGTCTCCAAGAAATCCAGCGCTGAGAAGCCCCGAGGTATAGGCACCGATACCCGCGAAAGCTGCGTGCGCGAAGGATAACTGACCGGCATAACCGAGCAGCAGGTTCCATGATGACGCGAGGATAATGAAGTACAACACTGACGCTGCAACCCGAATCAGGTATGGCTGGTCGTAAAGCAGAAGTGGGATCGCCAGCCCACCGGCCAGGGCCAGTACGCAAGTCGTCTTTTCGAAGCGAGTCATACTCGGCGCGCCTTCTGCCCTAACAACCCGTGAGGTCGAAAAAGTAGCACCCCGATCAGGACGAGGAACGCGAACACGTCACGGTAGGCGACCGAGAAGTATACCGAACCCAGACTCTCCACTAAGCCGAGGATAACGGCTGCAATTACTGCACCTAGAATCGAGCCCATGCCGCCCAGAACGATGATTACAAAGCCCTTGATCACAGGGATCTGACCGACGTCGGGGTAGACCAGAAAAACCGGTGCCAGCAGAGCGCCGGCCGCACCGGCGAGAAGGCCGGCGAGTGCCATTGCAGTGATGTTCATCCTGACCGTGTTAATACCGACGATGGTCGAGCCGACCCGATTCTGTGCCGTGGCCATGAGCGCTCGACCGGTCCAGGTGCCGTAAATGAAGAACAAGGTGGCTCCGATCAGGAACACAGAGGTGCCAGCCGCGAACAACCGGTCGCCGCCGAGGTAAAGGTCGCCGATAATGTGCTTCGATCCTTCCCAGAACGACCCTGGCGTCATCTCGTAGGGACCGACCGTCACCAAGGCGCCGTACTGGAGAAACAGCGACAGGCCAAAGGTCAGAATGATGGCGTACTCCTCCGGTCGATCCATACGCGCGGTATAAACCGGGCGCAACAGGCCCCGTTCCACCAGGATTCCGAAAATGGCGACGGCGACCATGGCCAGTGGTAGACCGACGATCGTTGGCAGGATCAGTGGGATTGAGAATAGCGTCACCGCACCGGCGGTCAGCGCATATAACGCGTATCCACCGAGCATGTAGAACTCGCCGTGGGAGAAGTTCACGACCCGCATAATGCTGAACACCACAGTCAGGCCCAGCGCAATCAGGGCATAGATCAGCCCGAAGATCACACCATTGATGACTTGCGCGAGAATGTAATAGTCCATGGACTAGATCATCTTACCGGGAGAAAACCCGGGCCGGGAGTGGCTGTTGCCCACCCCCGGCCCCGGCTACAGCCAAGTTATGGTCGAACAATTCCCGCGGTGGCAAATTGCTTGGGAAAGAGCACGGCCGCGTCGCCCGCCGACTGTCCCACCTCGGTGTACTGGAAGATAAACGTCGGTACGGCCTTCCACTGGTGATGCCAGACCCCGTCTTCCTGTGAGAACTCGATATCGCCCCGCGTACCCGTGACCTTGAGCGCCTTCAGGGCCTTGATGATGGCCTTGCTGTCGGTCGAACCGGCGTTGTTGATCGCGGTCAGTAACGAGAGCATCGCGTCGTACCCCTGCAAGGGTAGGTAGTTTGGCTGACGATCAAACTGGCTGACATAGCGCTCTTTGATTTTCTCGCCCAAGTCAGTCAGTTTTACACTCGGGCTGTAGGGGCAGGACATCAGCACGTATTTGCCTGCATCCTTCACCGCTTCCCAGAACACCTTGTCGTTCTGTGCGGTACAGGTACCATCAAGATAAAGTGTCTCTCTGCTCGGCGCGAAACGAATCTCGTGAGCCTGCTTCAGGATGAGGAAGCCACCCGGCTGGGTGACGGCGACAATCAGCACCTCCGGCTTCACCTGGGTCTTGTACTTGAGCAGGATCGGTACGAAGTCCTTGGATGTTTTCTCGACTACATCATACTGGAAGTCGATATCCGCATTCAGCTTCTTGATCGCACTTTCGATGTTTTTTGCGATACCGATACCATAGTCCGTATCCTCAACCAGACTGGCTGCCTTTTTGATGCCGTTCGCCGCCATCACGGCAACCATGTTCTCGGCCAGCTTGGACGAGTAGACGCTGGTGCGAAACACTTCGTCATAACCTGCTTTGGTGAGGGAATCCGACCAGCACGACCCGATCACAAACGGAATTCCGTGCTGATGGAAGACCTCAATTTCGGCCTTGCAGACGGACGAGTGATACTCGCCTGCAGCAGCAACCACCTTGTCCTGGGTGATGAGTTTTTCAACTACCGTAGCGCCCGTCGGGGGACGGCCCTGGGTGTCATAGACAATCAATTCAATCTGTTTGCCAAGCACGCCGCCGGCGGCATTGAAATCAGCGACGGCCCATTCCAGTCCGAGGACCAGTTCTGGGCCCTGCTGGTAGCTGCCCGGTGAAGACAGCGGCGCCATACCGCCGATCTTGATCGTCTCCCCCGCCTGAGTGGCGTTGACAGACAGCGAGAGCGCTGCGACCAGCGCAAACTGCGACAGCAACTTCTTGTGACGTATTTCAATCATCGTCTTGTCCTCATGGTTGGTGGTTAACGTCGTTAATGAAATTCCACCGACTCCTACGTGGCAGACTGCCCGGTGAAATCATCATTCAGATCTGCAGCCAGTCCTTGATCATGTCATGCTGATTGGCCTCGAATTCGGCCCGGGTTCCATTCACCTTGTTCTGCCCGACTTCGAGTACATAGATCTGGTCGCCGATACGGATCGCCTCGCGCACGTTCTGGTCGACGAGGAGAATGGTCAGGCCGTCAGCTTTTAGGCGTTCGATTGTATCGTACACCTCCTTGGCGATTATTGGCGCGAGACCGACTGTTGGTTCATCGCAGATCAGTATCTCAGGTCTGATCATCATGCCGCGGGCAACTTCGAGGATCTTCTGCATTCCCCCGGACAGGTTACCGGCCTTTGACTTGCGCCGCTCCTGCATCATCGGGAACAGATCGTAGACCCGCGACAATTCGTGCCGGATGCGCGCCTTGTCACGGCGGAAGGTCCAGCCGCCGAGATAGATGTTCTGTTCCACCGTCAGGTGGGGATATACGGTTCGCTCCTGCGGCAGGTAACAGATTCCAAGTCCGGCCATAGTGTGACTTTGGCGCCCTGTCAGGTCGGTGTCGTCCCAGAGAACCTGACCCGACTTGGGCGTGAGAAAGCCGCAGATTACACGCATCAGGGTGGATTTGCCCGAGCCATTGGGTCCAATCACGGAGGTGATCTGCTGCTCCTGTACGTCTACGGAGACATTCTGAAGAATGTCGATTTCATCGACGTAGCCGGCAACTATATTGTGTGCGCTGAGCACGGTCAGACTCCCAAATACGCTTCGATCACGCCGGGATCCTCACGCACTTCCCCCGGGGTGCCGTCAGCGATCACCTTGCCGTTGGCGAGCACCACGATCCGCGTGGCGAGGCCCATGATTGTCGGCAGGTCATGGCTCACGACGATGAAATCGATGCCCTGGTCGCGAAGATCCCGAATACGCTCGAGAATGCGCTCGATCAAAAGAGGATGAATGCCCCCGAACGGTTCATCCAGGAGCATCAGACGGGGTTTAAGCATCAGCGCCCGGGCAAACTGCAGCAGCATGTGCTGCCCGCCGGAAAGATCGCCGGCCTGCTCGTCGGCGAAATCCGCGATGTCCAGAAAATCGAGATATTCCTTCGCCCGTCGGATCAGGGTCACGCGGGTCTCTTTTCCGCCGTCACGGACCGCGAATCCCGGTGCAAGCATGTTCTCCAAGGTGGTCATGTGCGGAAAGATACGTGCGATCTGGAACGTGCGGGCAACTCCGGCCCGGGCAATCCGGTGGGGTGGTTCTTTCTCGATCCGATTACCTTCGAAGCTGATCGCACCAGAGTTCAGTGGATAGATACCGCTCGTCGCGTTCAGCAGGGTGGTTTTGCCGGAACCGTTTGGGCCAATTAGGCCGATTAACTGCCCCTTCTCCATCGCGAACGAGACCTCGTCGAGCGCCTGGTTGCCGCCAAAGGCGATGCTGCCGTCTTTAACTTCGAAGACGGACTGGCTCTCAGACACCATTTAATCGACCGCGGGCTGCAATGGATCGTGCTCCTTTTCTAGTCAACGTTGGCTCCCCAATGCACGTTGACCATTTCCCCCAGAATTGACTATACGTTATTTAACCTTGACGCAGTATTACGAACGGAAGCATAACCCACTAATATCCGCATTACCAAGCTAATCGTAGTGCAGGTGAATATAGCCTCGCCGAAGGGGGGGTTGAGTCAGACCAGGTGTGACCCCAACTGTAGACTCCAATCCTGAGTTACTTATTTCGATGCCCGCGGACAGGAAGAAAAGGTCACAAGCATTGGTGTAACCGCTTCCGTATTTACACCGTGTAAGAGGTGGGCTAACGCATGGGTTATATCCAGCGTTAGCAGTTCCTCTGATGGCTCATCAATGTAATGAGAGAGGAACTCCTGCGAGATACAGTCTGGAA
>JYMV01038553.1_pt1 | contig 19142 bp, 12 predicted proteins | sample 338911 | NCBI WGS metagenome assembly JYMV01 (sample SAMN03354496, study PRJNA234377) | hydrothermal vent metagenome | biome: Deep sea; feature: Hydrothermal plumes at the Eastern Lau Spreading Center, Western Pacific Ocean; material: Seawater | place: Tonga | collected 2009 | depth 2000 m m
TAAATTGAATATTTTGACCAACAAATTGATTGGGATAGGTTGCAAGGGATGTTCAGAGGATATGCGTAGTGACTACCCTCTAGTTCAAACCACAGAAACCAGTGAGTTGAAAACCAATTTCTAAGAATATTGAGAATCTCAAGTTTCGCTAAGATTGGTTTCCACTCGGTTGATAAGGTAGACTCACAGGCCGTCGGGCTATGGAGAGTGCGACTGACCCGGCTATGCTCAAGGATAGAGTATTCTACCGGCTTGGTGAATTCACTTATGATAATCGAAAGCCAATCATCGTCCTCGGAGTACTCATTTGCATTGGGTTATCATCTCTTTCAGCAATAGGTCCTGATTGGGCCGAATCATTTGGCGAAGGAAATATGGAGAGCAGCCGGGCTATCGAAATGAAGAATGAAGCCTTCGCTTTAGATGAAAGTGGATATCGAACCTTTTCCTATCTTGTACATCACGAAACACTCAACGATTCAGATATTGTATGGCGGGAAAATGTCGAAAGCGCATTAGCTGATTTCTCCGAACGTGGTGATGTCGAAATCATATATTCATGGGAATTATCTGTTGAGGAAAGGGTTGATGTGGTCAGTCTCGAGGAAAATGGTTTTTGGGCCATTAACGAAGTTCGGATAAATGGTGACCAGAAGCAAGCAAAGATAGTCTATCAAGAGATGAAGGACACGGTTTCCATCGGTGATGGATTTGAGGGATGGCGCACGAAAGATATCGCAGTACATGCTACCTTTGATTCAAGAATCAGTGACGATTTAGTCAAAGCGGAAATGGTTTCAGGACCTCTCACGCTCATCATTCTCCTCATCGTTTTTGGCACCATAGTAGCTGCTCTTCTACCATTTTCCATGGGTGTAATGACCGTACTACCGGCCATTGGAGTGACTATTTGGCTATCAAATGTCACTGACGTAAATCAATACGCAATCAATATCATTTCATTGATTGGAATTGGTGTATCAATCGACTATTCACTATTCCTTGTGTATAGATTCCGCGAGGAATTATCCAGGGGTAGAAGCATCCGTACAGCTACTGCGATGAGTGTTGCAACTGCTGGTAAAGCGGTATTTTTCTCTGGAATTACGGTTGCAATCGGCCTGATGGGAATGCTTTTTTTCACCAACACTAGTATGCCGAGTCTGGGTATTGGTGGAACCCTAGCAGTCAGTATTGCTATGGTTTATTCAATCATCGTTTTACCAGCAATATTAGCTTCTGTTGGACACAATATCAATCGCTGGAAATCACCGATCAGAATGAGTTTGGATTCGGAGAATGGAGGTTATTGGGGGAGTATTGCGCGCTTTGTCATGAAGCACCCAATAGCAGTTCTCGTCCCCACACTAATCATTCTACTTGGCGCGGGTATGCCTTTCTTGCAAGCTGAATTCGCCCTTTCTTCAGTCGAGGCCCTGCCCCCTGATGATGAGAGCCGCCAAGGTATTGACCATATCGATTCAATATGGCCCAGTGGTGCTCAGAACATTGCTCTAGTTGTCATTGATCTCGATGGAGGAGACCCCTTTTCCGAACATAATTTAGGTATATTCCATTCGCAAATGTTAGGGTATATTTCTGATGATGATGTAGTGGATTCATTTGGAATAGGTTTACCACAACAAGGAATGAATCAAAGTGAGGTTGTGTCATTTTGGGCCACTCCCGATGAGTATCTATCTAACGAAACAGTCTCGCAGCGAAATTATCTTCGCGAGCAATTTGTAAGTGGTGATTTAACTTACATCGTTGTCTCCTTGGATGGTTCACAGACGAGTACCGAGAGCCGTGGCCAAATTGTAGATATGCGTTTAGGAAATCCGGATATTGCTGAACAATTGGAATCTGGTAATAATACTCAAATTCTCATTGGAGGTTTTGCAGCATACAATCAAGATACTCTAGAGACCATTGGAGAGAACCTCCCCAAGGCTCTCGCATTCATCATAATAATGACAATGCTGCTGATTTATATTCAGGTACGAAGTATCATCATTCCAATAAAAGCAGTTGCAATGAATATCCTTTCAGTTTCCGCATCTTTCGGGATGATGGTATGGGTTTTCCAATGGGGTAATGGGGCGGAATTATTGAACTTCACACCCCAGCCCATAGATTCTGGAAATCCGGTAATTTTGTTCTGTATTGTGTTCGGATTATCAATGGATTACGAGGTTCTGATGTTGTCCCGAATTCATGAGGAATGGGAAAGAACTGGGGACAATACATTAGCCGTTGCAAGGGGTTTGGAGAGAACTGGCCGTTTGATTACAGGGGCTGCAGCGATTATGGTCGTAGTTTTCAGCGCCTTTGGATTATCCTCAGTCATCATTCTCAAGCAAATTGGATTTGGATTAGCACTGGCTATTCTCATTGATGCCACTATCGTTCGTGCACTTGTTGTTCCTGCAGCGATGCGGTTAATGGGTGAGTGGAATTGGTGGAGTCCATCTTGGTTACCAGGTTCAAGGAACGCAGCCCGCACACAGACCACCCCTTGAAACACACCTAATTCCAAACAATTTAACGTCTCACATTTGAGGCTGGTTGAAGGCGATGCTGCTCATCACCATTATCCCACTTCAGAAGATAATGAACATCATTGGTTCCTTTATTGTGTACTTGTGTTTGTCTCAAATGAAGTGATGATATCCAGTTTTTCTCCGGGCGTTTGCCAACAAATATCCGACTATTTTCCAAGTCTAGTGCAGAGGGCAGGATTTGAACCTGCGAACCAATATGGACTGGGACCTCATCCCAGCGCCTTTGACCAAGCTGGGCAACCCCTGCCTAGTCTTTGCAGTGGTGGTCTGTTCTTGAAAGCAACGGGTGTTCATCCCTTTCTTTGATGTGGGGGGGATTGGTTGGGTAATGGATTTTTTGACTTTGGTAAATTTTTACGATATTTGTTAGAAATCAACTCAAGCGCTTGTCGGTCGATTTTATTGATGGGTATTATTTCGCCCGGTTTGTCCAACCTAAGGTGAATGGTGAGATGAGAAGGATTGAATGATAATGAAACAAAATTTGAGATTCGTAGCCGGTATGGTCTTGATTGCATTTTTCTTGCTCTCTTCCACCACCTCGGTTCAGGCCGAGCATGAATGGGATCACCGCTACACCATATCAGGGAAAGTCCTCGACCTCGATGGCGATACTGTGCGCGGCATGAAAGTGGAAATCGACTGCTCACCGGGAAAAACTGATGAGAGCCTCTGTGACCTCAATGCTGAGAGGGGGTCGTCAACTGGATTGAGTGGGATTTACGAATTGGTGTTGCATTTCCATTCCTCTGACCACGGAAAGACTCTGATACTGACTGTAGAGGGAGAAGAATTCAATCATACCGTCGACCTCGAAGGTGGCGATGGGGAAATGGCTGAGGAAGACCGCTACGTGACCATGGATCTGCGCCTCAATGGTGATGTTCCGGTATGGTCATACTTCATGCCCTTCATAGTAATGACGATTTTGATAATCTTCACAATATTATTCATCATGAAGAAGAAGGAGATTTGGATTTTCGCGCCAAAGGCGGTGCAGACTGGGGTCGTTGAGAGAACCGCTTTGGTCGATTGCCCGAAATGTGATGCCAAACTACGCTCGGACAATATGGTGCGTCACCTGACCAGCAAGCACTGGATGAAGGAGGATGAGGCGAAATCCCTCGTCGGCCTTTCGGATGAAGAAGAATGATTCTCCGTCTCTGAGATTGGGCGGCTATAACCCACCCCATAGTATGGGGTTCGGGCTCAGAGGAAAAGAGAAAGACAGGTCAGACTGCCGTCAGCAGCTCTAATCTGCTCCATGTCGATGATGACCACTTCAAGACCCCTCGACTTGAGTTCTGCCGCCACTGTTGGATAACCATCGGCAACCAATACTTTACCATTCGGTAGGCCTAAGGTATTACAGCCATAGGCCTCCTCTTCGGGTATCCATATTATCTCTCCCCCATTGGGTAATTCCCCAAATGCCGACTCATCCAGATAGCCCAGCGGGGCTAGTAGGATGGTGTCGGTCGGTGTGCTGGAAATACTTGTCAGGTGAAGCGCATTGTCGGGAATATCGACCGTGCGCAGTTCGTATCCTAAATGGTCGAGAAGGTCTCGCAATTCAGTAATTCCGGCGTCGTTGGTGCGGGTTGAACGCCCAACGAAAAATAGGTCGCCGAATCGTAATAGGTCACCACCATCCATCACTGCCGGATGGTACATTTTGCATACCTTGTGGCCGCTCAATTCTTCTAATATTGCATCGGCGACCACTTGTTGCTCACCGCGCCGGCTGGGTGCCATTAATGCCGGCAAAAGAACGTGGCCATCGATGATTATCGCTTGGTCTTCGACGAAGATACAATCTGGATAATCATCATCAGCTGGGATTACTGTAACTTTGACACCGTTATCCTCAAGGATGGAGCAGTATGTCTTATGGGTTAGTCTGGCCAAGCCAAGATTACTCGGACCTGAGCCGAAGAAATTTGCCAGTGCATCAGTAAAAGAATTGGGGACTGCTCGTACAAGGGCATGACGCTTCTGGTCTAAGCGGACGGTCGCCATCGTATATCCGCCCGATTAGTGTTTCTTAACCATTACCGGTGAACGGAAATGTATTTCCGTATAGTGGAAATGGTGGATGCGGTTCATTTTCTATTATCTGAAGATTATCTCATCCTTCGATTAGTGGTGTAAGTGAATCTTCCCCGCAATCTAACATTACGTAGTTTGACCATAGATACCTAGTGCGTACAGGGGGCTTGGGTTGGATGGTTTTCTTACCCATTATCCTCAATTACTAACTTACCCTGTTAGGAGATAAAACTCTCGGTCAAATACCGGCCCATCGCGACTTCAACTTCAAAAGTGGACACTCTGTCCATCGACCATGCGGTCAGCGCCGGTCAGTTTCCTATTGGTCGGACTGTTTTTGCTGGCGCCATTGTCTGGATGTTTTGGAGCCGACGCTGAGATTGGCCCATTATCGGGCCAACTACAGGTAACTCCTGAAGTGTTGACCGGGGGGGTTTTCCAAGAGGTTACTTTAGTGGCGGAAGCTGATCTTGCGGCCTTCATCCCATACCTGATAATCAACCCCAGTAGTGGTTATGTGCAAAATTCCACAGTTGTAGACCTGAAGGCCGGGGAGACGATCCAAATTACCCTGTTAGCCCCGCCACGCACTGATACTGCGGTGGTCATGGTCGGTGAATATGGGCGCCAAGAATGGCCGATTCGCGACTTGAACGAATCGTGGCGCACTTGGATTGGTAAGGATGGTCATGATTCCGCCGACGGTAATGGAATCTTGCGAATGGCACAAGAAAACAGTAGTCTTGACCAAGTGATCAATACCTCTCAAACCGGCGGTCCGGCTGGAATTGTAAAGCTGGGAATTATCCGGCCTGCCATCACCAGTTGGTGTGAGGAATGTGGCGAATTCGTCGCTGACCAAGGTGGCCGCTTTGCCACTGGTTTGGTAAATGGCATGACCACTTACAACTATCTCAACCTGCTGACCGATGAATCGACCGACGTGTTGGATTTAGCCGACGGTGCCCAAGGATATCTTGACCGCTGGGCCGGGCAGGGCAACCTTGCCTATGAAGATGGGGCGCAATGGCTTATTTCTGAGATGGAGAGTTTTGGACTTGAGGTGATGACACATCGGTTCCAATTCACAGATATTTTCAGCAAGCAGAATCCCGAGGCCTACAATATCTGTGGTTATCGTTGGGGAACCGAATTCAAGGATGAATGGATGGTGTTCGGGGCTCACTTCGATGTTGCCCCCCCAGCAAATACTGCATTGCCGATTGCCGACCCGCACTTGCTCGGAAGTCGCACCTATGGCACCAGAGTTGGTGCTTATGACAACACCGCCGGCACCAGCATGGTGCTGACCGTGGCCGAAGCGATGGCAGATTTCGATACCCGTCGGACCATTGTATTCTGCTTATGGAGTGGTGAAGAAGGGGGGAAGCGCGGTTCAGATTATTGGACTGAATATTATGTTAAAGAAGATAATCCGCAGGTGACGATTACAAATTATGTCAATCTCGATATGGCTGGGGTGAATTGGCCTGGTGGTGGTGGTGCACCGCATGGTGACCCAGCCCTGAGCATCGATGATACCGGCTATCCCAAGGATGACGAGGTCTGGCCGATGCGAGTCTACATTGGCCCCAGTCAGGATTATGATAATCTGAATCAGCCCGAGATGGTCAGGTTAGCGATGTGGATTGGAAGTGACGCCATCGGTGTCGAACAACAGGTGCAGATACTAGTCGGCCAACCCGAGCACGATGAGGCGACCTGGAAGGTTGAGGATTGGCTTGACCGTGGTCGGCCGGAATTGATAATCTACGAAGATACAACGGCGCGCAGTGACCATGCCAGTTTCCAAGATAATCTCGGTACGGTAACCATGGGCTTCGGTGGGCTGGTCGACGGTTACTGGTGCTATCACCAAGTATGTGATACCCTTGAAGAGATGGAGGATTGGATGGATACCGAGGGTAAATCATACGGTGAAGAGAATTCCGGTAAGGATAATCTGGTGAATAGCCTAGATATGGTGACTTGGTGGGCGGCTTACTCGTTCTTCCATTTGGATGAGAGACCGGTGATCAACTCATATCTTTGAGGCTAGGGAACTGACCAGGTCCATCGGATTCCACACCCCGCCGAACCACCATAGGATGAGAGGGATGGCAAATGCCCCGAGCATCGCCCAGAAAGCCACTTCCGACCACGCCTTGACCTTGAGACCATCGAGTGGCCCGAATGGTAGCATGTTGAACATCCCTAGCACCAGATTCGCAGTCAACCAGAATTTTATCATCAACCAAATGAGATATTTATAATTGAGCGAATTACCGACCAATATAGCATTGATGTCGCCGTTCGCCCCGGTAAGAGCAATTATTACCGCCCCCAAGGGAATTCCGACCAAAAATAACCCGAAATTCACCATCGGTCCGGCGATGGCGATGTGGCCGTTTTGCCGTCTGGTCACCAGCCCCGCCACCATTACTGCCCCGGGAGCCATGAATACCACTCCGAGAACCGCGGCGATTGCCACACCCATCTTCAGTCCTTTCGGGTCAGCGCGAAACTCGGCCCAGCAACCGTATTTCTTCGCCACCACCTTGTGGCCGATTTCGTGGAGAAGAAAGGCCGGGCCGACCGCGAATAACATCACCGGCATCATCACCACGATGGTGATGAACCAAGTGGTGAATCCGGTGTTAAGCAAACCGAATATGCCGCGGGTGAACATCAATCCGAGTGCTAGGGTAAATGCCGCGGTGGCTAGAAGAAGGTGGCGCTTCTCCTCCTCGCTGAAGTGCCAGAGCCGGCCGGTATGGTGCTCAATCGGCTGTTTGTAGTTTGGAATATCCCAAAAGCCCTGGAAGACCGGTCGTGCGGTGGTTTGCACGTGGTTCACCCTAGTGTAGGGATCGCGCTCGAGCATCGCTGCCCGTGGGTCACGTTGCGGCTGCACGGCCGTCCCTTGCGGTGCTTCCCTATCAATGGTCTTACCGTGGTGTTCAGATGGGCGCTCGCTTCATGGGGGGTGGATGAGTGGAGTGGTCGGGTCGAAGCATGAGTATGCCGCGTAAAGCGATGAAGGAGATGGGTTTCCAAACCTGTTGTCTGCTCTGTGATGCGGCTGATATTGTCGGCACTGAACGCTGCCGCCAGTGTATCGCGACCCATGCTGTGGTTCGTGACGCTCTACCCGATCACCCGGTCTCTCCTATCGACCAACTGGCGGTTGAATTGATGCAGATGTTGGCCAATCCGCATCGCTGGGACCATGACCCTGTGCATGGACCAACCTTGAGGAAATACCAGATATTAGCAGGTGAATTTGCCGATGTTACTCCATTGGCGACCAATGAGGAGGTCGCCGACCTATTTGAGCGTCAGGCGCAGAAATCCAAAACCTCAGTGATACGTGATGTTGCCAATCAGAGCCAATGGAAAGATATTGCGCCGAGCCTGGCGGAGGCTCGAGAAATCAACCGCGAAATCACCCCCGTAATCGATTCTTCGGTTGGGGCCAGAACCGTGCCTAGTCGGGAGATTGAGAAGGTCGATGTCAGCGACAGACCGGGGGAAGACCGGGGATTATCCGACCGGGTTGCTGCCGCAGAAAAAGGTGAAAAAGCGTCGAAAAGCCAGCGCGAACATGTTGAGGGTAGTGAATTTGCTCGCCGTCAATCACAACGTAAAGCCTGGGAAGGGGAGGTTAAGGGGGTTTCTGAACTGCTTGATGGAGGTGCCTCACCCAGCACCGATTCGGACACCATAGAGGGGTCTGAATCGGGAGATGATTCTGTGGATGATGAGTTGGATATTTGAGATAATGTTATTCCTTGGGTCTTTGGTTACTAATGTTAATTGGCGAATAATAGGTGGTTCGTCATTTTAAGGTGTAACTTATTCTTTGCACCATACTACCTTTGTTCTTCTTACCTAACAGTTCCAACTCGCCAATCTCGCTCAGGTTAGCTACATGCGTACCTGCACATGGACAGAGATCGAAATTGTCGCCGATGGTTATGACCCGCAACTGCTTGACCGATATCGGTAACAAATCCATATTGGTGCGCTCGGGTGGCATTATCTTATTGACCTCGTCTCTAGTCATTGTCGAACAAGTCACCGGTAATTCGCTCTCGATAATCTCCTGCGCTGAGGTGAAAACCAGATCGAGCATGTCCATGTCGAACTTTATCGGGTGGAAATCGATTCTGCTACGGTCGGCATGAATCTGGTTACCCACCGTCCTGGTGCCGTGAAACATGTCGTAGACCACGCCGCTGACCAGGTGTTGTGCGGTGTGCATCCTCATGTGGGAATAGCGCCTCTCCCAATCGATGGTCCCGTACACTTCATCGCCGATTTCCAAGCCATGGTCATTGCCGACGAAGTGATTGACCTCGCCCCGGCCGCGCACTTCGGTTACGGTGGTTGTTCCTATATCGGATTTGAGGCGGCCGACATCCCAGTTCTGCCCACCACCCAAGGGATAGAATAGGGTGCGATCGAGGACTACGTTATCCTCGGCAATTGCCGTCACGGTAGCGGAAAATTCACTATCGTAGCACGCGGCAATCGATTCCATGTACAGTAACTCGGTCGCCATACGACCGGTTCTGGAGGTTATCGGTTCTCAAGTTTCCGTATCGGTTGGGCAACCAGATTTCTCAGCAGATGTTCCAGACTCCAGGTGGGGGTGAATCTGGCGTGTAGATGTGCCAGGGGAATCCACAATAGAGTGTAGGCCAGCACCACAATTGAGCAGGTCATCGTCGACCAGTCGCCAATCTCATCATAGCGATAGAGGAAGGAGAAGGGGATGAAGTGCACCACATATACCGTCAATGACCTTTGCCCAAGGTCGCTCAGTGGTTGGTAATGAGGGAGTTTTTTCGTCATCTGCCAGAGTATTCCGACCCCGGTAAAGGCACAGATAAGGAATGGGGTATTGGCTGGGAAGAAGGTCAGCACGGCGCGGCCATTAGGTAGGGCAAGTGGGATTTTCTGGTTGGTGGCAGCGCCCAGTGCCATGAAGAAGAAGGCGATTCCGGCAATGATGAGATACCAAATTGAGATGGGGCGGGGGTTGTGTTCTTTTCCAGCTTGTGCAGCGGTTGTGTGGTCGGCTATTATCGCCCCCAACATTGCGAATGCCAGCCATGGAATCAGTGGGTATGTCCCGGTCAACAGGAGATGTTGGATGGCGCTGATGATGGTTGGGGTGTGAACTCGGAAGTCCCAGTTTGAGGGCCCCATCGCCGACGGGAATATCCATGGTAAGAATACCACTATGGTCAAGATCACTGGCCAAACTGGGGCGCCATTTTTCCACTTGGCTCGAATTGCGGCCAACCACAGGGGTGAGAGAAGAATGGTGATGGCGAATAGTGATAATACGCCAGGGGTAAATGGTTCAAACAGATGTGGTGCGGCCAAATTCACTAATATCTGGCAGGTCAATAAGAAGCTGCTACGGATGATAACCTTGCGTTTTGTCAACCGGCTCCTCGCCATCCCCCAGCCGCCTATAGTAACGAATAATGGCGCCGCCAATCCACCCAGTCCAGAGATTGCGAATGCTAGAAAACTGGTGATTGAAACCTCTTTCGGCGTCCAGGTTGCCGCGGCATGCACCATTACCATCAAGAGAATTGCCAATGCTCGTAATTGGTCGGGGTGGGTGAGGCGGTCAGGGTTCTGGAGTTCTCCCATATACTCACTTCAGAGGTTGTTCCTGACATATTCAACGGCATTTCGAAACATCACCATTCCTTCTCCTTGTCCAGCCACGGCCGTCGCGATGTCGCAGCCTTGACCATTGGTTGGGCTGGAATGGTCGACGCCGGTTCGGCCACCTTCTCGTGTCCATGTCGCCCCCAACCATTGTGAATGGTTGGCCTCGGGGTGCGGCATCATCCCATAGACCAATCCGCTCGGGTCACAGACCCCTGCGATATTGCGCATGCTGGCGTTGGGGCATAATGGGTAAGGTAGAGCTTCATCGCAGGCTGAAGGGTATTGGTCCTCGGGGTCGATATAGTGACACACCAGTTGCCCGTTGGCATGCCAGTGGTCGAGTAGTTCTTGGGTGGGGGTAACGAATTTTCCTTCACCGTGACGCACTGGGGTGCGCATACGCTTCAATCCCTTGGTCCATATGCAGGGGCTGTCTCGGTTGAACTCTAATGTTACCCAACGGTCTTCATAATGGCCGCTGTCGTTGAGGGTCAGTGAGGCTGATTGTTGTAAGGATACCTCGTCATCCCCAGGAAGAAGTCCCATCTTCACCAAGACCTGAAAACCATTGCAGATGCCGATGACCGGGCGACCTGCCTTTACAAAATCGCGCACCTGCTCGCGTAATCCGAATCGTAGGCGATTGCCGAGAAGTCGGCCACTCCCGAGATGGTCGCCGAAGGAGAAGCCGCCGGGAATCGCCAATATATGGTAATCCTCTAAGTTAGCCACTCCGTTAACAAGTTGGTTGACGTGTACTCGATGTGCGGTTGCCCCAGCCATCTCAAACACAGCCATGGTCTCCAAGTCGCAGTTGATGCCGAAGCCGGTAAGCACTGCAACTTGTGGGGTTTCAATCATTCTGGTTGCCCCCCGTCCAATGTTCCCTGCCACGCACTGCGTAGTTCTCCAACTTGGGAAACCAGCATCTCCTCACCATTGGCGATGATGGTGAAATTATCGTTATCATCTTGATTCACCATGCCGATTAGGGTTGCTGAATGTCCAGCCATAGCCGCCTCGAATTGCGACTGGTTTTCGGGAATTATACTGACGAGTATTCTCCCCAGGCTCTCACCGAACAGTGCACCCCAGTGGTCTAGTTCTGCATCGGCCGCTAGAATCGCGGTGATGTCGACCTCGCACCCGGCTGATATTCCTATACAACATTCGGCCAAGGTAACCGCAAGTCCTCCATCGGAACAATCATGAGCACTGGCTACCAGAACTTCCCGCATAGCTCCGGTCAATGACCTGTACATCGCGATATTACGCTCGGCATCTATTGCCGGCACCGCCCCGCCAATTCCACACTTCTCCTCGACCTGGCCGGCTACTTTAGGGGTGTCGGATTTGGTTGCCTCTTCGCTGAACATGAATGCTAGCTCGCTGGCTCCGAGTTCCTGATGGCTCTCGCCGAGCAGATAAATCAGGTCGCCGGCATTCTTGAAGTCGCTTGAAACAGCTTTTCGGACATCGTGGTGGTTGCCGAGCAGGCTGAATAGTAAGGTTGGAGGGATGCTGATTTTCTCGCCATCGATAATGGCATCGTTCTTCATCGAGTCCTTACCGCTGATACAAGGCAGGTGGTAAGCCCGGCAGACATCATCAAGAGCGCGGTTTGCCCTCACCAGTTGTGCTAATTTGTAGCGGCCATCGGGGGTTTTTTCCGACTCGATGGGGTCGCACCAGCAAAAATTGTCTAGGCCTGCCATCTTATCGAGATCGACGCCGACACATACCGCGTTTCGTAAGGCCTCGTCGATGCTAGCGGCAACCATCGCATAGGTGTCGATATCGGAATAGCGCGGCACGATGCCGTTGGATATTACCGCTCCCCTAACCTCGCCGATTATCGGGGCGATTACCGCGGCATCACTGGGAGCATCGTGATTGACGCCGCAGAATGGCTTGATGACCGATTGGGCGATAACTTCGTGGTCGTATGATCGTACCCACCATTCCTTGCTGGCAACATTTGGCCGCGCCATGATTCTAGTGAGGATTTCGCCCATCTCAAACGGTCCTGAATCAGGGGTGATGAGAGGGGGGTGCTCTGGTGCTGTCCACTCAGATTCTAGTTGTAGTTGTGGACAGCCGTTATAGAGAAAGGTAATCGGTAGGTGGGCGACTACTTGGTCACCGAATTTGACTAAGAAGATACCATCATCGGTGAATCTTCCAACCCGGGTCGCCTCGACCTCGTGCAGTTCGGCCAGCGCCTCAAAGGCGGCGGTATCTCCCTCCAATAAGCCGACCGTCATCCGTTCCTGTGATTCGGAAACAAGGATTTCCCAAGGTGATAATCCGGGTTGTTTGAGGGGTACGGTGGAAAGGTCTAGTTCAGCACCATTAGTCAATTCGGCCATCTCACCGACGCTGGATGACAGGCCGCCGGCGCCGTTATCGGTGATGACTTGGATAAGACCTGCATCGCGCGCCTCGAGCAACATGTCAATCATTTTCTTCTGCGTGATCGGGTCGCCTATCTGCACTGCACTGCTCGGGCTCTCTTCTGTTAATTCCATACTTGAGAAGGTCGCACCGTGAATTCCGTCACTTCCAACCTTGCCGCCGACCATGTAGATGATGTTGCCCGGACTGGGGGTCTTGATATGGCTCTCCCGCCCATCGGATAGGAGGCGTGGCATTATTCCCACAGTACCACAATAGACCAATGGTTTGCCGATGTAACGGTCATCGAAAATCATCGCACCGTTAACCGTCGGGATGCCGCTTTCATTGCCGCCGGCCCGCACCCCGGCATGGACACCGCGAAATACCCTTGAAGGATGGAATAATCCCTGTGGAAGGTCACCATCGTAATCAGGTGGGCCGAAGCAGAAAATATCGGTATTGGCGATTGGACGGGCGCCCAGGCCAGTACCCAATATATCACGGTTGACGCCGACGATTCCAGTAATCGCTCCACCGAATGGGTCGAGGGCACTGGGGGAATTGTGGGTCTCGGCCTTCATACAAAGACTCCAATCTTCAGTCCATTCGATGACTCCGGAATTGTCGTGGAATAGGGAAAGCAGCCAATCGGCTGATTCCCTGATATCGAAAGTCGGCTTCATGATGTGGGTTTTGAATAAAGAATCGGTGATGCTATCCTCGCCAGTCTCGGTGTCGATGTGATGGATTTTGGCCGCGAATATCTTGTGTGAACAGTGTTCCGACCAAGTCTGTGCCAGACATTCGAGTTCGACATCGGTCGGCGCCCGAGGGCTGATTCCGTGACTTTGCCGAATGGTTTGCACTTCGGGGTCACGGTAGTGGCTTTGAATGGCTTTCATCTCTTTGAGATTGAGAGCCAGTAATCCGGTTTGTGAAAGTTTGTTCAACTCTTCATCGCTAACCTCAAGGTTCACTGTGGCTGGTGGTTGGTACTCAGTGGGTGGACGCTCAGGAAATTCCAAACCAGCATCGCCGGTTGATGAAATAGACGCCCTCTCAATCATCTGGTTGTACAGTTGATTACTCAGCCAATCTGCATCGACATCACCTGGTAGACCCCAGAACATGTAGCCAGTGGTGGTTGCGACCGCCAAGCCATCCTTATCGGGAAAAAGCGTCTTTAAACCGTCCAATGCGGCTTGCGCCCGGTTATCAGTAACCCCGGGTTTGAAACCGATAATAATGGTCAGGTCGGGCTCAGTTTCGAAGTGACCGGAGGTTATGAATGTGGTATTGGCTAAGCCATCCTCGATGATTGGGTCGCTGAATAACTCGCTGGTGGAGCGTGCCAACTCGCTCGGACTCAGATCTCCTTTCACCAAATAACCCAAGGTGCTCCTAACCTCGGTAATATCGAGACCGTGGTCACTGGATAATTGTCGGCGTATCGACTCGCCGCGTGCATCAGTCATTCCCCCGCCGGTTTTCGGCAGTACTTCGATGGTATGGACCTGCTCTGCCATTCGACCATCATCTCCTATTGGCAATTATCGCCCTTAGACGACATCCCATCAATTCATCGCTTGCCTAAGCAGGTTTCTTCTTCGCTCCAAAAAGGAGTTGTTTGAGGTGCTGGCCGGTGAATGAGTGCTTATTCTTAGCCACTTCTTCCGGAGTTCCGGCGACGATTAATTCTCCCCCGCGGGTGCCTCCTTCAGGGCCGAGGTCGATTACCCAATCAGCTGATTTTACAACGTCTAGGTGGTGCTCGATCACCAGCACAGTATGGCCTTTATCGCGCAGTTGCTGAAGAACGGTGATGAGTTGCTGGATGTCAGGAAATGACAACCCGGTGGTCGGCTCATCGAGGGTGTAGAGGGTGTGTTTATGGGTTGGTCGACCCAGTTCGCTGGCCAATTTTACCCGCTGTGCCTCGCCACCAGAAAGGGTTGTTGCTGGCTGGCCGAGGTGAATATATCCCAATCCGACCGCATCCAGAGTTCCTAGGATTCGAGATAGTCGGCTGTGGTTAGAAAAGAATTCAGCCGCTTCGGCGACCGACATCTCCAGCACTTCGTGGATGTTCTTACCCCTCCACAGAACTTCCAAGGTTTCTCTAGTGTAGCGCTTGCCCTTGCAGGTATCGCAAATTATCCACACATTGGGTAGAAAATTCATTTCAAGTTTCATTGAGCCAGCGCCCGAACAGGCCTCACAGCGGCCGCCGCGTACATTGAAAGAGAATTGTCCGGGGGTATAGGCGCGCTCTTTGGCGAGGTTTGTGGTGGCGAATAATTTGCGGATATCGGTGAAGCATTTGGTATAGGTCGCAGGATTTGAGCGCGGGGTTCGCCCGATTGGACTTTGGTCGATGATTATCACCTTATCGACCAATTCGATACCATCACTGGAAGTGTGCTTCCCTACCACTACATCGGCGCCGTGGAGTTGCCTTTGCAATAAGGGAGCGAGGGTTTCAGTGACCAGGCTGGATTTGCCAGAGCCTGAGACTCCGGTGATGGCGACTAGGCAGGAGATGGGAAATTTAACCTCGATATCGGCGAGATTGTTGGCTACGGCACCGGTTATTGTCAACCAACCATTATTCGGCGGGGTGCGATTTTCTGGAATAGGGATTTGTTTTCTCCCCGAGAGATAGGCTCCTGTGATGCTTTTCTTGGCCTTGAGAATCTTCTCCAAAGGCCCGCTGGCAACGATTTCTCCGCCGTCTCGCCCGGCCTTAGGGCCTAGGTCGACTATCCAATCGGCTTGGCGCAGGGTATCCTCATCGTGCTCGACGACAATTAGGGTATTTCCGAGATCGGTCAATTCTCGCAGGGTGGCGAGCAATCGGTCATTATCGCGCTGGTGCAGCCCGATTGAGGGCTCGTCGAGAACATACATCACCCCAGTAAGGCGACTGCCTATCTGCGTCGCCAACCTTATCCTCTGACTCTCTCCACCAGAAAGAGTGTTGGCGCGACGGTCGAGGGTCAGGTAATCGAGGCCGACACGGTCGAGAAAACTGAGGCGGGATTCGATTTCCTTGATGGCTTCGCGACCAATGAATAATGAACGCTCATCCAATTGATTACAGGATTTTCGCAGGGCACCGTTTATCGAGTGTTTTTCCGATTTATCTCCAACCCAATGGCGCACCACCGCCAGCGCTTCGTGGATACTGCAGAAGCTCAGACCGTGCAGGGTCACCCCGCCAACAGTCACCCCTCGTGCGGCAGGATTGAGTTTGGCACCTTGGCACTCGGTGCACGGCTCATCATTCATGTATGCAGCCAATCTGGCGCGGTTCTTCTCCGAGGTGGTTTCGGTATAGGTCTTCTCCAGTCGCCCGAACACCCCCTCCCATGGCCGCCGCATATTGTAGGTTGCACCGCGTTTGCTGGTGAAGCTGAAATCAATGATGGTGGAGCCAGAGCCATACAGGAGAATGTCTTGGGAGTCTTCACTCAATTCCTCAAAGGGGGTATCGGTTGGGATATTGTAGAATTGCGCCGTCTGTTCCATCAGGCCGCGGTACCAACCAGCGTTTATCGATGACTGGAATGGTTTGATACAACCTTCTTCGATACTACGCTCGGGGGTTAACATCAGTTCAAGAGAATAGTTCCTAGTGACCCCTAGACCTTGACAGGTCGGACAGGCACCGAGTGGTGAATTGAAGGAGAATATCCGTGGGCTCATCTCGGTCATGAAAGCGCCGTGTTGTGGGCAGGCGAAGGTCTCGGAATATGCTTCGACCACCCCCTCTTCAGTCTCCCCTGCAACACTACCTTGGCTGAGTTTAACGGATTTCTTAGCGCCGGCCAAACTCTCTATCGCCACCGCTCCCCCACCTATTCTGAGTGCCTGCTCGACCGCTTCAGTCAAGCGTTGACGATTACTCATGTCGAGGTAAAGACGGTCGAGGCGGACATCGATGTCGTGGCGGAGATTCTTGTCTAACTGAGGGGGTTGCTCGAATTCCTCTTCGCGACCATTGACCTTGCCATTCAACCATCCCCCCTCAACCAAGTTGCGGAATAGGTCAGCATGGGTGCCTTTTCTGTTGCGCACCACCGGTGACCAGATGGCGATGGTATGGGCTTCGAATCGATAGATGATATCGTCGACGATATCCTGGACTGTGCGAATCGATACTTCTCGGCCGCATTCTGGGCAATGCGGCTGGCCGATACGCGCCCATAATAAACGGAGATAATCCATAATCTCAGTGACTGTGGCAACGGTTGAACGGGGGTTATGACTACCGGATTTCTGGTCGATACTGATGGCTGGTGAAAGTCCTTCGATGGCATCGCAGTCAGCCTTTTTCATCTGACCGATGAATTGGCGGGCATAGGAGGATAAACTCTCGACGTACCGGCGCTGACCCTCGGCGTAAAGAGTATCGAAAGCGAGACTGGATTTGCCGCTTCCCGAAACTCCGGATATGACAATGAATTTACCGCGCGGTAGGTCTACATCGATGTTTTTCAAGTTGTGAGTACGCGCCCCGCGGACGGTGATCCAGCCATCTAGGCGGTTGCCGTCAACGCTTTTGTTACCACCCATCGACGCCGCCAAAGCATCGGTCGGCGCGCTCGTTATTGAACTCATGTTCGCTACAACAGCAAGGCATCTATCCACTCACCGGCCGCTCCACTCGAGCCGGGAGGGAGTAAGGTGAGGGCGGCGGCGGTGGCCAGTCCATGGAGATTGCTTGATCCTTGGTGGGTTGTGACCCTTCCGATAAGTCCCTCAGGGGTGAATTCAAGATCGATTCGCCGTAATGTAAGGCCATCAGCCATGGCCTTTACCGGGTCAGCCAATCGCACCCTGACTTTGACTTCGCGCGGTCCGCTTGCCTTGCTCTGACGGCGGATCCATGGTGCGGTCAAGACTCTGAAAACCACGTGACTTGATACCGGGTTGCCGGGTAATCCCCACAGTGGAATGTCCTTCCAAGTACCGAATAATGGTGGTGAGCCAGGACGTAACTTGACTCGCCAGAAATGAACGTCGCCCTCTTCCTCCATGATTTTTCGTACAAAATCAAATTCTCCCATCGAAACCCCACCGCTGGTGATGATGATGTCTGCGGATTTGGCGGCCTGGTCCAATGCCTTGCGCAGGGAGTTGAGGTTGTCGGCGACGTTGGGGTGGATGGTCGGCTCATGCCCCAACCATTTCACCAAAGCGGCTAGGCCGTGGCTGTTCGATTCATAGATTTGCCCGGGTTTCAATTCTTGGCCAAGGGGTATGATTTCATCTCCGGTGCTGATTATAGCAATCTTAAGTTTACTCTGCACCTTCAGTTCGCCAAATCCCATCGTCGCGCATAACCCAAGGCGCTCCGGAGTGAGTAAGGTTCCGGATGGGAAAACAATCTGGCCTGCGACAAGGTTTTCACCACACCGGCGGATGAAATTAGGTTTGGATGGAAAGTGAAGTGCAACCTGTTTTTCATCTTTAGAAACGGTGGTATGCTCGATTTGGATAATCGAGTCGGCACCTTCTGGCATTGGCGCCCCGGTCATTATCCGCATCGCCTGCCCAGCACCCACAACCGGAGGGGGGGTGCTGGTTTCTGCAGCTTGCACGGTACCGATGATTTCCAATTTAACCGGCGCCTCCTCGCGCGCTGAGGTAGTGTCTTGGTATTGCACTGCCCAACCATCCATGGCTGAGTTATCGAAGGGTGGGTCGTCGATCGGTGAGATGAGGTCGGAGGCGAGCAATCTATTGTCGGCTTGCGCCAATTCTACTACCTCGGAAGTGATTGGTAAGGGGGTTTGGTAAGCGATTTCCAGGGCTTCATCGACGCTGATGAAGTAGGGGGTCTGCTCGCCCATGTTCCTACCCACCACTGCTCTATTGTTTGATATTGTGCGAAGCGAGATTTCATGGCTTGGGGGATGATGGGTGGTCATGGAGTTGTGGTTCATCATGATTTTGGTCGGGTTGATGGTCATCGCCGCGCTGTACTCCTCGGTCGGCCATGGTGGTGCCTCGGGATATCTGGCCATCCTCTCCCTGACGGCTTTCGCGACCCGCGATTCTGCTTGGTTGAAGCAGCAAGCGTGGTGTTTGAACCTCTTGGTGGCGGCGCTCGCATTCTACCACTATCGACGTGGTGGCCATCACATTCCAAAACTGACCATCCCCTTCATCGTCGCCAGTATTCCCTTTGCAGTAGTTGGTGGTTACATGAATGTTGGTGGGGGGGTTTATGATATTCTACTATCGATGACTTTGGTTTGGGCAGCGTGGCGTTTATTATCGGTTTCCGATAGCGCTGAAAGTAATCTCGAATCATCAATCCCAGAGATGAAGATAGCTGTGCCAGTGGGTGGGGCTATCGGTTTTCTCAGTGGAATTATCGGCGTCGGCGGGGGTATCTTTCTCTCCCCTATTGTGTTGTTAAAAAAATGGGCG
>JYMV01033397.1_pt1 | contig 19136 bp, 20 predicted proteins | sample 338911 | NCBI WGS metagenome assembly JYMV01 (sample SAMN03354496, study PRJNA234377) | hydrothermal vent metagenome | biome: Deep sea; feature: Hydrothermal plumes at the Eastern Lau Spreading Center, Western Pacific Ocean; material: Seawater | place: Tonga | collected 2009 | depth 2000 m m
GGATGCCGATAAGGCATTCAAATATCTGCATCAGGTGGCCACCCCCCCGCGTTGTGCCAATTGTCATGGTGTTGTGGACAATGGTATCCATCATCCCACTGTGGGTGATGAGCGCCGCCCGCATCCCATGAACATCACCAGTCTGAATAACCTGAAAATGGGGTTCAAAGACGGTGAATTTGTTCAGCTGGGGGAAGCCAATGCAATAAATTGTCGTGGCTGCCACCAAAACGACAATGGCAAGGAGCCGGGTATGCCACCGGGAGCTGCAAATGATTTGATGCCGGGGTTTGTCTGGCACATGCCACCGCCGACGATGGCAATTGAACCAGGTCTGTCCGCACAGGAGCTGTGTAATAACTGGCTAAATCCGGCAAAAAACTCCTTTCTGGCATTTCGCGGCAGTCGCCACCAGATGGATATTTTCAAAAAAGAATTTGAACATCATGTTAAAGATGATCCTCTGGTGAGATGGGCCTGGCAACCGGGCCCCGAAAGAACACCCGCTCCGGGCACCCATGAGGATTTTGTCAAGGCGATGAAAATCTGGATAAAAGCCGGTGCGCCCTGCCCCAGTGCTTAAAGCGCAGGCTCTTAATAATATCAAAACTAAAGGCCAGCAATGCTAATTGCTGGCCTTTGCTTTTTAATGTGCATAGCACCGGATATGCGGCTCTTTGCCTTGATATGTTAGTTAAGCGATAGCTTTTTCCAAAATCTCACGCGCGATATCCGGGGTGATATTTTGGTTTTCTGATAAAGCCGTCATATTGTGTTTTTGTAACTGCTCAAGCACCGCCTCTATCGCGGCATTCTTATCATCACCGTGTTCCGTCAACTGCGTTGCAACTCCCAGAGAATGATACAAAGCTTCAATTGCATCGATAGTCTCATTGGCCAGATCATCACTGCTTTGCAAGCCAAACACATTACGCCCCATTTGCTCCAGCTTTTTGCGTTTAAATTCAATCTGATTACGCAGTAACGAAGGCTGTACTATTGCCAAAGAACGCGCATGATCAACGTGCCAAAGTGCAGTTAGTTCATGGCCTATCATATGCGTGGCCCAGTCTTGAGAGACGCCACTACCAATTAAACCGTTGAGGGCCTGATTGGCCGCCCACATCAGGTTACTGCGCCAAAGGTCAGAATCTCGCTGCTCAAACTGTTCGCCTAATTGTTTCAGGGTTTTCAACAAACCTTCAGCGTAAGCATCCTGTACCAGCGCTCCCTCAGCTTTAGTGATGTATTGTTCACAAACATGTACCCAGGCATCTACAATACCGTTTGCCAGTTGCCTTTCCGGCAGGGTTTTCATTACATCCGGATCCATCACAGCAAATCTGGGTTGCACGCATGCTGCCGAAAAGGGCAGTTTTTCACCGGTTTCGGCTTTGGTGATTACCGAATTTGTATTTGATTCAGAACCGGTTGCAGGAATGGTTAAGATTACTCCTAATGGTATGGCCTGTTGCGGTTTGTATGTATTGGTTAAAATGTCCCAACCATCGCCCTCATACAAAGCCGATGCAGCCACATATTTAGCACCATCGATAACTGAGCCTCCACCGACAGCCAGGATAAAGTCGACTTCTTGCGCTTTAACCAGTGAAACCGCTTTATCCAGCGTTTCTTTGGTTGGGTTGGCTTCCACACCAGAGAATTCTATCCAATCGGTGTTAGCCAGGGCTTCAGTGACCTGTTGATAAACTCCATTGCGCTTAATGGAGCCTCCCCCATATATCACCATGACTTTGCGATAATCGCTAACGGCCTGGTCAATGCTCTGAATCTGACCTTGTCCGAAACGGATCTCTGTGGGATTGTGAAAAGTAAACTTCATTAATAACTCCGCTTGCTAACAAATGACAACGATGTGCATAATAATATCAACAACATAGAGATAATAGACCAAAACATCTAAGAAACATGCCTATTTCTACTGAAACAGCCATATCCACAAAGACTCACAGCCTTCAACCTCTGATGCAGCGCTATGTCGAATACAAAAACCTGCATTCGCTGGAAGGGATAGTCTCTACCGCCATAGCCGAAGTGCGATTTTTTCGACGAAGCACTGGCTATCCCCGCCAGCCTATGACCCACGAATCCGGTATCATTATCATGGGTCAGGGTTATAAGCATCTCTATGCACAGGGTCAGGTGCTTAAATACGGCGATGGCGATAGCCTGATAATAGGTGCGCCACTACCGCTGGATTGTGAAGCCATAAATGCACCCGGTGCACCTTTACTTGGTATCACCATCAACGTCAGTACAGTTACTTTACAAAAACTGGCCACAAAACTGAAACAGCATCCAGAGCACATCCCATTAAATAAGTCACAAGAGCCAATGTTGTTGCGAAGCAGCAAAATGACAACGGACATGCTCGATGCCACGATTAGGCTGCTAAAGGCTTTAAATGACGATTTAGAAGCGGAACTATTTGGTAATAGCTTAGTGGAAGAAATCATTTATCGGGCATTGCTAAGTCCTGCGGGTTTACCATTGATGTCCCTTGCTGACCAGGAAGGCCGCTATGCCAGAATCGCCCGAATTCTGGAAAGTATTCATAAAAACTATGCCGAGCCACTAAACGTTGACGAGCTGGCTTCCAATGCCAACATGAGTGTCTCAACCTTTCACACCACCTTTAAAAAAGTTACTCGGGAATCCCCCATTCAATACATTAAAAAGCTGCGTCTCAACAAAGCACGAGAATTGATATGTTTCGAGGGAAAGCGGGTCAATGACGCTGCACACAGAGTGGGATATGCCAGTACTTCCCAGTTCAGTCGGGAATTTAAGCGGTACTTTAATGAATCTCCCAAAGAAGCAGCGCAAACAACGGCTTCAATTTGAGATATATACTATATTTAGGAAGTAAATTAAATTTCGGCCTTTTCAGCGAGATTTTTAAGCCATTCAGAAGAAGTTATTTTGAGAGTCAATGATGAAAATCTTTGCTAACCCAAAAGCAGTGGTAAACAATAAATATGGTCAATACCAGATTGCGGTTTTGAACAACATTATTGCCGTTTCCGCAGAAGGCGTTGCAAGCAAAGAATCCATTGAACGTTACGTACAAGATATATCCGATATCGTTTTAAATATGGAGCAAAAACCATGGGCCTTTTTGGGTTTTCTTCACGGCACGGCTTTGCTCACCAAAGACGCTGAAAAAGATCTACATAAATCCGTATTATGGCGAGTCAGCCGTGGCATGACGACCAGCGCCCTGGTAACGCAAAACACCACTATTGAAGCCATGGTTAAAGCCCAGTTCGAAAGAGTGTACGAAAATGCTCAGGTTAAACTCGGCATTTTCAGCACAGAAAAAGGCGCCATAGACTGGCTCGCAGAGCAAGGATTCGTGGCAGATATATAACCCTGGTTTTGGGATAAATATCTGCCAGATTTAAATAGCTGGATTAATTATCCCACTTTGGTGAGAAATCCGGATTCGCCTGGCGCCTGTCTAAGGCACCTGAATAGCGAGTAACCAGTAAGGCACTCACCGCGATAGCAGCACCAATCCAGGCGGTATCTCGCAGAGACAGACTATCCACAATCAGGCCGCCACAGACCGAACCCACGGCGATACCGATATTAAAAGCAGCAATATTAAGCCCAGACACCACATCCACTGCTTTAGGTGTATAGCGCTCAGCTAACTGCACCACATACACTTGCAATCCGGGCACATTACCAAAGGCAAACGCCCCCCAAATCAGTACCGTGATAACCGCAGCAAACTTAAACGACATGGTAAAACTAAATACGAATAGTACCAGGGCCAGGCCGGTAAAGATCAGGCTCAGGGCTTTTATGGGACCGTGTTTGTCCGCCAATTTACCGCCCCAGATATTGCCCACAGCAACAGACACACCATACACCAGCATGATCCCGGCGACTGCCGAAGAGGCAAATCCGGCCTCCTGTTCAAGAATGGGAGCTAAAAAAGTGAATGCGGTAAACGTACCACCATATCCAAGTATCGTCATGGCATAAACAATCAACAGCCTTGGTTCAAGCAACACCTGTATCTGCTCTTTGATGCTGGCACTGGCAGATTGCTTAAGGTTGGCAGGTACTAACAAGGCGCTACCAATCAGAGCAACTAAGCCCAACGCTGACACAGTTAAAAATGTGGTTCGCCAACCAAATACCTGTCCAATCCAGGTGCCCAACGGAACACCTGTGACTAACGCCACGGTCAGTCCGGTAAACATAATAGCGATGGCACTGGCTTCTTTCTCTTTGGGCACCAGGCTGGTCGCAATAGTAGAGCCAATGGAAAAGAAAACGCCGTGAGCCAACCCGGTTAAGATCCGGGCAATTATCAGCGTGTTATAACCTGGCGCTTGCCAGGCAAACAGATTCCCCACCACAAACAAAGCCATCAGCGACAGCAAAACGTGTTTGCGATTCCATTTACCGGTAAGCGCAGTTAGTACCGGTGCACCAACTGCAACCCCCATGGCATACAGGCTCACCAATAAGCCGGCAGAGGGCAAGGAAACCCCAAGGTCCGTGGCAATCGTCGGCACCAGACCGACAATCACAAACTCTGTGGTTCCGATAGCAAAAGCACTGAGCGTCAGTGCAAAAAGAGCTAAAGGCATAAATACTTCCTCATAAACAACGTTAATTTTTAATGAGACGTATTTTGCAGCTCATGACTGTTGCAAAAAACATCAATAATGACAAAATATTTTTGTCAATTTTGCAAAGGTTTAGACATGCCGGTTAAATCCAAAACAGAAGATTTGGAAGCATTTATCGCTGTAGTAGACAGCGGTAGCTTTTCTCACGCTGCAGACTTGCTGGACTTACAGGTGGCGAAAGTATCCCGGGCGATTTCCAGACTGGAAAAGGTGCTCAACTGTACCCTGTTAAATCGCACCACCCGACGGCTCGAACTCACCGAAGAAGGCAATGTATTTTTAGAACATATCCGTAGTGGTCTGAATGCCATTGAAAGTGGAGAAGAAGCTATCAGGCTACTTAAGGGAACACCTTCGGGCCGGTTGCGAATTGATGCCGCAAGCCCTTTTGTCCTGCATCAAATTACCCCACTGGTGCGTGACTTTAATCAGACTTACCCCAGGGTGGTTTTAGACATCACCTCAAACGATGACATAATCGATTTACTGGAACGCAAAACCGATGTGGCCATTCGTATCGGCGAACTGGAGGATTCCAACCTGCACGCTCGTCCATTGGGTAGCAGTACCCTGCATTTGGTTGCCAGCCCGGAGTATCTGACCAAAAATGCCAGTTTAACCGGGCTCAGTGACTTAACTCACCATCAACTTATCGGTTTTTCCCGCGCGCCCAAACTCAATAAATGGCCGCTGAGTGAGGCGCAGAATTTGCAATTTCACATGTTTGCCAGTAGTGGTGAAACCGTGAGGCAACTGTGTCTGGCGGGACTGGGAATAAGTTTATTGTCTAATTTTATGTGTCGTAGTGATATACAAAAAGGAAATCTGGTGGAGGTATTGCCCGGTAGTGTGGTGTCTCCCAACCGGCGGGAAAGTGTCAATGCCGTGTATTATCGCAACAGTGCTGTATCCTCGCGCATACAGGCATTTCTGGATTTTATTCAGCCCAGATTGTCACTGTAACTAATGGTCTAACTTCGAAACGCTTTGCGCCATTCTCCGGGCGTCACCCCAAAGCGCTGACGAAAATGATTGCGCAAACTCAGGGCGGTAGCAAAACCACTGCGTTCGCTTACGCCTTCTATAGATAAATTACTACTTTCTAACAAAGACTGCGCATATCGCAATCGTTCACCGAGCAACCAGTCGCCAAAAGACATTCCGGTCAGTGCCCGAAAATGCCGGGTGAAGGTACGCCGACTCATGTTCATTGTTTCAGCCAGCAGATCAATCTGATAGGAGCTTGCCAGATCTTTGCGAATATCATCTAATAGAATTGCCAGCTTTTCATCGCGCACCGCCTGAGGCACAGGTAACTGAATAAATTGTGCCTGCCCCCCTTGTCGCTGAGGTGCAGTGACCATCAGCCGCGCTACGCGGTTAGCAACTTCAGCGCCCAAACGCTGACGTAATACATATAAACAACAATCAATGGCTGCGGCTGTGCCCGCCGACGTGAGTATATTATCCTGCTGATGATATAACTGATCTACAACCGTACTCACCTGCGAAAAGCGATGCTGAAAATCCTCTACATAAGCCCAATGTGTCGTTGCCTGTTTTCCATCCAGCAAGCCGGCGTATCCCAAGGCGTATGCTCCAATACACAAGCCAATCACCAACGCTCCACGAGCATGAGCTCTACACAGCGCTGACTGCAATTCATTGGAAGGTTTTATATCTGCCTCTGGCCAGCTGGGCACCACCAAAATATCCCCTTGTGCGAAACGCGCTAAATCGCCTTTCGCCTGAATGGCAAAACCTGACACACTGTCTATTTGCTCGGCTTCCTCACTGCACACCTCAACAGCGAACTCATCAATACCCACAGCTTTTGCGGCATCGCCAAATACCATACAAGGCACCGACAGGTGAAAAGCACTGATGTTCTCAAAAGCCAAAATCGTCACCAATGTCGTCATAAATAATCTCGCTACACAGCATGACCCAATAGTAACCAAACATGACCTATGGGTCACTATCTGCGAAAACCTTAGTCGCCCACAATCTCCTGTCCCTTCACCAATCATTTAAAACAGGAGATTTTCTTATGACTGATACCGCATTACTGCTTATCGATTTACAACAGGACTATTTTGAACAAGGGGCTTTTCCATTGTGGCAAGCCAGCGAAACCAAAAACAAACTGGTAGAAATTATTGCTGAGGCTAAAGCAAAGGGAATTTTACCTGTGCACATTCAACATATTGCTGACCCCGCCCAGGGAATAGCCCCGTTTTTCAACGAAAATACGCCTGGCGCAGAAATCCACCCTGATATCCTGGCTGCCGCCCCGGATGCACCGATTGTCATTAAATCTTTTGCGGATAGTTTTGAGCAAACCCGGCTGGAGCAGGTCCTGACAGAGAATGGCATTAAAAAGCTGCTGATTGCAGGAATGATGACGCAAAATTGTGTAACCCACACCGCCATTTCTAAGGCTGCGGAGAAATATCAGGTTTCAGTGCTTACCGACGCCTGTACAACGGTCAGTGAAATGTTGCATTTGATTGCACTGCACGCTTTATCCCCCCGTATTACACTTCTGGATTCAGCAACCGCACTGCAGTCCTGATGACCTTTCACTAATTCAATATCCCCGGCCTTAACCGGGGATATTGCTGAAGTGATGAGTTTTAGTAAGCTAATGTACCCCGGATAGGATAATGGTTGTTTGGATCACGGATCCAAGCCAAACCATTAGCCAACGCTCCCAGCTCTGGACGTACAAATGGATTGTTGGAAATATCCACTACATGCAAATTGCCTTGCTCGTTAACCACAAACAAGCCTGGTTCAGCAAAGTTGTGATCGGTTTCCTGCTCGGAGCGGGGTACTGAGATATATACGCCCAGTTGCTTCATGCTGTCTTCGCTCAATCCGTAAGCAATAGGAAAATTAATATCAACCTGTTGCAACTGCGCTTCCAATTGCGCTTTTGAATCAGCAGACACAGCAATGATATCAACACCCGCATCAGCAAAGGCTTGTTGATATCCCGCTAATTGATTCAGATAGCGAGTACAAAGTGGACAATGGCGACCGCGGTATACAAACACCGCCTGCCAGCTATAACCTTCGCGTGGCTTGCCTAAAGTCACTTCTGAACCATCTAAAGCCGTGGCAGTAATGTGTGGAAAGCTATCTCCGGCATTAAGTTTTAAAGACATATTAGATTACTCCTGTGAATTAATAAAAATTTTTAACATGTTCAGTGTTGTGCTAATGAGCATGAAAAACAACCAGTGTTATTTTGGTAACTACCCGGATTTACAGCTCAAATAATAAATCCGTGCGAATGATGTACTTGACCCCTTCAATGATGGCCAACGAGCTATGCAGACAATGCAATTCGTGACGACCATGAGGGAACAACAGCACACCACCAGCGGGGGTTCTGACATCCACTTCGGCGGTTTTGTCGCCTCGGCGGTTTGGTTTTCCGGGATTGTCTGCATTCACTAAGAAGCGTGTTTCTCCGCCTCGGAATTCATCCGTAAGCAAAATTAAAAAGGTCATTTTGCTGTAGCGATCCGGGTAGCCATTGTGCTGCAGTTTGCCGTCGACGATCCTGGAGCCTGGCCAGTCACCATCAATGTGAAATTTAAAGTAATCCCCTTGTTGATAGCGATAAAAGCGAAACCTGGCATTGATGCCCAATGGCTGCTTGTTTTCAAAAATTTTCAAGTTTTGCGCCACCCAAGGGGCTACCCGCTGCCAGATTAAGCGCTCAGTGACTTCATCCACAATTAAGGTCACATTGTCGTTGTGACGCACTTCTCGGGGGAGCGACACAGCTGCATCTTTCAGGTATCCAAGCGATTCTGATTGCTGAATAAGGCGAGCACATTCAGCTTCAGTAAAAACATTCAGTAACTGATAGGCACCTGGTACCTCTTTAACTTCGCGTCGCACCACCTGCTCAGCACTCAACTGCTCATCCAAATCAAAAACGTTGTCTCGTGCAGATGCCCAGGTTGGAATGGACGGGTTTTGTGCACCAGGCTCTCGGGCGACGACATAAAAATCATCTTGTTGCATAATTCCTCCTATGCACTGATAACGCGTAATTGCGTAAACTGGCGATGTCCTTCCACCCCACCATGAAATCCAAAACCACTTTGCTTTGCGCCAACCCAGGGGGCTTCGCCACTGCCGACACCGCCATTAGCTCCAATCATGCCGGCTTCTAACTGTTCAGCTAACTCATATACCCCGTCCTTACCAAATACCACTGCCCCTAATCCATAAACCGAATTATTGGCTCTGGAAATGGCCTGTTCATGGCTCTCCACAGCTGCAATCGCCACTACAGGACCAAAGGTTTCCTCGCTTTCCAGCAACATATCCGGCTTAATCCCGGTCACTACGGTGGGCTGAATGTACGGAGGCAAATAGTGAGCCTGCCCTAACGCAAAATGAGCACCTTTAGATTGGGCATCTTGCAAATGACGCAGTACCTGCTGATGCTGCTTCTCGTTGACCAAAGGTCCGTAATTCACTCGAGGCATATCCCAGGGGCCCACTTTGTATTGCCCGGCAATTTCCACTACTCGCTGTACAAATTCCTCATAAATATCCTGATGCACATAAACGCGCTCAGTGGAAGTACACATTTGCCCGGCATTTTCAAACGAACTGGCCACTGCAAATCGCGCAGCCGCGTTAATGTCTGCGTCCTTCAGCACTAGCATGGGATCATTACCTCCTAATTCCATAACCAGGCGGTGTAACCTGGGGGCGGCACTTGCCATAATGTGTCGACCAGCCTGAAGTGATCCGGTAAAGGCCACCATATTGATTTCACTGGCAACCAGTGCTTTACCCGCCTCAGCATCACCGTGAACAATATCGATAACGCCCTCAGGTAAACGGGTCTTCAATGCCTGAATAAATTGCTCAGCCACCAAAGGTGTGTCTTCTGAAGGTTTGAGGAGCACGGTATTTCCCGCCACCAACGCCGGAATCAACAAGTTGTTTGCCATGGCCAGAGGATAATTCCAGGGCGCAATTACGGCGACAACACCAAGCGGCCGATACTGGATCTGCGTTCCTCCTGGACGACGCATTGGTGCGATTGCGCGTACCACTTCATCGGTCAGATAGGGGGCACTTTGGAGTACCCCCATGACTTCATACCCTGCTCGGCGCTGGTCTTTACCCATTTCCAGGGAAATCAATTCGCTTAAGGTGGATTCAAGCCCTTTGAGATGGGCAAAAGCATTATTTACCTGACGCTGCCGCTCCTCAGGGGCAAGTTTCCCCCAGGCCAGTTGCGCCTGACGGGCCTTTTGCACCAGCTCCTTTATTTTCTGCGGCGAGCTGATTTCTACCCGTCCCACTTCCTGATTATCCAGTGGGTTTCTGGATATTAGATATTGCTTCATTATCAGTCTCCAAACACGATGGCACGCAGCTCCAGGCTGCTACGCGGCGTAGCTGGGGCGCCGTTTCTTTGAGCGAAATCAACAGCCGAATGCGGTACTCCGAACACACCGTCACGCATCTGAGAATCAAACACTTTAAACAGCAAGGCTTCACCTGGTGCCATTTGTGACTGATAAAACCAACGATGCTCAGGATTGTGTTTAATGGCGGAGATTTCACCAATACGGTCCGGGTAAATCAGCTTTAGGCGTCTGAAGTCTTCAGCTTTTACCGTAGATAAATCTATCAGAGCCAATGGCGACTCTTGCACAACCTGGTGCACTGGAAGCCATAAATTCAGCAACTGATAAGAGCGGTTGCGCCATTCTGGATGATTTTCTGTTTCGGCTAACATACGATTATGAGCTGATTTATCAGTGTAATCGTTGTGCACCGTCTTCACCGGCGCCCGGTTATAAATCGTTTGTGCATTGCGCGTAGTTGAGCGGAAAGTATGATCAAAAATACGAATATCGCGACGCGCTAATTCCTGTTGCAAGAATTCGATCACCTGCGGATACAAAACCTGTTGGATCGCACTATCATCATCAAAGGCAGTAAATTGGGTTTGGAATTTAACCGGCTTAAACCCCTGCTCTTCTAGTGAAAACGGTTTCTCCTGAGTGCGCATATCGGCAATATCCACAAGACGAACGTCAACCGCATCTGTTAGCGATGTTGCCCCTGGCCCTTTGTATGTTTGGTCGTACTCCAGTTCAGCATTTTCCTGAACATAGTTTACTGAGAACATGGTCTTCTCCTAAACAAGATTTGATGCCATGATCATAGAGACCTAAGAGAGGGAACAGAAACAAGTAATCCCTGTAAGAGATACAAATGAATTTACTAAACCGCTTAGATATCAGACAGTTAACAACGCTCGATGCGTTATTGCGAGAGAAAAACCTGTCACGGGTTGCCGATCAGTTGGGGATCACACAACAGGCGGTCAGTGATCATCTTAAAAAACTGCGTAATACCTTTGACGACAGGCTGTTTATTCGCAATGGCACCGGAGTGCAACCTACGCCATTTGCTTTGTCTTTAGCCCCGAAACTACAACAAGTGATGGCATCACTGGAAAATCTGCTCACGCCGGAAGAGTTTAACCCGGCCACTACGTCGGCGACCTTTATCATTAGTTGCACCGATTATGAGCAAACCTCATTGCTGCCTGATGTATTACATGAGGTCCGACAAAAAGCCCCCAACCTGAAAGTAGCGGTGAAAAAACTAGAGCTGGATAATATGGCAGCCGAGCTAATGTCGGGAGAAGTGGATTTAGTGCTGACCAATCCAGCGTTTGCTCCCGCGCAATACCCCTCTGAAGTGATTTATGCCGAACATTACGAGTGCGTCGCCGCTAAACAAAATACCAAAGTTCAGGAAAACATGAACATTGCTCAGATAGCAGCTATCCCGCAGGTAGTCGTGTCGCCATCTCGGGGAGATTTTACCGGTGCTGTGCACCAATGGTTTGAAGATAAAGGGCATCCCAGAAATGTATTAATGACCTTTCCTACTTTCAGCGCAGCCATTGCCACCATTGCCAAAACTGATTTGTGTGGCTTTATCCCCTCCCGGCTGTTACCTGACCCCCGACTACAGCGCATAATCCTGGACACCAGTGTACCGGGGTTTGACGTTATTTCGGTGTGGCATCAACGCTCTTCGCAAGACCCGTTAGCGTTGTGGATGCGAGATATGATCAAGGCTGCGGTTTAATCCAGCATCGCCTCCAGCAATCGGATATGTTGCTGCTGATGCTGCGTTCGTTCAGCCTCATCATACAAACGCTCCAGCGTAGGCTGTGACACCAGATAATACTGTGCAGCTCCCAGCAGTTGATAAACAAAGGCCAAAGAAGGTTTGTTGCCAAAATGACCGTGCTTTTTGCCTTCCTCAACAATATCAGTCAATGCGTCTAAAAATGGACGTAAAAACCACTGCTGAGCACTATCAGCGCGCTCACGGTTATCCAGCAATTCTCGAATCAGCAAAATAACAACCTGCATCAGCGGGGTATCGGTATTCGACATTTCCAATATTACAGCCCGAAGCTGCTCTCGTGGTTCAGATATTTTATCCCGGATACTGGCGACAAAATCCTGCAACTGCTGCGCAGCACGTGCCAACACAGCCGCATACAACTTTTCCTTGGAAGGAAAGTGATGCAAAACCGCTTGTTTGCTTACGCTCAGGGTAGTCGCGACATCATTAATACTGGTGCCGTAAAAGCCATTTTTAGCGAACAAAAGCTCAGCCTGTTGCAGCAATTTTTCTCGGGTGTTTTTCTTCAAGGTCTGACTCTGAGTTAAGAAATTGTTGACAGCTTACCACTTGGTAAGTATTTTGTAAAAACCTACCGGCTGGTAAGTTTTTACATTTTACCTACTTGAGGCCAGATATGAATACTGACATTGAGATTGAATTGATTGAGAGTGCACGTCGCAATATCGCCAACAAAACCACATCGCTACGTGGCTCAGAGCAAAAAGTAGCAATGGGTCGCTATATCTCAGAAGAGCAACTCAACGCAGAACGACAAAAGATTTTTAATCAACTGCCCAGCCTGTTGCTCCATGCCTCAGAATTACCCACTCCTCATAGCTATCTTTCAGTGGAAACCACCTTAGGATCACTGTTGGTAACCCGTGATGCTGAAGGACAAGCCCATGTGTTTCGCAATAGTTGTCGTCATCGCGGTGCGAAACTGGTTACTGGCAAAGGTTGCAACAAACGCCTGGTTTGCCCCTACCACGCCTGGTCTTACAGCACGGACGGAAAACTCAGCAATGTGCCAGGCCAGAGTCAATGCTTTCCTTCCCTGGATAAAAACCAAAATAGTCTTATCAGTATTCCTTGCGCGGAGAAATACGGCTTCATCTGGCTATGTCCCCAAGCAGCAAATTCGGAACACGCGGAACTGATGCTGGACTCTCACCTGGGCGACATGACATCCAACCTGAAATGGATGCAGGGCAACAAGCTAAAATCTTTCAAACGCTTTGATAAAATCTGGAACGGCAACTGGAAGTTGTTTGCTGAAGGTGGATTGGAAACCTATCACTTTGCTTTTGCTCACAAAGCAACAATTGCTCCTTTTTTCCACAACAATATCGCGGTGATTGATCAAATCGGACTGCATTTCAGGGTAGTCATGCCCACCAAAGCTCTAGCTGCTAATGCTAATCACTCTGAGCAACCACTGTCTTTACATGATTGTAGCCACACCCTGTTTTTATTGACGCCAGGCGTCGCCATGTTGGTACAAAAAGAACATGTAGAATTGATCCAGTTTCGCCCCATCAGCGTGGATAAAACCGAAATTTCTGTCACCACACTCATACCTGACTCTGCCGACCTTGAGGATGATAAACAGCGCGCTCATTGGCAAAAGAACCACGACATCACCAATGCTACACTTAATGAGGATTGGGAGTTGGGTGCATCCATTCAGGCATCTATTAACAGTGGTGGCTTACCTTATCTACAGTACGGTCAAAACGAGTGGGCATTGTACGAATTCAATCAGGTAATTGCTCAGCTTTTGGAAAATAGCTAAAGGAGTTTAAACATGTCTGATTTCAAAATCTGGGAATGTCAGGTTTGCAACTGGATTTATGATGAAGCTAAAGGTTGCCCTGAAGAGGGTATTAAACCAGGCACCCGCTGGCAGGATATCCCTGATGACTGGCATTGTCCGGAATGTGGCGTTGGCAAAGCCGATTTTGATATGCTGGAAGTCAGCCAATCAGACAGGTCGCCACCATCAGAGGACACACCAGCGATGCAGCAGCAAACAGATACAACGCCGGTGCCACAAGTAGCTGAGCAATCCCCACTCATCATCATCGGCAGCGGTCTGGCAGCCTATCAATTATTGAAAGAGATACGCAATCAGAACTCACAACTCAACATAGTAATGTACACAGCCGATGATGGTAGTTATTACTCCAAGCCACAGTTATCAAATGGTTTTTCCGCCAATAAAAGTGCCGCCGATCTCATTCTGTTTAGCGCTGAAACAATGGCACAAAAATACCAAGCCGAAATCAACATTTATACTGCAGTAACTAAAATAGACAGCCATAACAAATGCATTCATCTTAGCGAGGGTGGTACCCGTAGTTACAGTAAACTGATATTAGCTCTGGGCGCTCATAGCACTCAGGTGCCCCTTGCCGGAAATGCGGTAAGTAAAGTTCATCGGGTTAATGATTTGCAGGACTATGCCCGCTTCCGCACCTTGCTCAAATCCGACAGTAGGACATTAATTTTGGGAGGCGGATTAATCGGTTGCGAATTTGCCGATGACCTCACCCGCACCGGTCATCAGGTTTCGGTTGTCGATCCCTTATCCGGCCCACTGGCAGGTTTGCTGCCCGCAGAGGCGTCACAACACCTCCATAGCCAACTACAAGCGGCGGGAATTGACTTTCATTTTAAGCAGGTGGTTAACGCCTTAAACCACGATACGACACACCAGGTCATTGCAGAGCTGCAGGACGTCAACAAAGAACAGGGAAACGGTAAAACAATCACTGCAGACATTGTACTGTCAGCAATTGGCCTGCGCCCCAATTTAAATCTGGCTGAAACAGCCGGTATTCAATGTGAACGCGGCATCGTAGTTAATAACATTATGCAAACCTCTCAACCCGATATTTATGCGTTGGGAGATTGCGCCCAGTTTAACCAACAGGTTTTGCCTTATATTGCCCCGTTGAATATTCAGGCCAAAGCACTGGCAAAAACACTGTGCGGAGATATTCAGGAAGTGCGCTATCCGGTTATACCAGTGATGGTGAAAACTAAACTTTGTCCGGTAGTGGTTGTGCCGCCCTCAGAGCAAGATAAAACCAACGGGCAATGGCTAACGGACACGCAAACAGAAACGGGAGTTCTGGCCCGCTTTGTTGATGCCAACGGTCAACTAAAGGGCTATGCCCTTACCGGTGACCAATGCCGGTTTAGCAACAAGCTGGCCAGGCAGATGTCAGGGCCGCATTAACCGTCGGCCCTTGCCTTCGCTATTGAAACCAATGGCGAGTGCGATTAGCAAACCATACTAATGACAACATCACGGGAACTTCCACCAGCACGCCCACTACGGTAGCCAGAGCTGCACCGGAATGCAGACCGAACAGAGAAATTGCCACAGCCACAGCCAGCTCAAAGAAATTGGAGGTACCAATCATACAGGCCGGTGCGGCCACATTGTGAGGTAACTTCATTTGCTTTGCCGCAAGATAGGCAATCGCAAAAATGCCGTAGGTTTGAATAAGTAACGGAATCGCAATCAAGCCAATCACTAACGGTTTTTCGAGTAACGTTTGTGCCTGAAAACCAAACAGCAGCACCACTGTGGCTAACAAGCCAATGATGGACCAGGGTTTAAAGCCCGCTATAAACGCATTTAATCGGCTGTGATCGTTGGCTTTATCCAATTTTTTGCGGGTGATGGCACCGGCGATAAGTGGCAATACCACATACAATCCCACCGATAAAAGCAGTGTTTCCCAGGGCACCTGGATATCGCTGATCCCCAACAGAAACGCTGTGATTGGCGCAAAAGCAAAGATCATTATGATATCGTTAATAGATACCTGCACCAAAGTGTAGTTGGCGTCCCCTTTGGTCAGTTGACTCCAGACAAATACCATAGCCGTACAAGGTGCGACACCCAGCAAAATCATACCTGCGATATATTCGCTAGCAGATTGCGGGTCTACCCAATCGGCAAATATGCCTTTAAAGAACAACCAGCCCAACAGCGCCATAGAAAAGGGTTTAATTAACCAATTCACAACCAAAGTTAACGCCAGACCTTTGGGCTTTTTGCCGATATCCTTCAGTGACGCAAAATCAATTTGAATCATCATGGGGTAAATCATCAACCAGATGAGTACCGCCACCACCAGATTTACATGGGCATACTCCAGTTTTGCCAATACATTGAATACATCGGGCATCACATTGCCCAACAGCACGCCTGCAGCGATACACAGCCCTACCCACAGCGACAAATAACGTTCAAACAGTCCCACTTCACTTCTCCAAAATGGTTTATGCAACCCAAAATCATTGGTTTAATTTACCTGGTTTAATTCACCTGACAGCCGGTTTAATTCGATTTTAATCAGGCGACATATTCACATGCGAAAAATCATATATATGTTTTTTCATATGTCAAACGATAAATCACGAACCTTATCTATGTCCTGAATTCTTCCATACAATCTGACTTGTTATCCTTAACATTAACGAAGGTAAATCAATCTACCGGACACAAAAAATAGCAAGTTGATTACGTTTTTTTGACATAGGAAAGCAGACCATTGTTGCGCAAACTTCCAGAGTCGAAATTACCAAACAACGCTATGAAATTACCTTACATTGCTTTGCTTTCTGCGCTGATAAGCTTTCACTTTGCTGGTTCGGCAAGCCCGCTGAAAATACCGGGGTCGTCAAAAGTAAGTACATTACCTACTGATGTACTGCACGAAGTCGTAAAGCGTTCAGATAAATTTAGCCGTATAGAGTATGTGTATGGCGAACAGGGAGATGCCTCTTTTTCCAAAACTCAGGAAGATGTGATTCAGGGCGCGCTAGATATTATGTGGACAGCCACTTCTGAGTTTTACGAAACACATTACAGCGCAATCTATTTTCCTATTTACCGGGGTAGTCTTGGTATCAGAATTGGGATTATTAAGCAGGAAAATGCCGCGTTGTTTGCCAACCTTAAAAGTTTACAAGCACTAAAATCCTTTACCGCTTGCCAGGGGAAACTTTGGGCAGACACAAAAATACTCGAAGCCAACGGGGTCAACGTAGCCGCCAGCCACAAGTACTTTAACCTGTTTCCGATGCTCGAAGGCGAGCGTTGTGACTATTTCCCGCGTGCTTTTTTTGAACCCTGGAGCGAAATAGAACGGGAGAGCCAGTACCGTCTGATGGTGGATGAGCACATGCTAATCCGATACAAACTGGCAAATTTTTTCTTTGTTAAAAAGGGCAACCTTGAATTGGCCAACCACATCTATGACATCCTGGTGCAAATGCACAGCGATGGCAGTTATGAAGCTATGTTCATAGCCGATCCCGATGTACATCGAGGGCTTAGCTTTGCCAAGCTCGGCAACAGAAAGATATTCAATTTTAACAATCCATACCTGACTCAGGCGGTCAGAGAAATCCCAGCAGAGTTCTGGTTAAACCTGGACGATGAGGCGTTTTCCGCCCCGTAATTAACCCCCGTTAAAATACACAAAGGTAGAGTTATGCAGCAACAATACAAACAGTTAATCGAGCAATTTTGGCATCAAGGTTATCTGGTGTTGGAGGACTTTTTCGAAGATGAATTGATGCAAACCATGCATCAGGAAATCCTGGCTCATTTTGGCCAAGCCCCTGAATTTCAGCATTCTGAAGAGTTCCTTAGAAAGTCTGCCACTGAAGTGATCCCCTGGTTCCCGCAACGGGAGGGGAACCATGTGTTTGACAGCGTAGAAAATAACGCAGACCTGTGTCAGTTAACCTCTGCGATTTTAGGACCGTGGAAATCCCAATACTCTATGGTGATGTTTTCAATAAAAGGCTCCAAAGGACAGGCGTGGCACCAGGATTGCCCGCCTGAACAAAGTACGCAGTTCAACCTCAATCGCCTTGTTTACACCATGGACATCAATGAAAATACCGGTGGACAGGTGGTGATCCGTCCCAACACACACATGAACGGTGCTTTATCAGCGGGTCCGGTGAATGAAGACTTCGAGGATCAGTTAATACTGAGCCCGAAGCGCGGAACAATGGTGTTGTTGCATGGCCATTGCTGGCATAGAATTACCCCCATAAAAGGGGCATATAGAGTTTCCACCAACTACCGTTGCGCTCCCGAAGGAGTTTCGGAAGATATCACGGATATTTGTGTTTACCGCAATATGCGTTTTCAGTTTTCTACCAATTTGGTACTGGAAGAAAATGCTTGAGTTCTAATTCCATCAGCTCTTTGGTGGCAAAGGGCTATTGGCAAAAGCGCTCCAGAAACTGGTGGTGTTCAGGTAATCCAGACACACTATGATTGTGTGACCGGATAATATTATCCAGAAAGGCCTTTAACTCATGCTCTTGCATTTCGTCTACGATGCGATGATATTTCTCCGGGATAAGGCCCTGCCCAATCATGACCTGCAACCAGGAATCCACAAAAATCTCTTCATGGCGAACAATAAACCGGCCGGTTTTGCGAAATAAACTCATGCGTTCCTGCAAACTTTCAGGTATTTCCATCTGTTTGCAATAGCGCCAAAATTCAGAATCGTCACGCTGCGTCTGGCAATAGTGAAGTACGATAAAGTCTCGGATTTGTTGGTAGTCAGAAACACCGGATTTATTAAACTCATCAATATCGAGTTGTTCAATGCCATGCGAAGGGAAAAGTTTAATTAAGCGCAGAATACCCTGCTGAATCAAATGAATTGCCGTGGACTCCAAAGGTTCAATAAAGCCTCCTGACAATCCTATGGCGACACAGTTTTTATACCATAGTTGTTCTCTGTGACCTGTCTTAAACCCGATTAGCCTTGGCTCTGTCATCAGCTCGCCCTCAACCGTGGAGACTAGTCGCTCACGCGCGGTGTCATCATCCATGTATTGAGAGCTATACACAATGCCATTGCCCATACGATGTTGCAAAGGTATGCGCCACTGCCATCCTGACTCGTGTGCAATGGAACGAGTATAGGGCACCGGCGTGTCAGTGCTTTTAGTTTGTACTGCCCAGGCCCGGTCACACTTTAACCACTGACCATAATCATTAAATGGAACCTTAAGTATCTCATTGATAAGCAACCCTTTAAAACCAGAACAATCGACAAAGAGATCACCGCTGACCCGCTGCCCGCTTTCCAGCAATAATGAAGCAATAAACCCAGTTTCTGCGTCACGAATAACCTCAGCCACTTTTCCTTCAATTCTGATCACGCCTTGCTTTTCCGCCTTACTGCGCAACAGCTTTGCGTACAAACTGCTATC
>JYMV01002308.1_pt1 | contig 19135 bp, 18 predicted proteins | sample 338911 | NCBI WGS metagenome assembly JYMV01 (sample SAMN03354496, study PRJNA234377) | hydrothermal vent metagenome | biome: Deep sea; feature: Hydrothermal plumes at the Eastern Lau Spreading Center, Western Pacific Ocean; material: Seawater | place: Tonga | collected 2009 | depth 2000 m m
AACACTCCGGCCGCTCCTGAGATCCCGGCAATCCGCACTCACCAACGCAACACAGCTTTGCATGTCAGTGGCGTTTCGTTTATCATCGTGGCTCACCTCAACCAGGAAAATCCGGCCACAAATCACCCGTTCACGACCGCATTTCCTGATGCACAACCACCAGAGACAATCCGCCCAACACCTGTGAAGAAAAAAGATACCAAGACGGGCCTCGTCCCCTATAGCCCCCTCCAGCACTACCTCGCAGAGGTGCGTCGATATCCGCTTTTGACCAGGGAAGAGGAGCAGCGGCTTGTCAAAGAGTACCGCGAACTCGGAAAACGTGAATCTGGAATTCAGCTGATTCTTTCAAACTTACGTTTGGTCGTCTCGATTGCCGGCCCCTACACCCGCCCTGGAATGGAGCAGCTTGACCTCATCCAGGAAGGCAATGTTGGGCTGCTGCAATCCCTCAAGCGATATGATCCCTCAAAGGGGACGCGGTTTGGAACATACGCCGCATGGTGGATCAAGGCCTACATCCTTCGCTATATCGTTGCAAACTTCCGCCTGGTGAAAATCGGAACGACCCAGGACCAGCGAAAGCTCTTCTATAACTTGAAGAAAGAGCGACAAAAGCTTGAATCACAAGGATTTATTCCAGATACAAAGCTTCTTGCTGACCGTTTGAGCGTACGCGAGAGGGATATATGGCAAATGGAGCAGCGGCTTGGAAATCGGGAAATCCCATTACACCAGCCGCTCGGAGAGGATTCAAACCAGACGCTCCTCGATATCCTTCCCTCCTCAGAACAGAATATCGACAGCGAACTCGCGGAAAATGAACTCAAAGAGTTGTTTCGGAAAACATTACGCGAGTTTACCGAAACCCTCAATGAGCGGGAGCGCTTTGTCATGACGCACCGCATTCTTTCTGAATCCCCACTCACGCTGGAAGAACTCGGCAAACGGTTCGGGGTCACGAAAGAACGAAGTCGCCAATTGCAGAATAGAATTATCGAGAAACTTCGCGATTTCGCAAAGGATCACATTAAAGATTTTGATCAACTCAGGTTTTAGGCACCAGCAAAATCACCACCATTCCTCCCAAACGGCCACCCCTGGGAGTCCAGGTAAAGCATTCCGTTTTGAATGTCCTCCTTTACCTGCTGTACTCCGAAGTACATAAACTTTGCCTCGTCAGGGCATTCTCGGCTCAACAACACACCCTGTCGGTCCGTTCTGTGGTGTCGTTGGTCTTGCTGAATTGTCGTTAGAAACTTTGACGCATCGATTTCGTCGCTGAGCCCACAAAACCTGAGTAATCGCTGTATTTCACACATTGGATCCTGGAAATAGTCATCATAGAAGGTCACGAACATTGGAATCCCAGCACCATGCCGGAAAGCGGTATCCATATATTGTTTCCAAAGGTGAATGCCGGACCTCATCGACCACCCATGCCTTGATTCAAGCGATCGCGCAACATCTATAGGGTTGCGGATTACCAATACGAGACGCAACGGACCCACCACACGTTTCCAGAAGGGCAACGTCAGTGTCGTCCGAGGATCTTTCCATCCCCATTGCAATGCTTCACGACATCCGTATGCCCGATCGAGAATGGCTGCTGCCTCTTCCAACAGAACGGGTATGCCTGGAGCTGCTTCCCACCCAACCTGCCACAGAGGCGGCTTCATCCAACTGCCCCCTTTGGCGGCCAGAAGACGGTCATTGAGGTCCATAATTTCTCGATTCTCCCAGAAGCCCATGGGATTGTCGGCCTGCGGATCCAACAATCGCGCCGTGTCGCCGAGATCAAGACCGCCGAGATTGAGAAGACGAGCCACCATCGATGTTCCACTACGGTGCATTCCGATTATGCACGTTGCTATGCCAGAACTAGGGGTCATATGTCGAGGACCTTGTCGGCACAAACATCAGTTTCAGTTGGTACCGTGGACTCCTGCACTCTTACGGTGATGTTGGTTTCCATATAGGCCAGACCGACAAAACGTTTGGCGCTGTGGACTTGAAACACCAGCAGGTCTTTTCGCTTATCAAGCATATGAACATGAGTCCCAAGCTTCTCTGTTACGCCACAGCTTAGAACATAGTTTCCTGCGTGAAGCTGCGTGAGAATCGAAAATTCGATGGTCAAGAGCGTACCAGCAGTTTGGGACTGCAAGGGACAGTCAGCGTTGTCGGTGCTGATACCGTACACCGCAACCCCAACTGGAGTGTGAATTGCCATCCCCGCGCTTGGGGTTTCGATGTCTCGATTGAACTTGATGGTCAGCGCGACCGTGACCCAGTGTCCCCTCTGCACAGCGCGGCACGGCACGTGCTTGTCATCATAAAGCTCAACTTCAAGGATCTCGGCATCCCCAGAACCAAATCGGTACTCCTCTCCTTCCGAGGAAGGCTGAAATCCGACGTCTTCAAGGCCACGCTCAACATCGTCAAGCCAATATGCCCGCGAGCCTTGTGTCAGCTTTAAGCGTTTGACGTATTCTTCTTCTCGACGAGACAGCAGCTCCTGGTAGGCGTGAAAGACATTCACCGGCGGACCAGACGTAAGCATTGCCCCGTGATCGAGCAAAATCGCTTCGTCACACACGGTTTGTATCACCTGTGCACTATGCGAAGCCAAGACGATCGTTTTCCCTTCCTTTTTTGCCTGTTCGAGACGCCGGAAACATCGGCGTTGAAACATGCTGTCACCAACCTGGAGTGCCTCGTCGAGGATGAAGATATCCGCGTCCACGTTCGCAGCAATGGCAAACGCCAGCCGGATGTACATGCCAGACGAGTAGGTCTTGACCGGCTGATCGAGAAACGTGCCAATTTCCGCGAAGTCCACGATCAGGTCAAACCGTTCTTCCATTTCCGCACGATCAATGCCCAGGATGGCACCATTTAGGTACACGTTTTCACGTCCCGTAAACTCGGGATCGAACCCTGCCCCCAACGCCAACAATGCTGCGATTCTTCCCTGTAGTTGTACCGTCCCAGTTGTCGGCTGCAAAATGCCTGCGAGGACCTGCAACAGCGTGCTTTTCCCTGCCCCGTTTTGCCCGACCAGTCCAACAATTTTTCCTTGCTCTATCTCAAAAGAAATCTCGCGTAGCGCCCAATATTCATCGTGATAGCTTCGCCCTCGAATGGACACCAGTTCACGCAACCGATCCACGGGCCGACGATATAAATTGTAGGCTTTGGATACGTTGTCCACGGAAATCGCGCTCATTCAGTTCTTTCCTCTATCGCTGCGTTCTGTTCCTGTTTACAAAACATCAGCAAACGTAGGCTTGGAACGCATAAAAAAGAGATAGCCGAATGCGGCAACCATCGCCATGACGCACGTCAAAACGATAAAGCCGTACAGGTCAGGAATTGTTCCTTCAATGATGGCAAGACGGTACCCCTGGACTAAATGGGCCATGGGGTTGATCACAAGCAGTATCTTTAATGATTCCGGGACCAGTTCGGCCGGGTAAATGATGGGCGTAAGAAACATCCACATCTGCGTGCCCAAGCCAATTGCATGCGCGGTATCACGTACGAATACCCCGAGAGACGCAATCATCCAGGCTAAACCTATTGTAAACAAAAACTGAAGACACACCAGCAGCGGAACGAACATTACTGTCCACGTCAACGGCGTGAAAAACACGCCGATCACACCCAGCAGTAAGATCAAGCCTATCCCAAGTTGGATCATCCCGGAAAGTACGACCGCCAGGGGAAGGATCTCCACCGGAAAGATGATACGCTGCACAAAATGCGCGTTTTCCCGAATCATCGATGCCGATCGATTCAGCGCGTCGCTGAATGTCAGCCAGGGAATCATCCCGCATAAAAAGTACACCACAAAATCCGCACCTCGTCCTCCCCCGAATCTGACTTTGAGGATGGTTGAAAATACAAAGGTAAAGATGAGAATAGTAAGGAGCGGCGTGATGATCGACCAGGTAAATCCCATCGTCGACCCTTTGTATCTTCCCACGAAGTCCTTGTGAACGAGGTCGGCAATGAGACTTCGTGAGCGATAGAGAGTGGTCAACAATGTTAGTTTTGGCACGCTACGCTCTACGTCTCAAACGAGTAGCTAGATAAAAACTCATAGCGTGCCATGTTGACACGCACAAGCTCGATGTCGTCCTGACTCCACTCGATATCGTGGCGGCTCTTGTGTGGGGACGAAAACACAATCTGAGTACAGTGGTTGGCATAGTCTGCAGAACACTCAATTCCCAAGAACTCACACATTGCACGTAACCATCGTACTGGATCTTCAATCATCGACTCGTGATGGATCTCAAGTAACTCGGCCTCATCCAGCTTTTGCTTTGTATCAGCAACGGTTTGACATTGGGAGAAGTGTTGCTCGATTACATCCTGAAGATCCGCGGGTCCGCGCTGCAACCGCCTGCGGTACTTGGTGGCAATGTTGTCATAGGGGTTTCTCACAATATGAAACACCTTCAGGGGAAGTCCGATCGTCGTTCGCAATTCGTCGAGCAGTTGGGGGTTCTCTTGAAGTCGCAAACTCGACCTGCCTCCCTTCTTATCCCCGATTACACGTAACGTCGTGTACCGCCCCTGCCATTGATCTTGGACCTCATAGATATACCCCGTTGCTTTTCTCCCTCGTTTCGCATGCGCTTTGGAGTTCTCAAGTAACAGATGGAAGATTTGATGTTTGCGAAAGCCTGCCTGAAGATACTTCAACACATCAAGCTCATGTGCTACGACAACATTCGGATGTGCATCAAGCAATGCTCCCAGCAACGAGGTCCCACTCCGCGCATAGCCAAGAAACATGCAAAATGTTTCGAGTTGCGTAAATCGGTTACGATGTACGACCCCACCGTATGCCGAGGTGACATACAGTTTTCTCAGTTCCCACACATCGGAGCCATTGCGTGCGTGATGGAACGCATTCATTGCTGGTAAAACATCGCCGAATAGCGCTGCTCAAATAATTCCGCTGCGAATCGATAGAGTTCCGCATCCAGACGCGTATACACTTCGATCTTTGCCATGGTTTCGCTGGAAAGAGTTTGCTCGGTAAGCGCTGGATCGGGCAACGCATTAAGATGAGGGACATCCATCGTCGTTGTCCAGCCAAACGTGGCTAGCAGAAGCTCCATCGACTCCGCGAACCGATCAGTGATGCCGACAAAGTCGAACGACGCAAGGCGCTGCTTGGCCTTGGCCAGAAGTTCGTCATCACTCATATCTGTCCGAGTATAGGAGAGCAGCTTCGCTTGTTTTGGAAGAATTTCTTGTCCATCGTCGTCGTGATATGTTTTGGTGAGATCAAAATCGAGTGCGATGTTGCGAACTTGAAAATTCGTGACCAGACGCCGCGTTGGAGGGAACGAGAGAAAATCCTCAATGGTTGCCTCGGGATCGAGAAATCGCTCATGTCCCACCGATTTTCTACCCCGATTGCGCATCAGGTTCTTAAAGCGTGAGATGGTTCGGTTGACCGGTTCTCGAATCATCGTGATAACTCGAGGCGCTCGTGGCAGCAATGAGATCAGCGTATGTCCCATATGCCCAGCAAACAATGTGTAATTCACCAGTTCGTTCTTATCACGTTTCACAACATCGGCAAGTTCGTGCATATACGAGAACGGCGCAATATGATCCTTCGGAAACTGTTCCTCGACGATGGATCGTAAAGAGGTCCCTGCGGTCTTTGGAATATGGAGAAAATAGGTTTGAGTGTTCTCAGTCATGAGGGAATGGGAACATTTTGTAGCATGCGTTGATAGCGTTGTTCAAATAGCTCATTCGCAAACGCATATAGCTCTGCATCGAGCGACGTACATGCCTGAAGGTCAGCAAGCGTCTGTTTTGAAAGTGGGCAGTCCAACCCTGTTGACAGGGAGGAGGCATTGAGAAACGGTACATTCATCGAGACCTCCCACCCGAATGTGGAACGCAAGAGTTCAACCGATTCCGTAAATCGCTCCGTGATTCCCACAAATTCAAATGAAGCTAGACGACTTTTGGCCCTGCTTAACAAATCCTCATCGCTCATCCCCGTCGATGTATAAGCGAAGAGCTTGTTCATCTTCGGAATAATGGCATTGCCATCGAAATCCGTATAGGTCTGGGTCAAATCAAAATCCTGTGCGAGATTGCGAACCTGAAAGTTGGTTATGAGTTGTCGAGTAGGTTTGAACGCCAAAAAATCATCAATGCTGACATCATGATCCAAGAAACGCTCGTGGCCCCATGGAGCACGTACCGAACGTGTCACATGTTGCTTCATGTAGTTGAACCTCGAAATCGTGCGTGCAACGGGATCACGAAGCATGGTAATCACGCGCGGCGTCGTCGGAAGAAGCGAGACCAGGGAATATCCCATATGTCCCGCAATCAAGGGATAGGCGGCAAGCTCACTTGCATCCCGTCTCACCATTTTCGACAACTCCTGCATCACAGAACATGGACAAATCTCTTCGGGCGAAAATTGCGCTTCAATGACCTTTCGAAGGGAAGTGCCAGCTGTTTTCGGAATATGAAGAAAATAGATTTGCTCGGTCACAAAGGCCGCTCCATTCTCAACGACGCATCACCTGGAATATAGCAGACTCCTATGCTATGGGCTTATCGACATCCTGATATTGCTTGTCGTTGTTTCCCCCACCATGAGGTCGACGGTCACCCTTGCCTTCTCAAGCCCATCTTTTTTCACCACGACCCGATACTCTCCGTCTGGAACCCCTGTGAACACATACACTCCTGCCTCATCGGTTAGTGTCTTCAGCTTAAACAAAGTCGTCCTTTCGTTTTTCTTTCTCAGCACGGCCACCGCCCCAACAATGGGGGTGGTGTTCCCTTCAAAATCCAGGTCCGTCACCGTCCCTCTCAATCCAGCTGTCACGTCAGGATCCGGCGGTACGATTCGAAAAATCGTGTCAAAGGTTGAAAAATAGAGGCTGCCATCGGCGCTCGTCTTTACATCCAGAACCCCACCAAGCCCCCCCTCGAAAAAATCTTCCTGGATGCCGACGCGGTCGAACAAGGGAGGCACGAGCTTGATTCGGTGAACCCCACCAGTCAGAGTCTTGCAGCTGGCGAAAAACAAGTCACCGCGATATTGTTCGGGAAACGTGTTGCCTGTATAGAAATCCATACCAACGGGACAAATGGTTGGGGTGAAACTGATCAGCGGGTCCTTCAACAACGGATCGGATAGATTGCACGCACCAACACACCTTGGCCACCCGTAGTTGCCAGCAGGAACGAGTAGATTGATTTCATCATCCGTGGTTGGGCCGTTGTCCGAGAAAAACGCTGCTCCTGTAACCGGATGGACAGCAATTCCAAAACTGTTTCGGATCCCTGAAGCAAAGATCGGCGATTCCGGATCAGGATTGTCATCAGGAATCGATCCATCAGGGTTCACACGCATAATCTTGCCTTGGAGAGCATCCGAATCCTGTGCAAGTTGTTGCATCCCGTTATCTCCCCGCGTGATCAACAATGTCCCATCAGAGGAAAACCGTAGCCGGCCTCCATTGTGCATCCCACCATTACCGGGTTGTCGTAGAATGTCTGTTTCTTCGACTCCAATCCCATCACGGTCCTTGAAATGGGCCACTACAACTTCTTCAGGCGATGGTGTGTAGAGGACATACATTAGGCCGTTTGTGGAAAAATCAGGGTGCGCGGCAAGGCCCAAGATTCCCAAACCCCGAGGATCCCCACGCTCGTTAAACGCAGTGGCAATCGGAAGGGTAATAAAGGGTTCAGGGATTAGGCGACCGTCCCGAACCACCCTGACAGAGCCTGTAAGAAGCTCAGCATAGAAGAGGCGCCCATCCGGAACTGATACGAGGGCAACCGGAACATTAGCATTGCCAACCACTACTTCGAGTCCGAACCCTGGCGGCAATTGGCCAAAGGCTATCGATGCCCTCAACACCAGTGTCAACACAAGGATCCAAGTAAGTCGTTTCAGCATCACACTATTCCAGCCTAATGGTCCCTTGCAAAACTGTATATCGAAAGGCGCCGGTCGTTCTAGCGTTTACGGCAATTCGTCGAGAAGCGTGACTTCATCGGTGAGCGGTTCCCCCAAAACGATCTGGACTAGTGTCTTTCTCTTCTGAAATCCTCGTTTCTTGGTGACCACTTTGTATTCACCTTCCTGAAGTCCGGTAAAATGATACCGTCCTATTTCGTCAGTCAGGGTCTTGTGCTTGAATACCGTAACCCCCTCGATGCGCTGTTTTAGTACTACTGTCGCTCCAGCTACAGCCTCTTCGCCTCCCTCAGCATCCACACGCGCCACCATGCCAGCAAATTCTACTGTCTCATTGCCTGACGGAGGAACAAGACGAAACACCGCATCAAACGTCGTGTAATAGAGATTGCCATCGGCTCCGGTTTTCACATCTAAAGTCCCGATGAGCCCCTCCCCCACGAAATCCTCCATGAGACCAACACGATCATAGGACGGAGGCACAAGTTTGATTCGCTGCACTCGCCCGGTATTGCAGTCTGTAAAAAAGAGATCATTGCGATATTGCTCAGGAAAGGTATCACCAGAATAAAAGTCCATTCCAGTTGGGCATATTGATGGGGTGAAGGTGACGATTGGATCGATAAACATTGCGTTGGGTGGTTCACAGTTCCCCACGCACAGGGGCCACCCATAGTTTCCACCTGCCTTTAGAAGGTTAATCTCATCGTCGTTTCTTCCGTTTTCGCTAAAGATGGCCTCCCCGGTGATGGGATGAACGGCAATGCCAAAGCTATTACGAATTCCCGCCGCATACACGGGAGAGTCAGCCATTGGATTGTCCGCAGGAATCGACCCATCCGCATTCACCCTGATAATCGAACCCTGTACGACCTCAGCATCCTGGGCAAGATCTTGAAACCCCGTGTCCCCTCTGGTCATCAACAAGGTTTTATCGGGTAAAAATACAATCCGTCCGCCGTTGTGTTTACCATCTCCCGGCTGCCGCAAGATTTCAACTTCATCAACTCCAATCCCCTCATCATCACGAAACCGTGATACCACGATTTCATCCGGTGTCGGCGTGTACACGGCATACAAAAACCGGTTCGTTGAAAAGTCAGGATCGGCAGTCACACTCAGTAACCCCAGACCACGAGCACCTGCAACATCAAACGACGTCGCGGCCTGGAGCGTGACAAATGGCTGCGGTTGGAGAACGCCATCCTTGAGCACACGAATCGACCCGGTGAGCAATTCGGCATAGAACACCCGTCCATCCGGAACAGGCGCAAGGGAAACTGGAATCGCGGCATCGGGGACGACCGTCTCGACTTGAAAACCAAATGGCAGCTGTGCACTCGCCTCCGTAGTGACGAGTAGACTAAGCAAAGCCAACAGGCTGATCCCAATCAAACATGACATGATACTTCGTTCCGCAATGCGTCAATGTATGCTGCGGCGATAGGCAAGCATACCAAACCATGTCGTGTCACGCATGTTCGACGGTGTCACTGTGGTTCCCTTTCAATAGCCTTTTAGAGATCGTGATACCCAAACCACGCGGCCGCATCAGCACACATCGATTTGATACACGTTCGCTCCTCTTCGCTCATCAGGTGGCGCTCTCCTTCATTTCGGGTTGCCAATGATTGGACTGCCTCCACCATCGTGCCTGGGAAAAATCTTTCGTAAATCCGCTGCAGATGGGGACGAGGATCGGCAATCAGATCTTCATACCTGATGATCATATCGGAATCTGCGCACGTCTTAATCTCTGTAGCTAAATAGTTCCACAATCCCGCTCGTCGGGCAGACTCATCTTCGATCGCGGCTAGCTCAACCAGCACGTCTTGCTGCCGCTCATCCGCGAATTTGAAAACCGCCGAGTCGCGAATGCTGGCATGTCGAAGATGCAGAAAAGTCTTCTTCCATGATCCAATAGCGTAATAGGGATGTCTCACCAGTATCACAATTTTCGCCCCTGGAAATACCTTGCGAATAGTGTTTAATCGCGTCAGGTACGCGAGGGGGTTCTTTGTTCCTAACACAAAATCTTCGCGGGTCACCGTTGGAATATATGAACGACGTTCCCCATCGTCCCAGGTATCCGAGACAACCGCATTATTCACACACTGATTCTCAAGCGCCTCACCACTGGCAATCTTCTTCCGCCATGTTGTATACGCAGAAAAAAAGGCTTCTAAGGACGCATCCTCAAATAGGTGTGGAATTTCAAGCGGCTCGTTGAGAATGACCATATTGGGAAGTTGATCGAGTAGATGTGCCAGTAAGCTTGTCCCACTACGAGGAATGCCCGTAATAAAGAGCATTCGTTCAGATTCCTGGGAAGTAAGGGCGAAGGGTGATGATGGGTGTGGTTGTCTCATTGGGATGTGAGTCTGGAGAATATCACCACGCGCGTTGCCCCACGAGTTATCTCTACGCCCTGGCATAGCGGCCGTCTTGGAAGGCCAGAATGTGGGGAGCATGGTACTCGATCATCTCCCGTATTTGTTTCGCTTCGGAATGATCGTAGTACGCACTGGAGTTTCTTGACTCAAGTTGGGACACCTCGCCGGCGAGCCGTAAGCCAGTCACCGCTACCGCGTTCCCGGGATCATCCATGAGATCCTCATAACATAGGATCGCATGGGCGGGAAGATAGGTCACGATGCGTCCGAAAATCCAATTAAGAATCTTCACCTGTCTCAAGAGAAGATCTGATTCTTGAACCAGTGCTCGCAGTTCCGAAGAAATCCGCTCCGCGGAATGCAGATGGCCCCGGGAAATCGGAAGATCGAGAGACCTCCAGGAAAGTATCGTTGATACCGGATTTCGTACCATCCCAAACACCGTAAGATCGTCACGTTCGACAAGATGCTCGATCACGGCGACTAGCGGCGCATTGCGTTTGACCAGAAGCTGAAATCGAGACGTTGGAATTGGAAGCGTTTGCGTTTGCCATTCAAACCCAGACCCTACAACCCAGCCATCAGCGCTGTGTTCATGGCGAACGGCATAATTTTCTGCAAGGGTTCCGGTATGCGGATCGATACGATTTTCAATCGGGGTGCCACACAGAATGTTCTCGCGGGTTTTCGCAATAAATGCGACGAGCCCAGATACAAACTCCCCTGGGGTTCTGGACTGTTCAGTCAGTACATCAATCTGCAGCGGTTCGCTCAAACAGATGAAATCAGGCGGATTGTGCAACAGGCTTGTGAGGAACGACGTACCGCTACGCGGTGCGCCCAAGAGAATCACGTTGTCTTTCACGGTCTGCCCCATGCTACCTCAAGCGAGATGTTCTAACAGTATCAAACAATCCTGCATTATATACATCCCTCAGCCGTGATACACTGACACTCGTCTTCTCTCTCAACTTTTGAGCAATGGCATTCCGAGATATTTTCAAACAGCACTCCCGGAAAGACGCTGGCGGTGTATTCGTGTTTGATCAATCAGAACTGTCCATACTCGCCAGCACGCACAAAACCACATACAACGAAGCAAATCCGTTTCCTCACGTGGTGATCGATGATTTCTTACCTGCCCACGGGGCACACCAAGCTCTTGCGGAATTTCCGCCTCCTGATGCTCCGCTCTGGCTCGATTGGACTAAACGCGACACGGTACACCAGCCCAAGAAGCTCGGGGTCGGTTCCGCAGAACGTCTGGCACAAGCCTCTCCGTCCCTGCAACATATCCTGTTCACATTGAATTCCTACGCCATGATCGAATTCCTGGAAACACTCACTGGCATTCAGGGTCTCATCCCAGATCCACACTTCACTGGGGGAGGCCTGCACCAAATTCTACCTGGTGGGAAGCTTGCGATTCACAGTGATTTCAATTTCGACTCGAAACTGAAGCTCTATCGACGGATTAACACCTTGATCTTTTTGAATATAGATTGGAAAGAAGAATACGGCGGGCATTTGGAACTTTGGGATTCCACAATGACACGCTGCGTGCAACGCGTCCTGCCCATATTTAATCGGTGCGTTATCTTCAATACCGATAAAGATTCCTGCCACGGCCATCCGGAACCGCTGAATACACCGGACCATATCACGCGAAAATCACTCGCCCTCTATTACTACTCACGCGATCCCAAGGAAGGCGACAACGACATACGGACAACCGATTGGCGGATTCGGCCGGGAGAGGCGGAGTAGCCTGATACTGCAGTTAAGACGTCGCGTGCTTACCCAGATTCGTACGGCATTACGCCTACGAAAACACGACCTTCCCATGCGCTCGATGCTGTTTGTGATGCCGACGTCAGGAGTTGGAGGAGGAAACGTGAAAATCCTCCATTATCTCTCGCACGCTCGTTCGCTTGGCCTTCGCGTTGGCCTGTGGGTGCCCCAGGACAATAAGCCCGTCTATTGGTCCCCTCAGTCAGTCTCAGACGTTCAGATCAGCACCCCAGAAACCCTGGAAGGATGGGACACGATCTTTTTTACCTGGCCACCTGATTGGCCAAAGATCGCCGAACGAATGTCATGCCCACTACCCGATCAACGCGTTATTCATATCATCCAGCATGTCCGGCACGTCAATCCCGATTTCGTCGATGGGTACGCACTTCATTTGCTTCAGACAAAAGCCTTCTCTCGCATCTGCGTCTCGCCAGAGGTATCAGACGCAATTACCCCATACGTGACAGATCATGCACTCACGAAAACGATTCCGAACGTGATAGCCACTGGCCTATTTCGCCCACCGATTCGCTGGTTCAAGCCATCGCGGCCACTGAGGGTGTTGTATGCAAACTGGAAAAATACTTTCGGGAATCGCATTCGCGATCGCTGGCAATCCATACATGCTACAAACACCGTCATCTTTGAATCAATTGATCAGCTTCTTTCTCAGCAAGCGCTTGCCGCTCGAATGCGGGCTGCAGATATTTTTATTGGCACCCCTAACGAAACAGAAGGCTTTTACCTCGCCCCATTGGAAGCCATGGCCAGTAAGGTTGCGGTCATCTGCCCCGACGTGGTCGGAAACCGTTCATTCTGTCTTCGGGATATGACCTGTTTAATGCCGGCCTACGATGATCTAGACGGGCACGTCTGTGCGTTGCTCCAATTCGTTGATGATCCAAGCTTGAGACTGACCATTGCACGCAACGGTTACCGAAAAGCGCACGCACGCCAGTGGTGGGATGAACGCAGCGACTTTCTTGGTTTCCTGCACTGCCTCCCGCCACCATGATCATGCTGTGGCTACCGCAGTTACGTCACTCGAGACGATGGCAGGTCGGTGGGAATGAGGGTCCGCTGCAATCCAAAAAACAGCCCAACCAGCATCCAAAACAGCACTGCTAACATCCCTAGAAACATCACATCAAATGTGATTCTGATCATCAGCCCCACGGTCATCAAGAGAAGTCCGAGCGCAAACATTCGCTGAAAATAAGATGGCCCTTGCACAAGCCCAATCCAGAAGGTGTGTAGAATGCGCCAGAATATCCACACGAAAAAACACAGCGCGGGAATACCTGCACCGAATGCAAAACTCATATAACTGTTATGAATGTTATGAAGTTGCGGCGGACATTGCGACACGTGAATATCGTGGTATTTTCGAGCGAACGTTTTCGTCCCATATCCCAAACCAGTGATCGGGTGCTCACTCATGTCCTTCACGCCTAGTTCCCAAATATGCAGTCGACACAATAGCGTGCTTAAGTTTGCCGTATGGCCCTCAACCCCACGTTCTCCCGATGCGCCCTTCGGCACATCCTGCATCGTCACAACAATCACCGTGCTCAACGCAACCACGACCATCCCTGCAACGACCAGTTTCATCACGTTCGATCCCTTCAGTGCGACAAGTAAACACGCTTGAACAGCCACGGCTATCCATGCAGCACGCGTGTAGGTAAGAAACAGGGCGAACGTTGCGACAACCAATGTCACCACAAGCACGATACGCCATTCACGATGATCTGTTGACAGTGCCCACACCGCAACTATGGGTAGCGCCATCATCAGGTAGGTACTGAACCAATTATATTCGGAGGTGAGAGAGTCCGCACGAAGAGTACGTTCATACCATTGATCCACGAGTGATCCATCGGCAACAAAGAACTCCACAATGCCATAGATACTCATGAGAAGCACACCGACGACAAACGCTCCCAAGATTCTCTTCACCTGCCCTTCTTCTGAAATAAAATTTGCCGCTAGAAAAAACATCAACACATGCGCAAGCAATTTTAGCCATTCTGCAAAACTATACGTTGGGTCAGTTGCACTGACGATGGAGATGAGGACCCATCCCAGAAAGACAAGAATCGGGACATCCAATGATGTACGGGCTAATCGACGATCGCGACTTGCGATCTGACGCGTCAACACAACGATCGCAAGCGCGATAAAGGTATATTCCAGCAGGTGGTTGAGGTCGGCAACAAGAATTGCCGCTGCGACGCCCATAAGGCTCCACTCAATTCCCGTGTCTATGACACGGGAGTTCATGCGTTCTGAACGTGGAGAATCAAGTCGCTCATCTCACGAACGGCTCCTGTACCCCCGTTACATTCACAAATGTAGTCAACAACGTCCTTGACCACCGGCACGGCATCAGCAGGAGCGACAGAGAAACCAACGTGTTGGAGGGCTTCGAGATCATTGACATCATCGCCGATAAAAGCAACTTGCTGCATGGTCAGATCGTATTTCACACAGAGTTTGTCTAGAACGTTCTTTTTTTCGAACGTCCCTTGATGGATCTCGGGAACTTTGAGGCGATCGCCTCTTCGTTGAACGAGATTGGTCTGTTCCGAGGTCACAAATGAGGTGATGATTCCAACACCTTGTAACAACTTGATCCCCATACCATCGCGGGCATGAAACTTTTTTATCTCATCCCCTGACTCTGAATAGTACATCCCACCATCCGTCAACACGCCGTCAACATCCATCGCGACGAGCTTAATTCCTCTGATTGTGCTTCGGAGGGTCTCGGTTAGTTCACGCATATGGTGGATTGTCCCTTCTGGTTTTTTGACATCAGGCAGTCATCAATCGCGTCCATCACTTCGTCGACGGAAATCTGCGCCATACAACTCTGCAACCCTAAATGACACCCAGGCAGAAAACACGCTCGGCAATCAACATCCTTAAAGAATACGCGATGCCCCTTTCCCCATGGCCCCCACACTTTTGGATTCGTTGGACCAAACAGCGCGACGACGGGAAGTCCCACCGCAGCGGCCATATGCATGGGACCATTATCATTACCAAGAAAGAGAACGCATCGCTTCATGACCGCTGCAAGTTGAAGCACTGTCGTCTGACCGACAATGGACACCGACGTTGTCGACATCTGCGCTTGTATGTCCTTGACTCGTGCGCGTTCCTGTTCGCTTCCGGCAAACACAACACGAGTGGATCCTGAAACCTGAATTGTGTCTGCCACCGCAGCAAACCGCTCCGCCAACCATGACTTGGCTTCCCAGCGCGCCCCGGAATGAATCATGACCAATTGCTCCTCACGATCGATGCCGTGATCGACTAAGAGTTCGTGGGCATATTGTTCATCATCAGGCGCACACGAAAGCGTTGGAGCATGCACGCTCACATTGAGGCCAATATCCTTGATAGCCTGCAAGTAATAATCCACTGAGTGCAGCTCATCCGGGTCACCGTGAATAATCTGATCATAACAACGCCCACGCCAACGATGTTCGGCGTTATAACCTACACGATACCGTGCGTTCACCAGCCGGGTCATAATTGCCGACCGATCCCCATCGGTCAAATCAAGCACCAGATCATACCGCCGCTTCCGCAGGCGCATCACCGCCAGACACCTTTGAACAAACGAACGTCGATCAACCGTGACAACGTCATCCGCGTAAGGATGATTATGCAGAACGGCTTCAGTCCCCTTGTTGACCACCACAGTCACGTTGGCGTGCGGCAGATTCTCCTTGATGACCTGCAAACATGGCGTCATAAGCAGAACATCCCCCAAGTACCTCAGCTTGATGACAAGTATTTCATTGAGTGCCAGGGGATCAAGCATGGGTTTCCGAAACGGTGAGAGCTTCCATCAGAGGCTGAACACGGTCACACACATCGTCTACGGTGATGTTCAGCAAGAATTCGAAATCGCGATGATAATCTACCTTTCGCCAATAAGCATCACCCGGAGATCCTTTTGTCAGCATGATGCTGCTGGCCCCCCACGGGGCATACTGGACGGTATCGGCCGCACCGTAGAGAGCGACAACCTTCGGCTTTTTTAGCGCCACCGCAATATGCATCGGCCCGGTGACATTTGAAATCACCAGGTCTACTTCAGCAAGCAAGGCGATCAATTCCCTGAGCGTTGTTTTCCCGGACAAATCGATGGGTGTGCTAGCCATTTTCTCGCTCACGCGCTTACACACAGAAATATCCCTGGGTCCGCCGAACAACATAACCTCCGCGTTATAGGTCTTGATAAGCCAATCACCAACGGATGCGAATCGTTCGGCGGGCCACATAAAGTTGTCTTTTCCCCCTGGGAAAAGACCCACACGTCTGGGTTTTGCAGAACCAAGTTGAGATAACGTTGCATTGGCATGATCACGCTCGCTCGTCGTGGTGACAATCTCCAGTTCCACATCATCGTCGATGTCCCGGACAAGAGGGCGAACCAAGTCGAGTTTCTGCTCAACAATGTGCCGACCATCCCGCACAATCGTTGTCGGATAGTTATACAGAAACCCACGTCCGCTGGTTCGGAAATCCTCTCCATAACGATCGTCCGCTCCACACAAGAAGGCCAGCGATGCGCTCCGAGGCCCGCTGAACACGTCTATTGCTGTATCGAACTGCTCATGACGAAGATCTGAAACGAGCGAAGCCCACTCCCTGAGACCGGAGATCCATGGCAATTGCCGGGATCGAGATCTATCGATCACGAATAGCCGGTCAATATGTGGATTATGATCGAACACCTCGGCGGTGACACCGTCAGCCATAACGGCCAGATATTCGGCACACGCTCGTTGCTTTAGTAGACGCAACAGTGGGGTGATCAAGACCATATCCCCGATCCCGCGAATGGCGAGAACTAAGATTCGTCTATGATCCCTGGGAATGAATGAACCTCTCTTCAAAGAGTTGCCAATGTTCATATGTGATCTGTCCACACACCAGTTTTCATTGGAGTTTGACCCAAGACTTCCGCATAAAGGCTTTCGAGCCTCGCAATCGAAGCCTTGATCGAAAAACAGGCCTCGACGCGCTCACGACCGCGCTTCCCCATCGCCGCTGCCTGCTCACGGTTTGCCAAGAGATGGGAAATAGCACGCGCCAAGGCTAGCGAGTCCTTTTCGTTGACCAGCAACCCGGTCTCACCGTGAATCACGACCTCAGGAATCCCTCCAACAGATGTCGCAACAACTGGTTTATTCAGCGCCATCGCCTCAAGAAGCGCAATCCCAAACCCTTCACTGATCGACGCAAGAACAAACACATCCATCACGGAGAGCAACGGATACACATCGTCACAAAATCCGGCGAACACGACATGGTCACTCACGTCGAGTTCCCGAACCAGCGCATACAACGTCTTGGCATAAGGTCGATCGCCACCCCCTACAATCACGCAGAGGATGGATGGGATGGCTGTCTTGATGTGTGCGATGGCTCGGATCAGAAACTCATACCCCTTCACCGCTTGAAGATTTCCCACCGACCCAATGACGATGCGACCTGGATCAATCTGATACTGTGCTTTGATTGCCGCACTGTCATGATTCTCCGCGATCCTGGAGAGATCAATCCCGCTGTAGAGCAAGCGTATGCGAGCAGGATCGACCCCGGACCGTTCCAGAGATTGTCCCAACGCTTTGGAAACCGGAATACATATCTGGCACGCCTTCAGACGATAGTGTCGAATATGCCGCGGCGTGTAATCTGCTCTGACGTGCGTAATACACGGAATGCCGGCCAGTCGAGACGCCGCGAGACCGATCGGCGCCCACCACAGGTCGTTGATGTGAAGCACATCAATCTTGTGGCTCACCAGAATCAGAAACAGGCGGTATATCGCAGGAAGAATGAGCGGAAGGGCCTTAACCTTTCTCCAAGAAGGCATGTTCATGCACACGACAGGGACTCCGACGTCGCGAACCAGAGACACCAACGGGTCCTGATTCGGACACACCACAATTGGATCAAACCCATGCAACGCTTTGATCATAGCCAGAAGATCTCGTTCGGCTCCACCGATCGAGGCCACGCCCTGGAGGTAAAGAACTCTTCCAGATCCAGATGCAACTTCAGTTGGCCCGACCAGCTTCATGGGCGTTCCTGAGGTTGCCGGCCATCGCGAGACATTTCCCATACCTTGGCATATTTTAGAAAGGTATACATGCTCGAAAACAGGCTGTTGATGAGACCTGCCACGCCGTCACGCACGCCTTGCTTCAAGAACAACACCTTACACAGGGTCACCAGCGGGTTGAGAAGCAGGTGATGCCAGGATACCGAGACGCGCGCATCCAATTTCCCCTTTGCTGCGAGGGTTGTGTACACATCCATTTTTTTAAAATGATCCGCAATGTGTCGTTCCGAATAGTGATCGAGAGGATGGCGTAATGTGCCAATGGCTCCCTTTACGATGAGATTCTCGTGAATGGGTATGTCATTGTAGAAGGCAGTCCCCTTCTGAAATAGACGGATTTGATAATCGGGATACAGCCCTCCATAGCGAATCCAATGCCCCCAGAGAACGTTGCGTCGCGGAACACGATAGGCGACCGTGCCAAGGTCCGGACGATGCAAGCGGTCATGAATTTCGTGCTGTAAGGCTGAGGTGACACGTTCGTCGGCATCAAGGATCAGAATCCAATCCGACGACGCCTGCGCGACTCCAAAATTCTTCTGTGGACCAAACCCTGGCCATGATCTCGTAAACACCTGGACCGGTGGATTCATGGATCTCGCAATCTCCACTGTCTGGTCAGAACTCTCAGCATCGACGAGGATACGCTCGTCGGCCCAATGCACACTTTCAAGACAATCCTTAATGTTGTGCGCTTCATCCTTCGTAATCACGACAACTGAGAGGGTCATACGATGTCCGGCCTACCGAATGAAAAGAGTCTGGTATCCATGCTTACGAAACAACGTCTCAACACCTGGAAACGTTTTCTTA
>JYMV01015968.1_pt1 | contig 19114 bp, 15 predicted proteins | sample 338911 | NCBI WGS metagenome assembly JYMV01 (sample SAMN03354496, study PRJNA234377) | hydrothermal vent metagenome | biome: Deep sea; feature: Hydrothermal plumes at the Eastern Lau Spreading Center, Western Pacific Ocean; material: Seawater | place: Tonga | collected 2009 | depth 2000 m m
CAACAAAGAAAAAAGCAACAAAGAAAAAAGCAACAAAGAAAAAAGCAACAAAGAAAAAAGCAACAAAGAAAAAAGCAACAAAGAAAAAAGCTAAGAAAAAAGCTAAAGCTAGAAGAAAATAAAATAGATTGTTTAATCTTCTTTTCAGCCGATGCTGAGTGTAGTGAACTGACTCTCAATTCGTTTTCGAACGTATTAACCCACATCGTTTCAGCGCCCAATCAATACCGCCACCCCGCCCGCTAACCACCTGTTGTTACTAGCCTTTTACCCCTATTTTTATGTAGGTAGATTTTAGATAAAAAGCTTCCGGAAATGTTGCCGGATGGTCTTGGGCATGCCCCGTCCTGGCAATTTCTTCAAATTTTTTTCCTGCAGAACGAATTCCTATATGCACCGCATCATAAAATTCAATTGCAGGCACGTGTACCGAGCAAGAAGCCGCAAATAGTACCCCGGACGTTACCCGTGCACCCGCTTGCACCAGCCTGGCATAAGCCTCCAGCGCCTGGGTTTTATGTTTCTTCTTTCTTGCAAACGCCGGCGGATCCAATATCACCAAGTCAAAAAACCATTTTTCGGATTTTAATTGCTCCAGCATTTGGAACGCATCGCCTTCCTTTTGAACAAAAATTTCAGCTGGGAATGATTTTTCAGGAAAATTCAATTTCATGTTTCTCAATGATGTCTCCAAAGCAAATGGGTTACAGTCCACCTCCACCACCGACTTGCACCCACCGGCAAATGCGTAAACTGAGAACCCCCCCGAATAACTGAATACATTCAATACGGATCGTCCTTTAGCCATTTCCCTGATTTTCAACCGATTTTCCCTTTGATCCAGGAAAAATCCGGTTTTCTGCCCTTCAACAACATCAGCCATAAACTTCAGCCCATTTTCCTTAAATTGCACCCAGCTCGAATTCCCGTGTCCATACAAAATCTGCCCATCCCTGTATGTGGAACCGGATTCCAATGATTTACCAACGTTTTGGGCTAATCGCAAAACCACCTGCCGACTCTGGAATTCTTTTTGAAATAACTCACAGAGATCATCCAGAAACGGAAACCAGCTTGTCGTATACAGTTTCAAGACCAGAGTATCTTCATAACGATCCAGTACCAACCCAGGGAACCCGTCACTTTCACCATTAATGACTCGATAGCCCGTTGTTCCCTGGTTTTCCAGTTCTTTCCTGATTATTTTAGCCGACCGCAGGCGTTCCAGAAAAAAGCACCCGTTAATTTCCCTCGGGTTTCCCAAGTTCAACACTCTAAAACAAAGATCCGAACAGGGATCCCATAAACCCACCGCCAGAAAACGGTTATTATGATCGTAAATCACTCCCAGGTTTTCCTGGCTTCCGTCGGGAATTTGGTTTTGAATCTGATACTTGAAAACCCAAGGATACCCTTTTCGGATTTTTCCCTGTAGCGTTTTGGATATCTGAATCTTAATCATTCAATATTTATTCGTATATGCGGTAAGGTATCCAGAATCTTGATTTGCCGGGCTTGCACATGGGCAGGGGTGGGTCTATGTGTCCAGTACCGGGGACGGGGTAAAACAGCCGCCATCCATGCCGATTCAACGGGAGAAAGAATTTTCGATGAATGTTGGAAATAAGTCTGTGCCGCCTGTTCACATCCAAATATGCCATCTCCCCATTCAATCACATTCAAATAGACCTCAAGAATCCTCTGCTTGCTCCAAAAAAATTCAATTAATACTGTGAAATAACTTTCCAGCAGCTTCCTCAACCAGGTTCTGGTTTGCCACAGGAATACATTGCGAGCGGTTTGCATGGAAATCGTGCTGGCACCCAGTTTTCGATCTGTTGAAATGTTGGTCTGGATCGCGTACTCGATGGCTAGCCAGTCGAACCCACTATGGGTAAAAAATTTCTGGTCTTCGGCAGCTATGACCGCCTTCATGATGTTCGGAGAAATCTTTTCAATGGGCATCCAGGAATTCAGAGTTCGGGAAAGGTTTAGCTGGGTTCCGTTTTCCACCCAGCGTATCCACATCAGGGGTGTTGTAGGTGGGTTCACAAACCTGTACAGAAGGACGGGGATTATAGTAAGAGCAACAAAGCACAACAAAAGGTCAAAAACAATTTTGCCAATACGAATGCGAATTGGCTTTTTCCCTTTACCTCGTTTTCTTTTCACAGAGAACCCCCCCCACTAGACGTGGAGCCAGCGTGCAATAGCCTTTTACCCCTTCGGGGCACGCGTGATGTCCTCTTCATTAGTCCTCATGCCCTGCAAGGGTAAAAGCTAAGGTTAAATATCACGTCCGCGAACAACCGTTCTTCTCGGCTTAACAAACTATATTTGCCCTTGCCAGGCATGAAGGCAGACAACAATAACTCGTTAAGCCGAGTTAACCCGTTGCTAGCAAAATAAAGCCATTGCACTTTGAGTCCAGCGTCACGCTGGGTGGTCAGCTTTCCTTTATCACAGAGCTATAGAGCTTAACAGTTTTTTGGAAGGACTGGTAATACTGGCGAGGAATTTTTCGGGTATAACTTTTATGATGCTTGAAGGTAAAGGGATTATAGATTATTTTTTTATTTTTCCGTTTCTGGATCTCATAGTGCAAATGGGGGGCAAACGTTCTTCCGGTGTTCCCCGATTCAGCAATCTGCTGGCCTACCCGGATGGTCTGGCCCCGTTTGACTTTGACACGGCTCAAATGGAGGTAGAGGGTTTTGATCCCCAGTTTCGGGTGATCAATTTCGATACAATAACCGTTTGCCCGCATATTCCAGTTGGTGCGAGTGACCTTACCAGAAAATCCCGAATAAATGGGAGTCCCCACCTCAGTTTTAAAGTCCGTCCCGGAATGCCCCCCTATTCCCTTACGAAAATCTCCAGGGAGGGAAGTGATTTCAATATAATGCCGAATAGGACCTTGCGCTTCGACAATCCGCTGGGCAATCTCTTTTCCTTCTCTATCAAAATATCCGCCATTTTTCGGGTCGAACTCATCAAAATAAAATGCTTCAAACGTTTTGCCAAATAATTTGCTTTTATAGGAAAGTTTGAGAATTTTAAACTGCTCGGGACCTTCCAATTGTTGGTACACCACTTCCAGGTAATCACCGTTTCTCATACCCTTTTTAATATCCATGAACCATACCATAAGACGCCCCAGATGCGCGGAAAGCGCGGCACAACCTTTTTCACGGGTTATTATCCTGCACACGGTATAGTTCAAGGAATTGCGGATTTTAAAACTTAGGGAATGGATGGTTTTGCCTTCTACCGTTCCCGCGGATGAAACCGTAAATGCCGCAGGCGTGATAACAGCCGTCTTGACAGTTAGAGGAACTTCTTTTTTATATACCTCGGGCTGGAGTGGTTCGACAGAGTCCTGCGGTATAGACGCGACAACTACATCCGTTTTTTGATCAAAATAGAGGAGATAAACATTCAATCCCACCGAAATGATGAAGAGGATGACAAATCCGAATCGAAAAGGAAATTTATTTTTCTTTTGGATGTGCTGGTTATGAAGCGAGGAGGTGGGGAAGTCCATTTTCTTTCCTTCAGTTAAATGATACAGTGGCTATTCAAAACAAGAAGGGGTTCATAAAAAAGGCCTCCATAAAGAAATTATGAAAGCAGAAAAAACCGGGGCACCCTCTAAAATCCCCTCCATTGTATAAAATAATGTCAAATAATACAACAAGTTCTAGCCCCATCCTCACAGACTACCAACCTGGAATTCTTTTCCTGGAAGAAGGCATTAAGGAGTACTCCCTGGCGCAGGAGGTCATATCCAGACTTCCCGAAGTTCCCCAGCAGGAGTTTCGGGATATTTCCACGCTCACGGAACAGATGAGGTCCTCACAATACGATGTGTTTGGAGAAGGGAAAAAACGTTTGGCGTTATGCCGTTTTAAAGGTTCCTTCCTGAAGAAGTGTCCGGGTGTCAGCCCGGGTATGGTGTGTTGCAATTATTATGTTGTGAACTTGTCGAAAAACTGCATCTATGATTGCTCTTATTGTTTCCTGCAGGATTTTTTAGGGAACAACCCCATGCAGGTGGCCTATGTTAATGTTGAAGACCTGCTTGGCGAGTTGGAAGAAGTGTTCACACAATATCCGGATCGCAAATTTCGGGTCGGGACAGGGGAATTGACAGACAGCCTGGCTCTGGATGCCATCGTCCCCTACACAGCCTACCTGCTTCCCTTTTTCAACCAACAGTCGAACGCCGTGCTGGAGTTAAAAACCAAGTCGGACCAGATTGCGAACCTGCTGGACCATTCCGATCCTACAAATATAATTGTATCCTGGTCGCTAAATCCACAAACCGTCATTGACCGGGAAGAAAAAGGAACGCCGGGTTTAGTCCAACGGCTTGAATCTGCCAAGGCATGCCTGGACAAGGGCTATCGGATCGGATTTCATTTTGATCCGATCATTTTGATACCGGGGTGGGAGGATGCCTACCAGCAGTTGGTAAACATTTTGTGCGATACCATACCCATTGCTAAAGTGGAGTGGGTGAGCCTGGGAAGCTTTCGATACCGCCCCACCCTGAAAACCATCATCAAAAACCGCCATCCTGAGACCCGTTTGTTCACCAGCGAACACCTGCCCAGCAAGGATGGTAAATTCCGCTACCTTCGTCCCTTGCGAAACCATGCCTATGAAACCATTCGCGGTTATCTTAAGTCCCGCTCGGAAAAATTAAGCATTTATCTTTGTATGGAAACCCGGGAAATCTGGGAAGACGTGACAGGAAAAACGCCAAGGAGCGATAAAAAACTGGATCAGTTTTTTGATCTTTGATCGAAAACTCTAAAGACGCATAGGCATGACGATGGTCTTATACTGGTCGTCATCCGCTACCGTAAACAGGCAGGAGTGGTTTTGATCTTTTAGATTAAGGGTCACGGAGTCCGCCTCAATAGCATTGAGGATATCCAGGACATATCTTGCGTTAAGCCCGATCGAGACTTCCTCTCCCTCATACTCAATGGGCATTTCCTCAACGGCTGCTCCCAAATCCGTATTATCTGAAACCAGAGTCAGGTTGCCTTTGCGGATTTCAAACCGGACCATTTTCGATTTTTCATCCGCCAGCAGAGCCACACGCTTTAGGGCATGGGTCAGGTCATTCTTGTTGGCTTTGGCCTTCAGGTTATTGTCCGCTGGAATCACCTGCCGGTAATTGGGAAATTTTCCGTCTATTTTGCGGGACACAATCACCTGGTTAGCACAAATGAAAGCCAGGTGGTTTTCCTGGGAAGAGAACCCGAATGTTGCGTCTTCATCCTCCGTTAATTTCAGCAACTCAGACAACGCTTTCTTAGGTAAAAGGAAACTTAAGGATTCCCCTTTTGCCACATTTGACTTGACTGGTCGGGTAATCATCGCTAACCGGTGTCCATCAGTCCCCACCAGGTTTACGCTGTCCCCTTCCGATTCTAACAATAAACCGTTCAACGCTTGCCGGGTCTCATCGGGAGAAACCGAAAAAAAGGTTTTGCGAATCATTTCCTTCAAAATTTTGCCATCAAATTCCAACAGCGGTTTGTCACTGTATTCCGGCATAGGCGGAAAATCCTCCGGGGGAAGCCCCGGCAAACGGAATTTCGATTTTCCACACTTTAAAGTGATCCAGTTATTTTCTTCTTTTTTAAGATGGATTTCTTCATCAGGGAGTTCCCGGACAATATCAAAAAGTTTTCTGGCATTGAGCGTCACGGCCCCGGGTGCGGTCACATTTGCCTTATAATGGCCCAAAGTACCGATTTCCAAATCGGTGGCTCGAATACTGATGGTGTCTTTCTCAGCGGACAGATGCAGGTGGGAAAGAACGGGCATCGCTCCTTTTGGTTCAACGATTCCCTGAACTTTGTGCACACCGTTCAGAAGAACATCCCGGCTTATTCTGACTTCCATGGAACTCCTTTAAGGTAAGTAATAGCCCGTTTTCAGGCTTGAGGATTATTAGCACAATTGCAAAAACCTGTCAAAGAGAAATGAATAATTCAGCAAACCACATCCCTCTTTGGGAAAATCACTTTTATAACCAATCATATAAAAGTTGTTTTAGCGCCGCGGTAAACACCGCAAAAGTTTGCCAAAAGCCAGAATGAATTGCGGCGTTGATTTCTCCCTGAATCAAAATTCCGACCCGGGTATCCTCCCCTTGAGCATCTTTGCGACCCACTATAAAACACAAAAAATGTTGTAAAAACAAGGTTTTTGTGGTTTTAGGTCATCACCATAAGACAAAAGGTTTAAACCAGCCCCATAACACTTTGAATTATTGATTTCTAGATAATATAATTTTCATGATTCGGCTTGGCACTTATATTGCTCCAATTTAAATAAACCATGAGGAATACCATTATCCCTTGCTCTGGGTTATTCCGGATAAGACAAATAATATATAAACTTGGCTATTTAAACGCCTGTGAAATTGCTATTTTTTCAGTATCCCCAGATAAGCGCATTTATTTTTTCTGAGGTTTTTATGAAAACCGAACAACGATGCTGGTCCCGAGAAGAGGGTTGGTCTGGAAACACCACATCAGGAAACTTAAAAGATGCCCAACTGGTTTTGCTCTTTGGTCATCCCTCGAATTTGAAAAATGAAACCCTTTTTAAAGAAATTCGCCAATCTTATCCTAACGCCTATATTCTGAGCGGCTCCACCGCAGGAGAAATTTTAAAAACCCGCGTCTATGATGATTCGCTTGTGGCTACGGCAATCTGGTTTGAAAACACAGTCATTAAAACTACACATTTAAAGATTAAAGACCGAAGTGACAGTTTATCCATTGGAGAAGAGCTGGTGCGCGTGTTGGATCAGGAAGGGTTATGTCATGTTTTTGTTCTTGCTGATGGATTGAATGTGAATGGATCGGAATTGGTCAAGGGAATGGTGAAACATTTACCGGAAGGCGTAAAGGTTACCGGGGGCCTGACGGGAGATGGAGGAGATTTTAAGGAGACCTTTACCGGTGCCAACCAGATGCCTGAAAGTAAAATGGTAATAGCTTTAGGGTTTTACGGAACCCGCTTAAAAATCCATTGTGGTTCCATCAGTGGATTTGAGCCTTTCGGTCCTGAACGCAAGGTAACCCGTTCTGAAAACAATATTCTTTATGAGCTGGACGGGGAACCCGCCTTTGGATTATATAAAAAATATCTTGGGGACCGCCTTCAAGATCTGCCCACCCAGTGTTTCTATTTTCCCCTCTATTACAAAACCTCGAAAATGAAAAAGGGCATCGTACGCACGATTTTGGGGATGGACGAAAAGACCGAGAGCATGACATTTGCGGGCGACCTGGAACAAGGCGGCACCGCACGTCTCATGAAAACCAATATAGACAACCTGGTCCACGGTGCCGAAGAAGCCGCCAAAGCATGCCAGAGCGCAGGAGCCGCCTCCCCCGGTGTGGCAATTCTCATGAGCTGTATTGGGAGAAAAATTATCATGAAACAACGGGTGGAAGAGGAAATTAAAGCTGTTGAAGAAATATTCGGGCCCCAAACCACCTTGACCGGGTTTTATTCCTATGGTGAGATCGCTCCCATTGAAAATTACATGGAGCCTCACCTGCATAATCAGACCATGTCGATCACCACCTTTCCCGAAATGTAATTTTTTAATCATGAAACATAAATTGCTCATCCGGCAGATCAAAAGGTACCTGGGCCGACTGGAAAATATTCCTCCTCAATCTTCCTCAATGCGGTGAATTGTGCCTACCATACAAACGATGAGGATTATGCCTTACTCGAGCACACCATGGATGTGTCCGCCGAAGAGATTTATGAAAAAGGTAAGAAGATTGAGTGGCTCTCCCGCCTGCCCGATGAAAGCCCTCATCCCGTTCTGCGTATTTCCAAAGAAGGGCAACTGCTTTACTTCAATCCGGCAAGCCTGGAGTTACTGCAGTTATCGAACGCCGATCCCGCCGGTCCCCTGCCGCCAGAATGGCAAAAACTGGCCCGCGACGCTTTTGATCACCACACTAATAGAACGGTTGAATTGGAGTTTTCAGGGCGTTATTTTTCCATCACTTTTTCTCCTGTTGACGAACACAACTATGTAAACATCTATGGGTTTGATATTACCAAACGGAAACTGGCAGAAAATCACCTTTTCGACCATAACAACATATTAGGAAATCTCGTGGCGGGAAAACCATTCCAGGAAATACTGGACGGACTGACCCTGAAAGTAGAAAAATACAGCGAGGGTTTGTTAGGCTCAATCCTTGTTCTGGATAGGTCAAAAAAATTTCTTACCTACGGTTCCGCTCCCAGCCTGCCTGCGGAATATATTAGAAACACAAGCAAGATTTTTCTGGGCCCCAAACAGGGTTCGTGCGGTACTGCCGCTTTTTTAAAACGCACGATTGTGGTGGAAGACATTTCCCGAGATCCCCTTTGGAATGAATATAAGGAGATTGCTCTTAAATATAGCCTTAAAGCCTGTTGGTCCATCCCCATTTTGGATTTTGAGGGAAATGTGTTGGGCACCTTCGGCGTTTATTATACCCAACCGCGCAAGCCCACTCCGGCAGAGATGAGACTAATCGGGACTTCCGCCAATTTAGCGGCACTGGCAATACAAAATCTTAATGTGAAGGACGATTTAAAAAATTATGCTGAGGAACTGAAAAGAAGCAATAGTGACTTGAGCGACTTTGCCCATATCGCCTCGCATGATTTGCAGGAACCTTTAAGGAAAATATCCATATTCAGTGACCGCCTGCAGGAAGCCCAGTCCCATTTAAGCGAACAACACCGGGACTATCTCTCAAGAATGGGAAATGCCGCCCATCGAATGCAGGTACTTATTAATGACCTGCTTCAACTTTCTCAGATAACTGCCAAGGGAAAACCTTTCAAAAAAGTAGACCTGGCCGTAATTTCCCGTGAAGTCATCGGAGATCTTGAAGCACGGCTCGGAGACCCAGGGAAAGGCCACCCTTGGGAACCTGCCCAATCTTGACGCCGACCCTTTTCAAATGCGTCAACTTCTGCAAAACCTGATTGAAAATGCCTTGAAGTACCACAAACCAGACATCCCCCCCGTTATCCATCTGGACTACCAACCTAGCCAAAACGGGCCCTGGAACATCTCGGTGCAAGATAACGGAATCGGGCTGGATGAAAAGTTCTCGGAGCGGATTTTCGTGCCCCTGGAAAGACTACACGGAAGGTCGGCTTATGAAGGAACGGGAATTGGCCTGGCTATCTGCAAGAAGATTGTTTCCCGGCATGGGGGAAGTATATCTGTAAAAAGCCAACTGGGAGAAGGGTCCACATTCACCATCACTCTTCCCAAGAGCCAACCCGCCCTCACCTAAACTTTTACAGACTGTTCAACCAGACTTTTTAGTAATTTTCGCCCAGGTGTCGCGGAGCGTTACGGTCCTGTTGAAAACCGGAACCCCAGGAGTGGAGCACTCATTATCCACGCAAAAATAGCCCAGCCGTAAAAACTGGAACCGGTCTCCCCCCACCGCGTCCTTCAAAAAGGGTTCAATAAACGCATCCTGGACAATCTCCAGAGAATCAGGATTCAAGCTTGATTTCAGGTCAGGGTATTCCTTTTCGTCTACTGGGTTTTCTTTGAGAAAAAGGTGGTTGTATAGTCTCACTTCGGCGCGCTGGGCATGGGCCGCAGTAAGCCAGTGCAGGGTGCCTTTCACCTTACGTCCTTCCTGGGAAGAGCCGCTTTTGGTTTCCGGGTCGTAAGTACAACGTAGCTCAAGCACCTCTCCCGTTTTTTCATCCTTAATCACCCGTTCACATTTGATAATGTACGCATGTTTCAACCGCACCTCCCTGCCCGGAGCGAGGCGGAAAAACTTTTTGGGAGGATCTTCCATAAAGTCATCCCGCTCAACATATAGAACCTGAGAAAAGGGAATTTTGCGTGATCCCGCTGAAGGGTCTTCCGGGTTGTTCTCGGCAGTCAGGTCTTCCATCTGATCTTCCGGGTAATTCTCAATCACCACTTTCAGGGGCCGGATCACCACCATCACCCGAGGTGCTGTCCGATTCAAATTTTCCCGCACGCAATGTTCCAGCAAAGCAAAATCTACCGTGCTGTTGCTTTTGGATACTCCGATCCGCTCACAAAAATCACGAATAGCCTCCGGGGGGTAACCCCTACGACGCATGCCCGATAAAGTTGGCATGCGCGGATCGTTCCATCCGTTCACATGCCCCTCTTCCACTAACTGCAAAAGCTTGCGCTTGCTCAGCAACGTGTAATTCAGGTTGAGGCGGGCAAATTCTATTTGCTGGGGACGATAGATATCCAGCTCTTTCAGGAACCAGTCATAAAGAGGCCGATGATCCTCAAACTCCAGGGTACAGATTGAGTGGGTGATCCGCTCCAGGGAATCCGATTGCCCGTGCGTGAAATCATACATGGGATAAATGCACCACTTATCTCCGGTACGGTGATGAGCCAATTTTAAAATTCGGTACATCACCGGATCCCGTAAATTCAGGTTGCCCGATGCCATGTCAATTTTGGCCCGCAAGACCCTTTCGCCTTCCGCAAACTCACCGGCCTGCATCCGTTCAAACAAATCCAGGTTTTCTTCCACCGGCCTGTCACGGTAGGGACTGTCCCGTCCCGGTTCGGAAAGCGTACCCCTGTATTCACGAATTTGTTCCGGGTTCAACGCATCCACATAAGCTTTTCCTTTTTTGATCAGCTGGACGGCATACTCATAGAGCTGGTCAAAATTTTCTGACGCGTAATACAGCCGTTCTTCCCAATCAAACCCCAGCCATCGCACATCTTCCTTAATGGCTTTTACATATTCTTCCTCTTCCTTGCTGGGGTTGGTGTCATCAAACCTTAAATTACATTTGCCGGAATATTGCGAAGCCAGGCCGAAGTTCAGGCAAATGGACTTTGCATGGCCGATATGTAGATATCCATTGGGTTCAGGAGGAAAACGGGTATGAACCCGGCCATCATTTTTCCCGCTTTTTAAATCTTCCTCAATGATGTTCTGGATAAAATGGGTCGAGGATTCTGAATCGTCGGTTTGCAAAATCTTTTCTCCTCCACTAGGCGCCAGCGTGACGCTGGACTCAATATGCAATAGCTCTTTTAGCCAAGATAACTCTTTGCTAGCCAGATTGAGCCATTGCAAATCACCCGCAGCGGGTTCGCCGCAAATTTGGTTTCCCTACAAAGGCTTTTTTGAGGTAAAAATAACTTTTCCTAAATGTCAGATAATACGTTTGAATGACCCGTAATCGCAAATTTATAATTCTCCTGGTATTTATGATCGGGGTGGCATCCAGCTTCTGGCTGGTTTCCCGCTACCCGGCTTTGGACATTAAAGCCGCCCTCTCTGGCAGTGAGGCCTTTGAAGACCCGCTCACCCACGAGGCCCATTTTCACGCTCCGCGTAAAGCAGATTTGGTCACGCGGGTAGCTTATACCGCCCTGAACTGGTACGAAACCAACTGGCGCGGGATGGCGTTTGGCCTGGTTCTAGCGGCCGGGTTCTATACCCTGCTCAAAACCATTCCCCGCCAGCCTTCGGATCGGCGCTTCCGCAACAGTTTTATGGGCATGTTTGTCGGCACCCCGCTTGGAGTCTGTGTCAACTGCGTCGCACCTATTGCCAAAGGCATGTATGAAGCCGGCAGTAAAATGGAAACAGCCTTGGCTGTCATGTTCAGTTCCCCCACCCTGAACATTATCGTCCTCACCATGCTGTTCTCAATTTTTCCTTTTTACATGGCGGTGATGAAACTGGTGGCAACTTTTATTTTGATCCTCATTATCGTTCCCCTGATTTCGGAGAAAACGCGAACCACACCGGAAAATCAGGTCTGCGAAATTGATCCCTCCACAACCGGCGATCTCAATCCTGAATCTTGGGCGATGGCTTTCAAATCGGCAGGCCGGGATTACTGGAAAGGTTTTTGCTATATCTTTACCCGCACCGTCCCCCTGATGTTGCTGGCGGGCGTGTTCGGGGCTCTTGCCAGCCATCTCTGGAGCTTTGACAAGTTAATCGGAGCGCCAGTCAATCTGGCCAGCCTAAGCCTACTCTCCTTTATGGGAACGCTCATGCCCCTGCCAATAGCGTTCGACCTTATGCTGGCACAGGCCATGATGATGTCGGGGCTTTCCCCCGCATTCGTCACCACGCTTGTATTTACCTTCGGGACATTCAGCATCTATTCCGCCATGATCATCGCCCGCACTTTCTCTTTTTTCCTGGCGGTAAAATTGTTTGCTATCGTCTTTGCCATCGGTATCGGCCTGGGATATGCCGCCAACAGTTTTGTTGAATACCGCCATGTTAAATGGCTGGCACAATACGACCAGATCATCTCAACCCCTGGTCGGATTACCTCTGCCCCCTCTACCCGACCGGAGGTCAAAGTTCCCGAAAAAATGGATTCGTCCATGACCTGGCATACGGCTCCGATCATCCTCAAACAGGAAAACCTGGAAGTTCATGCCCTGACCCACAGGCCACGCAATAAACAAATCGGCAAACCATTCACCCAACGCTTAGGGACGGAATTGGGAATCACTTACTCCAATTCCCTGACACCGGAAATATTTCTCGATCCCCTGTTTTACGGTCGGGGCATTGCTTCCGGTGATTTCAATCTCGATGGCTGGCCCGATATCGCGGTAGCCACGAATAACGGATTCGAACTCTACCAGAACATGAATGGCGCCCGATTCAAAAAGGTATTCAGCGGGATCGAGATGTTGAACGGAAAACAGGGAATCAACATCGCCCTGGTGGACTTGAACAATGACGGTTGGCTCGATATTTTCCTGACTACTTTTAACGAAGGAAATTTCGTGGTGCTCAATCCCCTGCCCGATGATGGCCGGATAAAAGTTCTTCCCGTTCCCAACGGAGGGGCTGTTTTAACCAGCGCATCGGCCTTCGCCGACCTCAACCGGGATGGCTTCCCCGATATTGTAAACGGAAATTATTTTTTAGGGGTTTTCACCCGCAAACCTGTCCGGCAAGCCGCTGACCAATGGATTATTAATCACAACCTGGAATTCAAATCGCAAACCCTGGATGGGATTCCCGGGCAAACCCACAGCGTCCTGCTTTCGGATATCAACGCAGACAGGATTCCCGATCTCATAATTGGTAACGACTACCGGGTTGCGGATACCTATTACCACGGAAGTTTAAGCGAAGGATTCCAAAAAATCCGCCAACAGGACGGCATCATCCCCCTGACTACGCAGAACACCATGAGCATCGATATCGGTGATTTTAATAATGACCTGATCCCGGATATTTATCTCGCCGGTATTGGAATGTCGCGCGGACTGGATGTGGTTTCCAATATCTTCGGCGAAACCATGCAAAACACCGGGCTGGAATTTTGCGATACCGGCAGAACCCTGCTCGACCGAAAAACCTGCCACCAACTTAACCTGCTAACCACTTTGTTGAATCCGGAAAAGCAGGATATCACCGAACACTGCACCCGGCTGGAAAACCCGCAATGGATAAAAGAATGTATGGTCACACGTATGATCCTCGTTGCTGTAAGTAGGGAAATGCCATCTCTCTGCGAAAAAATTCCCTTTACACTCAATCGCAACTATTGCCAAAAATTTTTCCAGGCTGAGCAGCTTGAACTTTCGCGAGATAATGAAATCCCCATGCAACCCCAGCTCAATCTTCTGTTATCCGGTCAGGCGGATCACACTTTTCGGGATGTTACGGAACAAGCAAAAATCTCCACTGCCGAGTGGAGCTGGAACGCCCGGTTCGCCGACCTCGACAACGATGAATGGCAAGACCTTTTTGTGGTCAACGGGGTACCCATCACCCAGGAGTTTGCCTCGAATAATTTTTTCCATAACCAAAAAGGCGCATCCTTCACTCCGGCCCAGGAAGAGTTTGGCCTGGACGACCACGACCACAGCTCTTCTTACACCTACATCGACATTGACCGGGATGGAGATCTCGACATTATCGCCAACACGTTATATGGTCCGTTCAAGGTCTATACCAATAACAATACCCAGGGAAACAGCGTAACCATCAAACTGGTCGATGATCGAGGCAATCGGTTCTGCCTGGGTTGCACAATCATCATCCGCTATGGGCCGGATGGAAAACGCCACCAGATGCGTGAGATCAAAACTGGAGGCGGATTCCATTCCTATGACGCGCCTATCGCCCATTTTGGTCTGGGAAAATATAAAACCATCCACCAAATTGAAATAACCTGGTCCACCGGAGAAACCTCAAAACTGAAGCATGACTTCTCAGTCAACCACGAATACACTATCCACCGGCGAGCCACCCACTAGGCGTGGGGCCCGTGTGCCGTCGCTTTTTCTGGCTAGCAAATAGTATGGACGGCTTAAAGGACTCTTGCTATATTCCCTGTATGTCACTTTAGCTAATAGTGGGTCTTGGCGGGTTTTTCGGGGCGATTTTGCGATACTGGGTCAGCGGGTGGATTCAGGGTGGATTCATCTCCTTCCCTTTTGGTACTCTCGGGGTAAACTTTATTGGCAGTCTGCTACTGGCGCTGGTCATGTATGCCTCCGAATATCGCGGCCTTTTTGACGAGGAAACACGGGTATTCCTCACCATCGGCCTCCTGGGTTCGTTCACCACCATGTCAACCTTGAGTTATGAGTCGATGAAACTTTTGGAGCAAAGCGAGCATATGCTGTTCGGTTTCAATCTGTTGGGGTCGATCACACTTTGCTTGCTTGCCGTTTATATGGGAAAAGTTTTAATCACCGTTATGGGACTGAAATAAAATGAAAAAAGAATCCGATGCTATCCTTTTGCGAATATTTATCGGCGAGTCCGATAAATATAAAGGCGTGCCGCTTTCCAAGTATCTGGTCGAATTTTTTAAGAAGGAGGGTTTGGCAGGAGCCACTGTTTTAAGGGGGATCAGCGGATTCGGGAAATCCAGTAAACTGCACACAACATCTATTTTGAGGTTGTCCGACGATCTCCCGATTGTGGTGGAAGTGGTGGACCGGAAAGAAAATATCGAGCGCGTCAAACCGAAACTGGATGACGTGATCGAAGAAGGACTGATCACCGAAGAAGAGGTCAAAATCATCCTCTACGAAGGCCGCCACTAGGCGCCGGCCAGCGGCCGGTGGCAATGAGTACGTGATATTCTTCCTCAGCTTTCTGCCCCAGGGATACAGTGAGCAGTGACTTTTTCTTGTAGCAAAAGTTGTCTCGGCTTAAGATGCCATCCCCAATCTCCTTGGGTGGAGACACAGCATAGTGCGCGCCTGTAGCTCAGCTGGATAGAGCAACGGACTTCTAATCCGTAGGTCGCTGGTTCGAGTCCAGCCAGGCGTACCATATATTACAATGGCTTATGGCTTAACCGCTGTAGGCCATTTTTAATTCTGTAGACTATATGTAGACTGCAGAGTAAAAAACACTGCCCAAAATGGGTTCAGGCAAACGCCTTCGTATTCTCCCGGCTTCGTTTCAGTCAGCTTGAAGATGATACCGTTGATGCTGGTGGCTGTTTGCTCTTCGAGACTTATTTTCCAAACACCCATTTAGATACGCTTATTCCTTCCCATGCTTGAGAACGGCGGAGTAATACTGTACCAGTGAGTCGTTGATATATTTCTATTGTGGCGGAGCAAAAGTGTACCACTCACGTTAAGCTTTCCTTCCTGTCCCATATTCAGGAGGAAGGCGGAAGGATGTATCCCGTGAGCACTTATAGAAGAGTCAGGATTGATTATGAGCGTAATGGATTGAGCCAAAGAGAGTTATCCCGGAAGTATGGTCTTCACCGATATACGATTCGCAAGATGCTGGAGTTTTCGATTCCTCCCGGCTATCAACGCAAGAACCCTCCCAATAAACCCAAACTTGCCCCATTTATTGGTGTCATTGATGTCATTCTGGAATCAGACAAGGATAAACCTAGAAAGCAACGTCATACAGCAAAACGCATCTTTGAGCGTATTCAGGAGGAACATGGTTATGGTGGCGGTTATACGATTGTGAAGGACTATGTTCGAGAGAAACGCTTGCGTTGCCGTGAGATGTTCGTGCCCTTAATCCATCCTTCAGGTCACGCTCAAGCAGACTTTGGCGAAGCCCTTGCCGTGATAGGTGGTGTTCAGATGAAGATTCATTACCTGTGCATTGACCTTCCTCAAAGCGATGACCTGTTTGTTAAGGCGTATCCGGCAGAGAACATGGAAGCCTTCTGTGATGGTCATAACTCCGCGTTTTCATATTTTGGTGGTGTTCCATTAAGTGTGCTGTACGACAACACCAAGCTTGCAGTGGGTAGGATTGAAAAAGACGGAACTCGCAGACATACCCAGAAGTTTGACGAGTTGATGTCGCATTATTTATTTGAGGCTCGTTTTGGTCGTCCAGGTAAGGGCAATGATAAAGGGAAGGTTGAAGGTCTTGTTGGATATGTTCGCAGAAACTTTTTAGTTCCCATTCCAAGGTTTGACAGTTTCGATTCTCTCAATCGATACCTTGCAGAACACTGTCAAAAACGTAGAGACAAAAAGCTGAGGTCTCATAAAGAAACGATAGGAGAGCGTTTTGAACGAGATCGAGCAAAACTGTTGCCTTTACCTGCTTTCCCCTACGATGCTTGTGACAAAGTCAGCACTCGGGTGAGTTCGTTATCACTGGTGCGTTACAAGACCAACGACTATTCCGTTCCTGTAGCTTTCGGTCATCGTGAAGTTCAGGTCAATGCCTACGTTCATGCAGTGGTAATCCATTGCGGGACAGAAGAGATTGCCCGGCATGAACGTTCTTATGAAAAAGAGGATTATATTTTTGATCCTTTACATTACCTACCATTACTTGAGAAGAAAGCAGGTGCCCTGGATCAGGCCGCTCCCTTGCAAGGGTGGGAGTTACCTGAAGAGTTTTCTACTCTCAGACGGCTTCTGGAATCGAGAATGGGCAAGAAAGGCAAACGGCAGTATGTTCAGGTGCTCAGGCTCATGGAGACATTTCGACTTGAAGAGGTTCGTTCTGCGATTCGTGAATCCATACGCTTGCAAGCTCTCTCCTTCGATGCCGTCAAGCATCTCGTGTTATGCCAGATTGAACAACGACCACCACGACTCGACCTTGAATGTTATCCCTATCTGCCAAAGGCTCAGGTGCAAACAACATCAGCCAGAGAGTATATGAGTTTATTAGAAGAAGGAGTGCTTTTATGACTGAGACACCCCAGGTTCTTCTAACTCATTACCTGAAGACACTCAAACTTCCAACCTTCCTGAAAGAATACGGTAAGGTCGCCCAACAATGTGCTGTTGAAGGGGTTGATTATGAAAGCTTTCTGTTGCGTCTCTCGGAACAGGAACTGATTGATCGACAGCGGCGTATGGTGGAACGAAGGATCAAACAAGCGAAGTTCCCAACCTTAAAAAGCCTCGACAGTTTTAATTTTACTGTTATTCCCTCACTCAATAAAGCACAGGTCATGGAACTGGCCCGATGTGAGTATGTTGACAGAAAAGAGAACGTCATACTCTTAGGCAACAGTGGTACAGGGAAAAGCCATATCGCAACAGGTCTTGGGTTAGCGGCATGTCAGAAAGGATTGCCTGTACTTTTCACCACCACCGCCTCGTTATCCAACGAACTCATGGAAGCCAAAGATGAGCGGCGACTCTTACGACTACAAAGACAGTTGGCACGCAACAAACTTCTCATTGTCGATGAGCTTGGGTTCGTTCCGCTGTCAAAAACCGGAGCTGAACTTCTCTTTGAGGTTTTTAGCCAACGCTATGAGAGAAGCTCCGTCATCCTGACCAGTAATCTACCCTTTGACGAGTGGACTGAAATCTTCGGGTCGGAGCGACTCACAGGAGCTTTACTGGATCGAATCACTCATCATGTCCACATTCTTGAAATGAATGGTGAAAGTTATCGCTTAAAGCACAGCAAAAAGAAAAAACGAGGAAAATGACTCAAAGGAGAAAGGACTTTGCCTATTGGCTTGTGGAAAACTGCTACGCAGTTTACACACAGGACCAACAGGCTCTACTGCTACAAAGATTATGATCTAACAACCTATATTTTTTAACCCGAGTGGTACACTTTTACTCCGCCACAATAGAAATATATCAACGACTCACTGGTACACTTTTATTCCGCCCTTGACACATGCTCCTCCATCCATTCTCTTGCCAGTTTCTGGGCCATGGAAAATGACCATTAAAAGAAACTATTGTTCATTGCCATTTCCTCTATAGGTTTTTTCCGTCTTCATCACATTTAGTCTAAAGATCATCTGGCTTCCCATCTTTGAAGTGCATCTCACTTCTCTTTCCATTCTCGTGCCAATAAGTCCAAGAACCATCTGGTTTTCCATCTTTAAAATGCCCCTCAGATTCCTTCTGTCCGTCTTCATACCAATTTTCACAAAGACCATCTCCCTTTCCATCTTTGTAATGAACCTCAGACTCTTTCTGTCCGTTCTCATAGTAATCAACACAAGCACCATTAAATGGTTCGCCGTTAAAAAAGGTGATTTCTCCCCGACGTTCCAACTCGTTCTCTGAAACTACTTCTTCATCATCCATAGTTGATTATCGACAAAAGAATGGCCTGTGTGTAGATTGATTTGGGGTTTAGGCACACGCCCTCATACTCCCCATTCGTTTCAGTCAGCTTGAAGATTCCGACCTGACTCTGTATCATTATTGGGGACACCTGAAAAACTTGCAAAAACCTACAAAAGGAGAAAGCAAAATGACAACCAAGAGAATAGTTGAAATTTTCAGCGCATCATGCCCAGTTTGTGAGGAAGCAATAGATCAAGTTAAAGAGATTGTATGTTCCTCATGTGAGGTAATAGTACATGATATGCAAGACTCTGGAAACTCTGAAAGAGCCAGAAATCTTGGGATTCGTTCTATACCTGCAGTAGTGATTGATGGGAAGTTAGCTGAATGCTGTGGCAAAGGGATTAACGTAGAAATTCTTAAACAAGCTGGATTAGGAAAATCACTAAACTGAACGTCGCTACTCTCTGACTATATTTTGAAAAGTGTCCCGATGTGGACATTTATATGCGATTATTCCTTCCCATGCTCCTCCAT
>JYMV01049362.1_pt1 | contig 19105 bp, 16 predicted proteins | sample 338911 | NCBI WGS metagenome assembly JYMV01 (sample SAMN03354496, study PRJNA234377) | hydrothermal vent metagenome | biome: Deep sea; feature: Hydrothermal plumes at the Eastern Lau Spreading Center, Western Pacific Ocean; material: Seawater | place: Tonga | collected 2009 | depth 2000 m m
TTATCAGCCTACTGGTTTGGCTTGGAATTTCTGCACGTAAGGGATTAAATAAGAACAGGGCTTTGCCTTTTGCTCCTTTTCTAATATTTTCCGCAGGACTTGTGTTTGTGATAGATTTTTATCTTGGAGTCGGGATAATTCAGTTTTTTATTTAGCTGAAGATTATCCTCCACCTTCAACCCCTGCATAGTCTTTCTCCTGCTCATCCTCACAAGTAAACACAACCAACACTATTACAAGTAATACTTCTTCAATTTATCCAAAGGAATCAATCTGGAGGTTATCCGGTCAATCCAACAATAGAACGGGTTTTCTTTGAAGGTTAGATATAATTTTTTAATCTTCAATCAAATTCCCATCTGGGTCAGTCTTGACTAACCAATTGACATAATCAGACCCAAAAGACCTGGATACACCAACGATTGCAAATCCCTGGTCATAGGAGGAAACAACCCCGTACGCCTTATCATCCTGACCACCACCATACAGCTTATTCCATACTAATTGACCATTTGATGCAGATAGTAACAATGGTAACCCTATCTTCCCTTCTCTTTACGCAGAGACGGAAAGAAAGCTCAATGACAACCTTGCAAAGCCAAGATTGTACTTGCAAGCATTGCTGAAAGCAGAAAACAGACCAAAGGCTACTCTACATAGCCTCCGCCATACGTTCAACAACACACTGCGGGATTTAGGGTTGTCAATTGAAGACCGTCAGGTCTTGTTGGCACAAGCGTCAAGCAAAGCTAACAAGATCTACACGCATCCCAATTTCGACCTTGCAAGCAGGTATGTAAATCAAATACCTACTTACGGCAATTTCGTTGGATAATAATGTAGTAATAGTGTAGTAAAACAAACATTATGAAACAAAACCAAACGAATACAAAGAAAAAAATAAAAACCCTAATTCCTTCTCGGGAAATCAGGGTTTATTCTTTGTAGCGGGGGCTGGATTCGAACCAGCGACCTTTGGGTTATGAGCCCAACGAGCTACCAGACTGCTCCACCCCGCGATCTCTTGGTATTCATCTTCAAAAAACGGAGTCAATATTAGGAGTTTCTACGAGAAAAAGCAACGACTCAAATATCTTTATTTCGTCATTGAATCAAGTTTATTTCTACAGAAATAGCCAAATGGTCTGAATATCCTCCTAATAACTTCTCCCCTGCCCAAAACCTGAATGGATAATGTTGGTATTTCCCCCTTTGCTGTCTGTACTTTGGCAGATCAAGAATTGAGACAGCATTATCCTCAATTTTCAAGCCTTGGTCATCCAGTAATCCGCTGCTTGCAATAAATTGATCCAGCAAGCTGTCCTGTCCCCTGTACACATAAGTTCCCACTCCCTTCTTCCCTGTGAAAGGTTCCATGAGATTAATGAGTATATCTTTCGCCAGGTATTGAATGTTTTGTTCATTGGGTCCCTCATTGAAATCACCCATGAGAAGGATTTCCGCCTTTGTATCTTCATTGAGGATTTTTTCTACTATTTCTCTCACAAACCTGGCTGTTTCTGCCCGTTTTGGGATTGCTTGCTCCCTTCCGCCATAATTAGAAGGCCAGTGATTCACAAATACATGAAGTATTTCTCCACCGAACTGACCCTTGACATACACTATATCCCGTGTTGGTTTCCCTGAAGATAAAATGTTTTTTATCTGCTTGGATTCCAGCACTATGAATTTTGACTCATCGTAAAAGAGTGCGCAGTCAATTCCACGCCTGTCCGGTGAATCATAATGGATTATTTTATAATTTCTCCCGGTAAAAGCCTTGTTCAATTCCTCCATCATAAACCTGTTTTCAACTTCGCAAATTCCAAGAATATCGGCATCAAGATCTGCCAGTACTTCAGCAGAATGCACTAATTTCAAAGCGTAAATCTCTTGAGTAACGTTTTTCTTCCCTCCAATTGAAAATTCATTGTCGTTTATTGTGGGGTCATCTATCAAATCGAATAGATTCTCAACGTTCCAAAACGCAATCTTCAGGGAACGTGCATCATCACTCCAAGCTAAATGAACAACAAAAACACTCATATACACTATTTTCCAAAATGATTTCATTTAATCCTCACTCAATTCCTTTCTTCAATCGGTCACCTCGACCAGGTGACAAACAGCAAACCAGGACAGCAATGAATTCTGACCGTTTTTCTTTAAAAGATCCCTCAGATTGTTCACCTGGAGTGACCTTCACTTTTTTCTGAAAGAAAATATCAAGGGAACACCTTCGAAATTGAAGCTTTCCCTGAATTGATTTTCAAAAAATCTTTGATAGGAAGCGGGAATCAGTTTTGGGTAATTACAGAAACACGCAAAAATGGGCGGAGATACATTCACCTGTGTCATAAACTTAATCTTTATCTCCTTTCCTTTTGGTGCCGGAGGCGCTTTAATTCTCTGTACCTTTTCCAGCCAGGGATTCAAATCCTTTGTGTTAATTTTTTGCTGCCGGGCCTGATACACGTTCCATACAAAATCCAGCACTTTTGATACCCGTTGTTTCGTAAGAGCAGAAATAAAAAGAGAGGGATAATAATCAAGCGCCTTAAACTGGTGTGTGATTTTCCTCTGAAACTCCTTTAATGTACTGGAATTCTTTGTCACTAAATCCCACTTATTTACAACCATGACCAACCCTTTACCCTTCTGAATCACATATTGTGCAATAGTTTTGTCCTGTTTCATCACACCCTTATTTGCGTCCAGCATGACTAAAACAACATCAGCACGGCTAATTGCTTGGTATGTCCGAACATTACTGTAATATTCAATATTATCTTCAACCTTTGATTTTTTCCTTAATCCCGCTGTATCCACCAGTATAATATCTTTTCCATACCAGCGGAGCGGGGTATCAATAGAATCCCGCGTCGTTCCTGCTATTGGGGTTACAATCGTTTGCTCTTTTTTTAATAGAGCATTTGTCAAAGACGATTTTCCAACATTAGGCATCCCTACAATAGCTAATCGCAATACTTTCTGATCTTTATCGGAAAATACTTTCTGGTCCAGTTTAAGTTTCTCGATTACTACATCCAAAAGATCTCCAGTCAAACGTCCATGCAAAGCAGAAATGGGCAAAACGGTTTCAAATCCCAATTCATAGTAAAGATAACATTGGTCATCCTGATTCCTTGAATCACATTTATTTACTGCCAAAAGATGTGGTTTTCCCGATTCCCGAACAAATTGAGCTAGTAATGAGTCGCTGGATGTAGGAGGGACTCTTCCATCAACCATAAATAGGATCATTTCGGCTTCTTCGATGGCTGCTTGAGCCTGTTTCCGAACCGCAGCATTCAGAACGTCCATATCATCGGGTATATACCCTCCAGTATCAACAAACTCCAGTGGATATCCCGCCCAATCAATGGTCCCATATACCCGGTCCCGGGTAATCCTCTCCTGGGAGTCCACAATGGCTTTCCGGCTTTTTAACATCCGGTTGAAAAACGTAGATTTCCCTACATTAGGGCGACCAACAATTGCAATGAGTGGATTATGTGCCATTCTTCTATATCAAACCGTACAGGATAAATTTACAGAGAAAATAAAATCTACCAAAGAAGGCTATCATAAAATTGATCACACATATTGGGCACTTTTTCTCCTAATATCTATGGAGTCAAAAAAAACAATCCGTTGTAATGATTTTGTAATTTTGAGTAATATCCATTTAAACGCCCTAGTACCCGAATAGAAGAAAATCAATACGAGATGAACCGCCATTTAAAATATTACTTTTATCGCGCCAGTATTTTACTGGATCATTACCGGTCATTAACCAGTTTTATCATCGTTTTCTTCTCAATTGTTCTTCTGGATTTTCTCTTTAATTTATGCTCTATCAATTTACTTGGGCTCATTAACAGAATTTTACAAACAAATGGTGTTGCCTTTTCCGCAGTGAACATGGAATTTGCCCCAGAGGTCTGGTTATCTTTATTGGGATTGGTTTTAGGAACCTTGATTATTGTTATTTCTATCGCTTCGCAAAATACACCGAAACTTATTGATCTGTATATGCATGACTGGAGAAGCCTGTTTTACATTTGGTTCCTCGTCCTGTCTTCAATTCATGCAGTTGTTATTATGATTTTTACCCAGGATCTAATCCGCCCTGGGAGCTCAGTACTAAATATTTACCTGTTTCTTCCGGTCTGCATTTTATTTGCAATGCCGTATATTTTTTATATCCTTCGGTACACCAAAACCAACCATGTCATTGACATTATTCACAAAAATAATCTTAAATATATTCAGCGCTTGGGTTCCAGAAAAATGAGAGCTTTCTTTGAGATTTCCGATTTAAAAGATTCTAAAGTATCTGCAAAAAGAATAGATAAAATAACAGAAGAATTTCAAAGATACCTGATGGAATGCCTGAACCAATTAGACAACCTCCTTGATTATACTGGTTTTAAAGAACCCAGGGCAGAAGTTATTAGAAAAATGAGCCATTCTATTCAGGTTTACGTCAAAGAAAAACCTCACATAAACCCAAATTTTTTCAAGATAACTCAAGCGGTACGTTCCGACATCTCTTTCCGGACCATGGTGGAGGAAAAACAGCTAAGTGAATTAGAACAAGACCGTATATTTTTTGAAGTAAAAAGTTTCAGATTATTGGGAAATGCCTATGTCATTTTTCTGGATCGCAATGAATTTGACTTAGCATCATTATGTGCAGCAGAACTCACAGCCGTAGGGAAAACAGCTGCAGAGTGTAATGATAATCCCCTGTTAAAAGCTTTGATCTTCCAATTTAATACCATGATGAGATTTGCCATCAAACAAGCCACACGCTTTAACGAAGCACGGAATCTTTATAACTTGGCATTCCATTATGCCAACTTTGTTAATTCCTTAGCCAACCATCACCAGATTGACTTGGTAAAAGAGTGTTTTCACTACTTTAGAATGTATGGGAATGAGATTTTCAATCACGCAAAACAAAACTATTCCCTATATTTTATTATTGCCGTTCTTACTGCTGAACTGAAAAATATCCTCATTAATATTCACAAAAAGTCCTGGGACATTGAAATTCAAGGTGAACTATTGGACCAAATCCTTGAGTTGGATACACCCCCGGACATGGACAGAGATGAAATGGATGACAGCCAACTAACCAATGATGGTGTAAGAGATATTCAAATTTCTCTGGCTCTTTACTATTTGAAGGCTGGAGAAGAGCAGTTTGTTACCCAAATCATAGCAGATATTTTGGAAGACCTCCCTTATTTAGGGAAAGATATTTTTATACAGGTAGTTGAAAATACTTTCAAACGCCTTGAAAACAACACTCCCGTTTTCTGGGAAGATACGGACCGAGGGAACACAAACCTGTTTTATACACCACACTTCGAAATGATCGAACCTCTTAAAAAGCTTATTTTGGAGAAGATAGAATCCAAAGATTTATAACGCACCTTTTTACCCCAACCAGCAACAAAAATACTCTGCTGGTGATCAGGGTTTTCTACATTCTTAAATTTACCTAGTTCAACAGAAGCGTCATTGCTCTTCTATCATTCTGAAATGATTATTTCTCCTGGGCCGGAAGAACGGATCCAGTAGCCTTTGCCCGGTTCCAATATCTCTGCTTGAACGTAGTCACCGGTAAACTCATAAAGTGTCCCTGGGATAATTAATCCATCCGGATCTTGAATGCTGGCTGCAGGAACTGAACTTGAGATCCCGGAAATCAAATTCCAGTTTTCCATTAATTCTATGGTTAATTCATTTAGTGCCTGACCGTAAAAAGTAGTGGTTCCTGAATCAGGAAAACGCAGCCAGTAGCCATTACCCCGATCCAATTCATTTTCCAGATTGTATCCCCCTGAAAAGGAGAAGAGTGTTCCTTCTATAGCATCTGGAAAGACACTCATGAGATAAGGATCCTCCACATCCAGCGGTAAGCCTACCAAATTCCAGCCAGATTGGTGATTAACGGTTAGTTCTATCCCCGTTTCAGGTTGGTTAAAGTATAATACAGTGAGATAGCCTTCCAAATCACTGGCATATACATATCCGTTTGTAGTAAATGGATAGGCACCCCAGCAACCGTAAAAACTTCCATCATCATGCAGTCCATAGGTATCATAGGCTGCCACTTCCACAGGGCTTCCCGGATCACTGATATCTACAATTTTTACTCCAACTGTATAATGAGAGATATAAGCAAAATCTCCCATAATGTGGGTATTATGGGCCAGATTGTTTTCTCCCAGATAATTTCCCACAAGATTTATATTGTTCATATCCTGGATATCCCACATTTTCACGGTTTTATTCACTGTCTCCTCCGTGGTCATCAGATACTTGCCGTCATCAGTGGGCCATGCATTATGAGCGTATCCCCCATTGGGAACATCTATTCTTGCCATCATCACAGGGTTCATTTTGTCCGACACATCCCATATTGAATAAGATGAGTTGGATCCTTCGGAAACATACACGATATTATTCATAGCATAAATATCATGAATATTGGGCGTACTAACTTCATTTATATCCTCCGGATTTTCGGGATCAGCAAGACTTACAATACGAAAACCGGAATAATTCTGTTTTGGGATATACGCATAACCGGTTGCTGTATCAATTGACAAATTGTGAGACCTTATATTCTGGGGATAAACATACGAACCGACAAAGCGTAAACTGTCTGGAAGATACTGAAGATCAATAATCATTAACCCATAATTGACGCCAACCATTTCGTTCACTACATAAGCGTAATGTTCATAGGTCTTAATATCGCGATGGTAGTAGTAGTCGTTACTTTGCGGACCGGGGATGATGCCAATAACTTCCAGGTCAGAAGCCCTTACAACGGCTACTCCCTCAAGAACACCCATAATGGCGTACTCCTCGCCGTCAGGTGCTGTGTAACCCCAGACATCCGAACCTCCGGTTGTGTCTCCGGAATTCCATTCCTGGGAAGGAAACCAGATCCGTCCAACTAAATCCAGACTATATTCATTCGGTTGAGCAAAAAGACCGGATTGAATTTGAAACGATAACACAACGATAATATTGATAATGATTTCCCAGATGTGATTTTTTGAATATTTCATGAAGTTGTTTTGATTAATGTGTTTAGGGAAATTTAAATTTGTAAAATTTATTCCCTGATCGTCCAGCACCTCAAGTCCATTTTATTGAGAATAATTTCCATATTTGAATGCTGATTTAACAGTAATTACTACAATAATTTGATTTATCTATTACTTTAGCATAATGGATTTTATCCATTCCTTTTTTCGTTCAATGGGCCATTGATTCATTGAAACATTAATTTGTGAAACTCCCTTTCTGACCAGACGCCATTTATATCCATAATAAGCGCCGGCTACAGCACCAAGGATTCCCATTGTTTGTATGCCCCTTGAATCTGCCTGATCGGATCCAAAGGCGGGAAATAATGGCCAACCAAGAAAAGAACCAACAGCACCACCTCCATAGGCACCGATTCCACCCCAAATTATGACCTGATCTAATGTTAATTCCGGTTCGCTGGCAATGGCATGAATATCCTCCATTCGGATTTTTTCTTCTGAATTGGAATTATCAGTAATGAAAAGATTCAGCCCTTCCAATTTAACAACACGATAATTTTTATATGTTTTATGAACTGTTTTTATCCACCATGATTTATTGCCAGTTGCATAAATTGATATAGATTCATCATTTATTTGTTGAACCATTTCAGTAGGTTTAGAAACAGTAACCAGATTTTTTTCTTGCTCAACTTTTTCAAGAGTAATTTGAATGTAATCCGGATTAAGCTTCCAGAAACTACCTGTTAATATATCCGAACCCATTGTTGGAATTAATGGTATAGGACTTACAGGAAATACTAAAGCCGTAAATGGAAGATTGCCCAACGTCCACAGATTTAATTTACGGTTAATAAAAATATGTTTTGTTTTATACCCTTCCTTTTTAAACGTAAGTGCAAAATTGGATTTTCTATCGGCTGATAAAACAAAGGGTGTTAACCCGATTATTTCTCCATCTTTAATTACGTAAGTATCTTCAGGGTTCGTTGTTACTTCAATTGTCTGTTCAAACCCACCCTGGTCTACAATGGTTACCACTGATGCACAGGATGTCAATAGAATTGAACAAAACACAAGGAATATCAACACAAAATTATTCATTATTATATATTTCAAATCATCTCCTTTGAATTATTATTCATCCTACATGAGCAGTTTCATTATACAACTGAAAACTACAGTTTTCATCCTGTAGATTTCAGAAAATAATATCAACAGCAGAAAGTAGAAAATTTGATTATTTTACTGTTTTATATGATCCGATTTCTGCAATTATATTTCCAACAACCAAGGCAGATCCGCCTAATATAAGCCATAGAGTAAATTTTTCCATCCCAAATCCTATGGCAAGAATGGTTGCCCATACAGGTTCCAGGGCATAGAGTACCGATGCTCTAACGGGGTCCAATAGTTTTTGAAAATAATTCACTAGAGTCAGAGCAATGAAGGTGCCGAAAACAGCTGTCAGTATCAATGGGATGAGAAATTTACTGTCCGTCAAAAGTCCAATAATTTGGAGCTCCCCCGGATTTAAGGACACATATACAATAGAAACAAAAAAACAGATTAGAGCCGCTAATAGAATAGAAGTGAAGGTAACAGCGATAGGTGAACTACGTTTCGTGACCACATCTGTGGCGATAATATGACCAGCAAACAGTAAGGCGCACAAAACGGTTAACCATTCTGCCAAATCGAAATGTAATCCTGGAGGTCCCTGGATATACCCTGCACCAAAGGTAGCTAACAAAACCCCAAAAAGTATGGTATATGTTGGTACATATTTTTTCCAGATAACCACAATCAATGCGGTAAAAATAACATACAGGCTTGTTAAAAATGCAGATACTGCAGGTGTGATCCCATCAAGTCCAATCATCTGAAAAACAAAACCTCCAAGCATAAACAGGGCTAAGATAAACCCATCTTTCCAGACAGCAAAATCCTTAATATTGACCCGGGCTTTCTTAACAAATAATGGGAGAAAACATGCTGCTAAGCCAAAGCGAATACATACAAATATTAAGGAGACCGCAGTTGTATCATCAGTAGTTGAATACATCTTTGAAGCTTCAAGAGCCTGCTTCAGCCAGACAAAGGTCCAGCCCCAGATGAATGTAACTATGAAAAGTGCAATTGTTGCCTTATTCCTCATGTTTATTTTAGTAATATCATCTTTCTTGTGTGGCTAAACTTCCCTGTTTTGATCTGATAGAGGTAGACCCCAGCACTCACAGGTTTTCCATGAATGTCTGTTCTGTTCCATCTGATCGTTTTGGAGCCCGCATCCTGGGTGGTATTCACCAACCGTGTAACCTCTTCGCCAAGGATATCATAGATGACCAGGGTGACATGGCTACGTATTGGAAGATCGTATTGAAAAGTTGTAGAGGGATTGAAAGGATTGGGAAAGTTTTGATGGAGAAAAATTCCTACTGGAAAAGTCAATTCAAAATCCTTATTATCCATCGTTGACGTGAAATCAAAGATCATATTGAAATTCACTAAATCAAATTCCAGAGAAGAAATATCCTGGGGCCCGCTCACCGGATTCACTCGTGCGAAATAATCTCCAGGCAGGCGAACGGAATAATCCGTCCATGTAGTGTCAGATTCATGACGTGGATCTGGTCTATAATAATCCGTGGAAATAAAATGAGCCCCGCTTGCCAGTGCTACATCCCGTCGTGATGTATCACCGGTTCGCGCTTGTTCCGTGTCCGTATCCGACCGAGTACGGACCAAATATCCTTCACTTACACGTTCAGTGATTTCATCACTGGGTGTATTCATTCCCAAAAATGCGGCTTCCGGGGTGCCAGGATTGGCTTCCACAAACAAAATGCGACCACTGAGAGAAGGATGACCACTTATATAATCATTCATTAAACTCCCACCGTTGTCAAGCCCAAACAGTATTTTTCCACGGGTCTCACCCAGAGTAGGCCAGGCACCATTCAGCACTGCCTCTTCCAGAGTCCCATAGTTTCCCCGGACCATATCTGGAGTAATTATACCCGGAAGAGAATCCCCAAAAACACTTCGAATCTCTGCCTCAGCTTCTTCCAGCCCTAAAAGATCAAAAGGTATGGGTTCTACATATGAAAGGGTAGAATCAATATTCTGTATATTTTCTATAAAATCTTCCAGGGCAGGATAATCATCAAAATAATCTGCCAGCCCATCAGATTTGCACTCAATCAGTACAAAAATGGGGACATGGCTTGGATAGAAATCAGACCAGTTTTTCATTGCTTCAAGGGCATGTGAAAAGGTTAAATACTGGGTATCAAAATCTATATCTGGGAAATGGAGGATTTTTAACCCTGGCTCATACAGATCGGGAATATCCGGATGAACATCTTCGTAATGCCCTGTCAACCAATTTCCAAGACGATTAGCAAAAAGACCACCCAGTGGGTCCCTGTAAATATCCAGTTCTATCTGTCTTATCCCGTAATAGAGAAACTGGTCTACCAATGTGAGGTGGGTATAATCAATGGTCCATGCCAAGTCCGGCGCTACCACATCAATGACACCTAATAAAGTATCATAGGGAGCAATATGATAACTGTTGTGACTGCCGATTACCTGAAGCTGGTTTAAACGAAGAGAATCCACGAGATTTAGAATAGAATCAGGCGTGAACAAGTTTAGAAATTTACCCTGGGTATCCTGCCATCCCCAATAGCTTCCCCCATGAATCTGAAATTCTGAAGCAGAGGAATCATAAATTTGAAGAGTGAATGGTTCCGAACCTATCAGTCCTTCGTCTATTTCATCAGTGGCAGGATCATCTCCATAGATGGTCAGGATAAATACAGATCTGTCATCAATAAATTCAACCTCAGCAGCGCCTGCACAGTTTCCTGATTCATCAAAAACACCAACCCAGTCTCCCTCTTCGGCCGGCACATTATCAATAGTTGCCTGCCCTAAAATAACTGCTGAAAATGCTGTAGGCGAATGGTTAAAGAGATCCGGTTGCTGAGGCAGAATGAGACCACACAAACAAAAGGGAACACAGATTTTCCACTTTTGAGACTGTATCTTTCCTAACATAAGTGAAATCTCACTTCCATTCTTCATATCACGATTTCAAATAAATCGTCAACAGCACCTGGAATATTATTGGGCAATTCATACTGTAAAAATATAGAGCCCATCAATTGAAGATAGGCTCTATATTGAATTGAGTTATTTTTTAAAATTAGTTTTTATACTTCTCTTCAAATATGTCTGGTCTATGCCAAGCAGACAATCGACCTAATTCCAAAGGATTTCTCTTAAGGCGAACTGGTCTCTGAGACCGCTTCAGCCTGTTTTTTATACGATTAATTAACTTCATTGTACTAAATATCTCCAATAATAAAAGGTTATTACTTGCTACTTCATTTCAACTGGCTGTTGATCCATGCAAAGTGCAATTGCTGTTTTTTATCCAAATCAGCACACGAAGTTATTACAATTATTATCCATGGCTATAGAATAATTATTTTGATTTACGTGCAATTAAATTTGCATAGCCGTGAGTCAATAAAAAGTCTTTTTTTAAAAAAGTAACTATTTCATTATGTTTTACAAAATTTTGTTTTTTTACTATTTCAATCCATTCATCAATAGATTTACCTGTTTTATCAATCATATTTTTAATCATCGCTTTCTCCATTGATAATGGATCCATAATTAACCTTTTTTTAGAATTAGTAATTATATTAAAATCAATAAATTTTAAATGGGTTTATTCTCCCTTCAATTTATTCGAATAAATTGATTTTAATATTTTGGATTTTCTATGATGAATTCCGGAGTCTTTTCAATTCTTCTTTGACCGTCCTTAGTTTCAACAATCCAGAGCACATTTAAATCTCTTCTTTCAGAGATCAATTTATTCCCTTCTTCAAAATTCAAAACCATGAGAGCGGTAGCCCAACCATCCGCTTCCATGCAGGAATGTGTAATTACTGAAACGGACAATACATCCGTTTCAACAGGGTAACCGGTTCTTGGATCAATCGTGTGACCCAAAATCTGCCCATTTTTTTCAATAAAATTTCGATAATTTCCCGATGTTGCCATAGCTTTTCCATCAAGATGTACAATTGCAGATAATTCTTCTCTGGGAAGAAAAGAGATTTTAGGGTCAATAATTCCAACCCGCCAGAACTGACCGTTTTGATTTATTCCTGCACAGCGGACTTCTCCCCCAATCTCTACAAAAACGTTTTCAAAGCCATTTTCAAGGGTCCATTCAAAAATCTGGTCCACACCGTAGCCTTTCGCAATCGCATTCACATCCAGTTTTATATCAGGATTTAATTTCCTCACGCCTTCTGGCTCTATGATGATATTTTGATATCCCATCCTATTTTTTACTTCTTCAATTTGGACATCAGTGGGTAAACCCGCTCTCGGATTAGGGCCAAAACCCCATAGACTCATGAGGTCAAATACAGTAATATCAAAAGCACCATTCGTCGCCTTAGAAATTTTCAAACTATTAGAAATAACATTCCTCAGATGCGATGAAACTCTTGTCAATACTTGTTGTTTATTTTGGTTGAATTGTGAGATTTCACTACTTGAGTCCCAGATTGACAAATGTTGATTCACCAATATTAAAACAGAATCAATACCTTTTTGAATCTTCCCATGATCTATTACAGAATTTTCACTAACGATTTTTACAGAATAAGTCGTGCCCATGGTTTGCCCAGAAAAAGTATATAGTTTCAAAGGTAAACTGCATCCCATCCATAAGAACAAAAAGCCCAACAAAAATAGGGCTTTTATTTGAATGGATTTGAAAGATAGATTATCCAAAAATGTCATAAGCAATTATTTCTGGAATAACTCATTACTGATAATAATCAGCCAATAGATTCTCTCACTTTTTTCAGTAATTCAAGTGTCAGGCGGATGCCTTCCATCTCGCTGTGAGCAGTACCTTCATATTCAATTCCCACATGGCCATTATAACTGGCATCTAACACTATTTTCATCATTTTATAATAATCTGTATTGATTTCATTCCCATCGGAATCAAATTCATGACTCTTCGCGCTTACAGCTTTGGCGTAGGGCATGAGCTCCCGGACTCCCTGATATCGGTCATACCATTCCTCACCTTCAAGTCTGAAATTACCAAAGTCAGGCAGTGTTCCCATTCGGGGATGGTCCACTTTTTCCATCACTGCCGAAAGCCATTTCCCATTTGAAGAGAGACCTCCATGATTCTCTACTATCGTATTAATGCCGATGCTGTCCCCAAATTCCGTAAGGCGTCGCAATCCATCCGCCGCTAACTCTATCTGCTCATCGTATGAACCCTCACTTCGAGCATTTACCCGGATGGAATGACACTCTAAGAATTTTGCCGCTTCTGCCCATTTATAGTGGTTTTCCACAGCAGTTTTACGCTTGCTGTCATCAGGATCTCCCAGGTTGCCCTCATTGTCGCACATGATAAGTAGACTTTTCACACTGAGATCATCGGCGCGTGTTTTCATTTCCTTAAGATATGTGGCATCCTTTGCCTTATTAAAAAAGAAGGTGTTTACATATTCAACGGCTGAAATATCAAATTCTTTTTTTGCAACAGAGTAGAAATCTAAATGGTCAATTTCTTTGCTTTGTAAAGCACGGTGCAAAGACCATTCTGCCAGCGATATTTTAAAAACCATAGACTTTTTTATATCCGAGAGCAAAGATCCGCGGAGATCTGTTGCAGCCAACGCCCCAGCGATTGATGCACCGAATTTAAGGAAATCTCTGCGCTTCAATTTAGAGCTTGCGGATGCGGATATTCCGGAACCATACTTCTTCCCCATGGTGTTGCAGTCCTATATGACCGCTGTCAGCCTGTGCAAAATTTGGCATGTCCCTAAACTTGCTTCCAACAATGAGTTTCGCCAGAGCCGGGCTCTTTAATTCGAATTCAACAATCTTGCTGTCATTTAGCCAGTACTCTATATGGTTATTCTGCGCAGATATTTTAACTCTATTAAATTCGCCTACAGGCTTCAGTGTTTTGTTTACCGGAGCAATGAGATCATACAGGGCACCGGCTGATGTTTTGGTGTTCTTACCATCATGGTGAACACCATCATCCAGTACCTGCATTTCCGGGGCTGACTGCCATATCGCATAGTTGGTTTCAGTACCATGATGAAAAATCCCGCTATTCCCTCCAGCAGAAACTTTCCATTCCAGCTCCAATTCAAAATTCTTGTATTGCTCAGTGGTTATAATATCAATATGATCACCTTCTGGTAAGGTTTTTAGCGTCTCATTTTCAATCGCCCAGCTACCCCATGGAAAACTACCCATTTTAAATCCGCGAATTCCTGTAACTTTTTGTCCATCAAAAAGTGTTGTCCAACTCGTAGTAGTCTTACTGCATCCTGCTATAAAGAAGATTAAACTGATAAATAGGGTTCGTCCCAAATTTTTTCCAATCATTGATTTGGATTCCATTCTCCCTTAGCCACTGCCGGGACAAAATCATCCAACCCTGGTGGTGGGAACTGTATTGTTTTATCCTGCTCTGCACTCATATAGGCTGTCATAAGTAACTCTGTTACTGCCACGCCATCACTAAAATTTTCTTCCGGGCGTTTACCTGCTAAAAAACTTTGGACCATATGACGGTTTTCAGCCGTATATCCATAGGCGTCCGTCTCGCTGCTGACTACAGGCATCTCCCCCGATTCCGCATTCTGTTTTTCAACCAGATCTTCCCCTTCTGCCCCTGTGACCTTCCTGCTGAAGAACACTTTGAGATCCGAATCCAGCGTATTCACAAACATGGAATATTCAGGCCCAAACAGTTCCATGCTTAATCTCAAACCTGCACCGACAAAACACCAGGACGTAGTGGTTTCAACCACGAGTTTTTGACCTTTTTCGTCCTTGTATTCAATTAAAGAACGTGCAAAATCTTCCGCAGGCCGTTTCAAATAATCCGTTTTACCATTGCTGTTATCAGCCAATATTTTGGCATACTCCGGTTGTTGCCATTTCAGGCAGGATGCATAAGCATTTACACTTAAGGGGGTTAATGAATCGCGGCTAGCGCCCGGCGCAGTCAACATAAAACGTGCCTCCTCTACGGAGTGACACATCATGTCATTAAGTACACCGCCCCCCTGCAGTTCTCCTTCCCAAAACCATGGCATATGAGGACCACTGTGCTCCTCGGCAGCACGAGCAAGATACGGCCGTCCAGTTGTGGCGGCACCACGGGCCCAAATAATCTCTTTTCCTCGAGTTATTGAAGGCGCAAATACCTGGTTCTCCAAATAACCATCCAGCAAGCCAACCTGTTGTGTGAGTTCAAGCACCCGTTTGGCTTCTTTTACATTTCGTCCCAGGGGCTTTTCGCAGGCAACGCCAATCAATTCACCCTTTCCGGATTTAATTGCTGAAACGATCTCTTCCATTACTTCGATCCTGGTAAAATTTGGTGCACAGATCCAGAGAGCATCGATATCAGGGTTAGCTATCATTTCCGTAATTGAATTATATGCCGTGGCATTGCCTACACCCAGATCATGTGATAAAGCAGCAGATTCTTCTGCAGAACTTTTTGTCTTTGACATCACACCCAAGACATGGCAATCCCGTACACCAATCAAGGACTGTATGTGAAAACGGGTAATGAAGCCTCCACCGATAAACCCAAGACCGAGCCGTTCACTGCTCATTGAGGTTCCCTCTGTACCAATTGTTCACGAAAGAATGCATAGAAAAAAACCATGGTAGCTAGCCCTATGGCTGAAACGGTATACCAAAAATTTGAATAATTAAATATATTTTCGACTGTGTATATATTCTGCAGATATCCGGAAAGCCAACCTCCAATCACAGGCCCGCCACCAAGGATAATTATACCAAAAACGGTTTGCGCAGAATGACGAACATCTTCATCCGCTAGCTTATCCACATAAATGAAGGCAGCCGCAAAAAAGAAGGCATAACAGAAGCCGTGAAATGCCTGGCTGGCCACAATGACCCAAACCGGGAATGATTCCGTTCCGAAAATCGCATAACGCATGAAATACGCAGCAACCCCAATGGTGATCACCTTCTTAAATCCAAGCCTTTTGAGAAAAAATCCTAAATAAGCCATGGTCAGAATTTCGGCGAATTGACCAATGGTCATGGCAGGCCCGATCTGGCTATCCAGAATCCCGAGATGGGAAAGGAAAGGTCCGGTCTGAAGAAAATATATCTGGTGGATCACACTGACCGCTAGGCTGGCAATCACCAGTGTAGTAAAGGAAGAAAAACGAAAAAGTTTAAACGCTTTCTTAAAGGCCAGTTTTTCTGTTGCATCCTTCTTTGGCGGTGTGTGCGGCAACAGAAAACAAAATGCCCCATAAGTGATTGAGATCAGCCCGGAGAATTTTAATGCATCAGCCAGCCGACTAGTTACATTGGACACCTCCGCTCCTACGATGAAAGGCGGCATCCACTGAAAATTAAGATTTGTTTGAAGCCAGATCATGGGAAAGACCCAACTGGCGACAATCCAGCCGATGGTGCCCCATATGCGAATCTTTGGAAAATCATTTTCCTGGTCATCAATATGGGAAAAGGTAATGGAATTTGAAAGGGCCAGGGTAGGCATATACAGGACACTGTAAATGATGGAAAGAACCAGCCATGCACTATATTCGGTCTGATAGGAAGTTATCCACTTTACCACGCCGCCAGCGGTAACCAAAAATGCCAAAATCCGTTCCGTACTGAAATATCTGTCAGCGATCTGGCCAGCAATAAAGGGTGCCATAACAGCTCCGATAGACCCGGCCAGTCCAAGGGTCATGCCAATTTGCGAACCGGTAAAGCCCAGGCCTCCTTCTGCCACGGATGCAGAGAGGTAACGGGCCGTTAAAGGCAGCCATGCACCCCAGAGCGCGTACTGGAGAAACATCATCGCTCCCAGGCGGTGATTTTTATTCATAACTCTCTTCTTTTTTCGGCCTTAGAATAAAAATATTCGATCAAATGATCCGCCGTTTTACCGGGTCCCATTCCATCCGACGACCTTTAAGATAAGACTCTGTCGCCATATGACAGGCAACTGCTTCATGAAGTGCTACTTCTATGTTGCATTTCGGCTGTCCACCGCTCCTGATTGAATCAAGCCAGTCTTTGACGTGAAGATGAGTTGGGTCAACTCGCTTGCCTTCTCGGTACGTATAGAGAAGACCTTTGTTCGCAAAGTATTTAGAAGTAGCAGAGGTTACACCATCAATTTGTTTGGATCCCGGTGAATAGGTATATATAGGATATTTTGTATTAATAATCCCATCTTCAATACGTTTCCTGTATTGAGTAGACTCAGAATCTGCAGTGACAATAAAACCATGAACTGATCCGCCCCCACTCTGACCGCCCATCTGCATGGTGGCATCGTGACCCATAATCCGATTTCCACGAGGATCATTACTCGAAAGCGTTGCGCTATAAAGAACAGTCAGATCTTTATCTGGATATTCAAAAGTTGCATTCCAGACATCCGGAACGTCTCTTCCATCTTTGTAATAATAGATTCCCCCTGATGAAGATGCATATTTTGGAATACCTATATCCATAATTTGATTTAAAGCATCAAAATCATGAGATAACAAATCACCTGAAAGACCAGTGCCATAATCGAACCAGCAACGCCAACGGAAGAATCGTTTAAGCGCTTCTTCTCCAAAGTCAATTCTCTTTTTAGGCTCTACTGGCTCCTGGAAGGTTTTCCAGTCGATGGTTTTTTCATTTCCCTCCGGATGAATACCCCAAACCCAGGCCCCCCATGGAGAATTACGGTTTGTAGCCAACTCAACCAGGTTTATTTTGCCTAGTAGACCCTGTTTAATGATCTGTTTTGCTTTTTCATTGGCTTCAACCTGTCGGTTCTGGTGTCCAAGCTGGAAGGTGATGCCTGTTTTCTTAACGGTATCATAAACCTTGATCGCTTCATCAAATGTCCGTGTTAAACCTTTTTCGCAGTACACGTGCTTCCCTGCCTTGGCAGCATCGATCGTAATCCGGGAATGCCAGTGATCCGGCGTGGCTACGATAACCGCATCAATATCATCATTCGCCAGCAGTTCTGTATAATGGCGGTACCGTTTTGCTGTTGCCTTTGGTTTCCCGCCCGATCGAACTTCATTTTTTGATGCATCAATGGCTTGCTCGGCCCGGACATCAAATAGATCGCAGACACCAACCAGGGTACAATTCAAATCTTCTTGGGTCATATATGTTTTAAACTGTTTATCAAGCTTGTTCTTACGGGCATTTTCTGATACAGTATCAGTCCAGCCTTTGGTGGCAAAACCGGCACCGCGAATCAAATGCGACCCTCGACCGCCATATCCAATTATCCCCAGATTTAGATGGCGGCTGTCAGAGAGACCACTGATTACAGTTGGAGCTGATTTTTCTTGAACAAGATCGGCCAAAAGATTTGATTTTTTTAGCGTGTCCCTACGCATTTTTCTCCAGAGATTTGCCAGGAATAAACCAAGAACAGGTACTGTTGCCAGACCTTTTAATATCTCCCGACGATCCATATTTGTTCCGTTTTCTTTATTTGTATTATTACCCATGAACACTCTCCGTTAATTTAATTCTTGATTGGATAAAAATCGATCCAAACCGATGACATGACTTGTTGGAAATGAATAAATTATCCACAGCGCACACGCTTCAATCAGATTTTTATTTACAATTAAATAACTCCCCTCTCCCGGCTTGGAATATTCCAAACCCAAAAAAGGAGGCGCAAATAAATAATATAAAATAACAAATCCCATCCCGATCAATGCTGTATATCGACTAAATAACCCTAACAATAATGAAGCACCCACCAGTGTCAGTCCCCACATATTCACACTATCTGAAATACTTAATAAAACAGGATCCGAAACAATGGTTTCCGCCAGTCCTGAAAACAGCCACTTTGAATCCAGAAGATAAGCAGCTGAAGACCAATAAGGATTGATCAGCTTGGATACTCCTTCATA
>JYMV01015372.1_pt1 | contig 19093 bp, 17 predicted proteins | sample 338911 | NCBI WGS metagenome assembly JYMV01 (sample SAMN03354496, study PRJNA234377) | hydrothermal vent metagenome | biome: Deep sea; feature: Hydrothermal plumes at the Eastern Lau Spreading Center, Western Pacific Ocean; material: Seawater | place: Tonga | collected 2009 | depth 2000 m m
ATTTTCAAGCACCAGAACCCGACGTTCCGCCTCGCGCGCACTGATTACGTCACCGGCACGTAGCACCCAATCGCGCACATCATCGTAGCGCCAACAATGCGGCAACGCGGATGTCGTTGGACTAGCCGTAATCAAGGTACGATAAACTTCCCATAACGGGGCCATGTTATGGCCGTCAATGTCCTGATAAAATTTTTCTCGGACGTCGATTTGCTGGCTAGCTTTGCTCATTGGCTCAAACTCAGGCTTTTGATTATAGCTGGAACTGTACGAGTTCGAACCCAAGGGTGTCCAGTAAACTTCGGGCGAAGCTTGTATTGAACTACAAGGGGCGTTAGTGCACAAAGTACCCAGACTCAATAACTGGAACCGTTAATCCGTGACCCACAAAGTTCATTTTCGTACATTTGACATAGAGCTGGAAGTAGCCGATGGCCAGACAATACTTGACGCTGCTTTGGCGGCAAAAATTGACTACCCGTGCGGCTGTCAATCGGGAAATTGCGGAGCCTGCAAATCACGCCTATTTACCGGCAAGGTAGACTTGGCTCCTTATTCCGAATTTGCATTGGAAACCTCGGAGCGAGACCAAGGATTGGTTCTCGCCTGCCGCTCAGTACCGCTCACCGATTGTGAGATTGCCCCTCTGGACCAAGACGAGGTCGTCGCACATCCCCATCGGGTAATGGACTGCAAAATTGGCCACATTACGGAAGCTACTCACGACATCCGGGTAATTCAAATCGATGTGATCGGAGGAGGTCCTTTTAGTTTTTCCCCTGGGCAGTATGCGGCGCTTACCTTCTCTGGCCTACCACCGCGTGATTTTTCGATGGCCAACCGTGCAGATGAAGACCGTCTCGAGTTTCATATTCGCCGCATAACAGGTGGAAAAGTTAGTGACCACATCCTAGATCAACTTAAGGTTGGTGACAGAGTCAATGTCGAAGGTCCCTACGGCGTGTCTTATTTGCGTGAACTGCATCGCGGGCCCATTTTGGCAGTCGCTGGCTCGACTGGCTTAGCCCCTATAAAATCAATTGTCGGTAGTGCACTTCAAATTGGAATGAAGCAAAGCATTTATCTCTATTTAGGAGTTAGGGATGAACGTGACTTGTACATGACCGATGCCCTTGAACTATTGGCGACGGATTATCCTAGCCTGACCTTTACGCCGGTTTTGTCCGAGCCATCAGAGCAAGTTAAGTATCGAAGTGGCCTGGTGACTGATGCAGTACTCTCCGATTTTGATGACCTGGATGGCTGCAAAGCGTATATTGCAGGCCCGCCAGCGATGGTTGAAATGGCAGTGGAGAAGTTCCAATTACTTGGTATTCGACGCGAAGACTGCCACGCTGACGCGTTTTACACAGAGGCTGAAAAGGCCATACTGGACCAAGGAGAATGACGAAATCACTGCATGGGCGCGTTGCGATTGTCACTGGAGCCGGTCGAGGCATCGGTCTGTCAATCGCTAACGCTTTGTCTAAGGCGGGCGCAAACGTTGTTATTGCTGACTCCGGAGTATCAATTGATGGCACAGAGCCGGATCCGACGATAGGTCACACAGCGGCAGAAAAAATCGGCGGATCTTCGATCGCATTTACTGAAGGCTTAACCTCACCGACAGCGGCCAAAGCTTTAGTAGATTACGCAAACGACTCTTTTGGACGTATCGACATTGTGGTTAATAATGCAGCGATCCTGAGGGACTCATTTATTTTTAAAGGAGACCCGACCGATTGGGACTCGGTAATTGAGACTAATCTCTCAGCAGCTTATTACTTGCTAGCTGCTGCAACACCGTTGCTACGTGCGCAAAGCAAGGCTAACAAAGACTATAGAAACGGACGCATTGTAAATATCACCTCAACTGCTGGGTTTTATGGCAACTTCGGACAAGCAACATACGCTAGTGCAAAAGCTGGACTTTTGGGGCTAACTCGGGCAGTTGCGCTAGATATGGCCAGGGCCGGGATCACGTGTAACGCGGTAGCGCCATTCGCCACCACCCGAGTAACAGAAACCATTCAGCCAGCCAATGAATCTCAAGCAAAGTACAAAGCGCGTGCTTTACGCCTGCCGGCAGACCACGTTGCAACCTTCGTCACATATTTGTGTGACGAAAAGGCGCAGCATGTATCCGGCCAGCTTTTTGCCGTACGCGGACGCGAGGTTTTTATTTTTAACCAGCCACGACCAAAGGCTCGAACGGTGAACACTGAGACTGATTGGTCGGTGGATACTTTGGCCGTAGCAGTTGATGAAGACCTTAAGTCAAGCTTCACGGCTCTCGAGACCGACCTTGAAGCCTTCAACACAGAACCTGTGATCTAGGAGTGCATGATGGCTACACAACAGCAGGTGAAAACTATTGAAGAGTTTCGTGCTATGCCAGAAGAATTCCAGGGAGCCGTTCGAAAAATTGTGATCAGCCACGCTGTCAACGAACTCTATGGTGCACAGGTTTTTGACGAACCGGCAATTGCGCTGGCTCCCGACCCCTACGCCAAGTGGCTGACATGCCGGGTAGCAATGGAGGAATATGGACACCATGTTCGCTTCAAAGATCTTGGCACAGAACTGGGTATCGAGTTACATGACATGTCGCCAGCAACCAAAAAACCGTTGTCGATTTTTGAGTTCCCACTAAAAAGTTGGGCAGAATTCTGCGTGATTAAGCTATTGGCCGATCTAGCCGAAATCCTCCAAGTAGAGGATTTGATCCAATGCAGTTTCCATCCATTGCGAAAACTAGCCCGCATGACCATGCCCGAGGAACGGTTCCACGCCAAGTTCGGTAAAGATTTCTGCGCAGAACTATGCCAGACAGAGCAGGGCCAACGAGACGTTCAAGATGCCATTGACCAGTATTTCCCAATGCTTCCAGCTTTTTTTGGGAGACCCAAATCGCGCAACAATGAGATTTTTCGGAAATGGGGAATCAAACAACGCAAGAACGAAGAAATGCGTGCCGACTATCTAACACAAGCGCATAAAGTTGTTGAGGAACTAGGAATGCGGCTGCCAGATTTAGCGCCCGCGTGAGCATCCCAGCCCCTCAATTTAGCCATTCAACCCGATTTACGTGCTTTCTCACATCCTTAACAGATAGTATCTGGTTTACCCAACTTGGCATGGAGGTTGATAGCCATACGGAGCAACTTGCTCAACAGTATTTACGGAGCGTCCACAGGGGAAATACAAGAATTGAACCGGTCCCTGGTTGGGACGGAGCTCGTCGTGCCGCCCGTGACTTGGGCTGGGACCGTGAACTCCTCGCAGCGCAGATCACTGAACGGCATAACCTTCGGCGCCAGGCCGATGAACTACACAAGCCAGGCGGTTGCGCAACCCTTCTTGAAGACTCCTTCAAAGCGATTTCGGTAGCCGCCAATATTGCATTGGAAACGGCCCAGCACGCTAACCCGGGCGACATTTCAATTGCCAAGGCTGCAGTCGGCGCATTTTCAGAGGCGGCCTTTGACACTGCTCTGAGCGTGCTGGCGGAAACTGTTGCACATCACCCAGCAAAACTGAAGTTCGCGTTATTCCAAGTTGGACGATGGCCTCTCACCATAACTAAGAAACAGTTTTTTCTGTTTTGAACTGTTGTCCAATCTCGGACTATTACCGTAACGTATCGCTTCAAAACCTAGCGGAAAAGGGAGGAGAACAAATCATGCCGTATGCGAATTCAAACGGGGTTAAGCTCTACTACGAGGAGGCAGGAACCGGGACAGCGATCATTTTTCTTCATGAATTTGCTGGCGACCATCGTAGTTGGGAGCCTCAGATGCGATATTTCTCGAACCGTTATCGTTGTGTCTGTTACAACGCTCGCGGTTACCCACCATCAGATATTCCAGCCAATATTTCAGACTACAACCAAGAAAATCAGGCTGACGACGCAGTTAACGTTCTTGATCACTTAGGGATCGACAAAGCGCATATAGTTGGCCTTTCCATGGGAGGCTTTGCGACCCTACATTTCGGCCTGCGCCACCCCGAGCGCGCGATCAGCCTTGCAGTGACGGGTTGTGGATATGGTGCCGACAAAGGCAATCGCGAGCAATTTTTGAGTGAGGCCGAAAAAGTAGCTCTTCAATATGACAACAACGGCTCAGTGGCCGTTGCAGATTTCTACTCGTTGTCAAGCACTCGGGTTCAGTTTCAAAACAAAAACCCCCGTGGATGGGCTGAGTTCAAAACTCAACTAGGACAACATTCCGCAACCGGCGCCGCTAATACAATGCGCGGATATCAAAAAACTCGGCCGTCACTGTACGATCTAGAAGGCCAACTCACAAAACTATATGTGCCCACATTAATTGTAACCGGAGACGAGGATGAACCCTGCCTCGAGCCAGCGCTTTACTTGAAGCGTGCCATTCCGAGCGCTGGTTTAAGCATACTTCCACGAAGCGGCCACACGATAAATCTTGAGGAACCTGACGTCTTCAATAGTGTGCTCCACGCTTTTATCACAACGGTGGACAATGGGCGCTGGGAAGTGCGGGATCCGCGTTCTTTAGGATCGGCTATGCTTGGACCTGAAGAAAACAAGTAACCAAACGAGCAACTTTCTACTGGTTTGTGGTCAAATCCTCGGACCCATCTGCCTCATCCGGTAAATCAGGTTCGATAAAATCTTCACTGCGCTTGCGAAGCTGGTCCATCTTGTGGTCGTCAAGAGCATAGGCCCAGCCACGCGTTCGAGTACTTATGGTACCTGCTTCTTCACGCGCAACAGCGTGTGGATCCTCGACTTCTTCTGTCCCCTCCGCAGATTCATCAACATCAGATGCTGCCGAAGGGACTGTCTCCAAAACGAGAGATTCATCAAATTCAACCTCAAACCGCGCCCATTTTTTTTCGTCTGCCTCGATGGTGGACACCGTTACTACTACTCCATCCCAGGTCTCAAACCGAGTAACACTTGCGTCCGTTGGATCGAAATTCATGTCGGAGGCCAGCCGCACGTCTTTCATGCTCAGAAACGCTAGTGCCCCACCGACCGAGTTAAGTTTACTTGGCGCAAGTGCCCGCATGCCATCTGGAATTTCCATATAAGTAAAATCAAAGTCGGACTGCTCCATTCGCTCCAGCACAGCATGGTCTCCATCCGGATGGCTGAGCGTAATTTTCCGAACCCGATCATGGCGAATTTGAGTAAGTATGATTTCTATCCAGTCCAGTGGTGTTTTACCCACATCAATGCCACCACTACCCAACCAAGTCTGATCCTCGTTCCGGCGGCGAACATACCGACGTTCTCCCCCGGCACGCACAGTCTTCCCGACCAACAAGCTCGCTAAGGTGGCGCCCGTGTCATCGGCCAAGACGAGACCGATCGATCCACCCTCCTCCGCTTCTGGTGTGTTTAACAAAAGCGCTCCATGTCGATCAGGATCTTTGGTTTTCGCTGCGATAAGTTCTAGCTCTGCAACCCCCATAATTGTCTTTTTTACTAAATCAAATTGAACGGGATAGTCAGATTTCTCAGCAACTCCCCAACTTTGGGCTTTACGAGTAATGGTAAAGACCTCGTCACCGTTATTGACCTGGATCGATGCAACCGAGTTGACCTTTCCTATCAGACCTTCAAACATAAGTCCGCCACCACCGGCAGGTTTTGTTTCAGAGGTTCGTTGCTGTGCAACCATAACCGCCAGCACAACTACCACTGCCGCAGCTATTGCGAGCCCTATTAAACTATTTCGCTTCATGGCCTCTCATCATGTCCTGTGGAGTCTATTTATTCGCTACAAGCTCGCACTACTGCATTGCGAGTGCACGTCGGCGATAGCGTCGTCGAAGCAAAGATACAAAAACTGCAATTATGCCGACCATGATCGGGATGACTCCAATGTTTATAACCTTTAAAATCGTCCCCAATCCTTCGATGTCCTTGCGCAACTCATGACGTACATCTCGCAATTGCTTTCTGATGCTGATCAGATCCTTTTGGAAAGCTGCAATCGTAGCCTCTTCTTCTTCGGAGAGCATTTCTAAATTAACACCGCCTCCAGACCGCATTTCAGACAGCTTCTTCTCAGTCTCTTCAAGCCGCTGCTGCAAACCATTTTCAGTCTCCCGGAAGAGCGCCTCGGCTTCTCTTTGCAGATCATCAACCACCTTGAACGGCCGTTGTCCGGTGCCACGCGTGCGCAAACCGATCAAGTCTGCGCCGCCTCCTAACAACTCAAGAACATTAGCAACAAAAGCCCCATTGTCGGCAACCGGCAGAGTTAGAGTTCGACCCAGAAATCGTTGGGTCTGCACCCACGTGCTATCGACCAGCATGTCACTGTCACTGACCACAACAACGTTTATAGGCTCCACAGATTGAGAAATATGACCTTCCGGCACTTCGCCTAGAGGCTCGGACCCCGCGTCACTCCCGCCGGCACTAGTTTCATCCTTGAGCGGTCCATTGGGAAAAGCCGACGACACATTTCCATTTAGTCGAACCGCAAGCGTATATGGGATTCCCTGCGCCTCAAACCTATCTAAAAGCGCTGTCGGATTGCCGCCAAATTGAACATAGAATCGCTCGAGCATCATAGATTCCGGTGAGCTTTGAATCAGCGGTATGAATTCAACTTCCGATTCCTCGACAGGCTCTAGACGTCCAGCGCTTCTCATATTGAGACGCCCAAGTTGACTGGTCGCAACTTCTTCTGGGTTAAAATTTGGTGCTTCTAGCGACAGCCAAGGTAGATAAGGAACAACCACGGTTCGGCCTTGATCAGACGTTTGAACCCGTTGCGCGGCGCGTGCATCCGCAACCAACATACCGGGCACTATTTCCATACCCCATGCCTTGAACAGATCAGGTAATGCCGAACTTTTTGGGGCCAAGGGATTCTCAGGATCTGGAGTCTTGGCGCTTTCCTCGGATAATGGATCGACGAAAATCAGCGCTCGACCACCATTGAGCACAAACTGGTCTATTTCATAACGTGAGACACCGGACAAGTTGCTCGGATGAATCAGCAACAAAATGTTGACGTCGTCGTCAACAGGACCAGCATCTAAATTGATTTGGCGCATTTCAAAAATCTGTTCAAGCTGGGTGATTACGGCCCAGGGCGGCTTAAACGCTGGTTCACCAGCTCGAGGATTCCCTGGCCCGCCGTAGACCGGCAATGAGGAAATCACTCCAACAACGGGCTTTCTGGCTGTCGAGATTTCATAAATAAGCCTGGTCAAATCATATTCAAGAAAAGGCTCACGTTCCTGCCTGAAAAACTCGATCACCGATTGTTCATCTACCGTATTAGTGCCTACTAAACCAAAATACAGGCGATCACCTGCGGCGTCCACGGGCACACCTTGCAAGCCAAAACCGGCCGCATCATCCTCGGTATCAGAAAACGGCTCTGGGTTCATGACTTCGAACGTGATCATTCCATTAGACGCAGCCACATATTCGGCCAATACATCACGTACTCGGCGCGCGTAATCTCGTATGGCGGGAAATTCGTTGGCAAGATTTTGATTGAAATACAAACGAAGAAGTAAAGGTTCCTCAAGAGTATGCAGCAAACCCTCTGTGCCATCTGATAAAGTGAATAGTTTGTCTTCGGTAAGGTCCACTCTAAGATTACGAAATGCGCTGTTGCCGAGCAAATTTACCGAAATCAGAAGCAGAACTCCGAGCGCTAAGGCCACGCCTGTAAAAAGAGTTCTATTGTTACCTCGCTTATTGCTCATCAAATTGCTCCCTCACGCCCCGTCACGGTTGCCAACAACTAGCGTGTTAACAAACAGCCAGAACACTATCAATGAAGCAAAGTAAACTAAATTCCGGGCATCAATGACACCCCGGGAAATATTCTGAAAGTTGGTAACAAAGCTAAGCGAGCTAATCGTTTCGATAACGGCTTGTGGCGCCCAAGAACTGAATAGGTTGGTGACCATTGGCAGACCGGTAATAGTAAAAAGGAAGCAAACGACTACCGCAACAACGAACGCAATAACCTGGTTCTTTGTTAACGCTGAGATGCAAGCCCCAATAGCCAAATAGGCGCCTGCCATCAGGAAACTGCCGATGTAGGCAGCGATAACGACGCCGTTGTCCGGATCTCCGAGATAATTGACGGTGATCCAAACCGGAAACGTCAGCATTAACGCAATACCGGTAAACGCCCAAGCTGCAAGGTATTTCCCCAGAACCGCCTGCCACACTGTAACCGGAAGTGTCATAAGCAGTTCTACTGTGCCAACTCGCCTTTCTTCGGACCAAAGGCGCATCGCAAGGGCAGGCACAAGAAAAAGATAAAGCCAAGGGTGCCATGTGAAAAAGGGCTCCAAATCAGCCTGTCCTCGAGCGTAGATATCACCAAGAAAAAACGTGAAGATACAGTTCAGGAAAAGAAAAATGACGATAAATACATACGCGATCGGTGTGGAAAAATAACCAGAAAACTCACGTCGAAAGATACTCAGAATCTGAATCATTTTAATGCCGCTGGCCTTAATGAAGGGGCTTCTTAGCGCTCCCAGTAGTGGTCAAGTCACGGAAAACTTCATCGAGACGCCCACCATCGACTTCAAGTTCTTCAATTTCCCAACCCTTTTCTTGCAAATGGCGAGTGACCTCACCAACAATTGACTTTCCATCCTTAGGAAATGCAATGAAGCGGTTGCTAACGGTTGCCTTTGGCACATGCTCAACACTGGAGACCCCAGCCAAACCCTCCAGGGTAACCCGCAAGTCACCACCACTGGACGTGCTTGCACATACTGTCACTGCATTCCGATAACGCGACATGGAAGCCAGCTCGTCCGGCGTACAATCTACAATGACTTTTCCGTGATTGATGACCATGGCACGTGTACATACCGCGTCAACTTCTTCTAGCAAATGAGTCGATATAATAATTGCCTTATGCGCAGACATGGTCCGAATAAGACCGCGGACCTCATGTTTTTGATTAGGATCCAGACCATCGGTCGGTTCATCAAGAATCAAAACATCAGGATCGTGAAGCACGGATTGCGCGAGTCCTACCCGGCGCTTGAAACCTTTGGAAAGGGTTTCAATTGGCTGCGCTAACACGGGGCCTAGTCCGAGCTGCCCCACTACCCATTTGATCCGTTCGGCAACCTTGGATGTCGACAAACCACGCACACTTGCCGTGAACCGAAGGAATTCAAGAGCCGTCATTTCCCCATAGAGTGGCGACCCCTCGGGCAAATAGCCTAGCCGCGCACGTGCTGCAATGCCCTCCTCCGCCAAGTCATACCCGCAAACGCTAGCGCTACCTGACGTTGGCGTTAAAAACCCTGTAATAATGCGCATTGTAGTGGACTTTCCGGCACCATTCGGACCAAGAAATCCCAGGACTTCACCGCGATTGACCGTGAACGAAACAGAGTCAACCGCCCGTATGGAGCCAAATTGCTTTGACACCGAGCCAACTTCAATTAACGCAGTCATTAATCATCACTCTCCCTTCATACTGCACATTCGATCACCGTGCAGAGCAAACGCTCCACAGAGAAAGCAGGAAGGATGCCAAACCACAACAAGGCCTTGTTAAGAAAGGCTGGAAACAAGCACCGGCTTTCGTAGATGGTTAACTTAGGAAGCGGATTTAAAAGGTTCAAGTGCCTCAATAAACACAGTCACGGCAACATCATAAACTATATCAATAGAGATCATAGTCACACTATATGTCAATAGTAGTAAGCGATCTCAACTCCAAGGAAATCATCGTCGCGTAAATCACTCAGGATGTCACCACTCTCAATAGAACTAAAAATCTGAAGCTCGACGCTAGCGCGCATGCTATCATTTATCCGTCGGCTAGCTTCGACAAAAAACTGGCGTGTGCTTTCACGCAGATCCTGAAATACGCCTACCAGAGCCTGAGTGTCGGGCTCATCGTTTAACGTCCACCGGATACCCGTAAAAACATCATGTTGTAGTAAGTCGGTCGATTTATTGAGTCGGCTATCACGCATATATTCGATAAGCAATCCCAAATCTGAATTAGTCTTGAAAGCGCCAAAAACATTGTATTCAAAGCCGCCGATGAAAGAATAAAAGTTCTGCTCTGTTCCAAGCGCGTTCTTCTGCCCCTGTCGAAATAAACTCTCTAATTTCCACAGCCATGCTCCAATGGTGTATTGAAGGTCAATGCTGGATTGATTTACTAACTCGTACTCTGGCACTAACACGACCGTACCATCCGCACTTAATCCAAGACTATTAAGGGTCGGTTCGCGATTGGTCCCATAAAAATGCGATACCCCTATGTCCCAGCCACCAACGCTGTTGCTGTACCGGACTGCAAAATCTGGGTGCCATCTTCCCGCGCCACTACTGAAACGGGCTTGGCTAGCATCCACCAATACAGAGCCTCGCAATCTCCCACTCCGGGAAGGGAAAAGCCTCTCCCGAAAATACGGCATCACAAACATATCGACAAAGCCCCAGTCGTAAGTGAAGGAAAGGTTGACCATTGGCTGGCCAAACTTATCCTCTCCATTTAAACTCTCTATTATGTCAGTTTGATTGACGATATCGATTAAATGCTTGGATTCCGTCACACCCCAAAAGACTTTGCCTAAACCAGCCGCCAGCGTCCAATTGCCAGGAACTATTCTCAGCAAGAACTCTCGCATATCGACATGAGTCCGTCGGGAATCAGCAGAGTCTACACGCGCGAACGGGGTAACCGTGAGGCTCGTGTAATTCTCCCACTCTATATAATACTCAGGCTCAGCAGCCATCGATATCTCATGCCGTGACTGACCGGGGAATGCCTGTTGCTCAGGAAACAGTCGTGCTTCAGTAGAGACATAACCCCGGATTTCTTGAAACTCCAGCGCCAGAAATGACTGGCCCGGATTGTCCGCAAAGCCAACGCTATGCCCTACAATTAAGAGCAACAGGGGCGTTAAAACGCCACAAAAAAGAGAAACATACTTTGCCATCACAACCGGCACTCCTTTGTCATTACTAAACATCACGAATCCCAAATAGCGAGCGCACAAAAGGAAACAACGTCTCGAGATTGTTACAAGGAATAAATTAGTCGCAACGCTTAAAATTATGCCGCAACCTTGAGGGTGGTATTAAGCTGGATTGCGTACCACGCCTTACGAGAACCAAACAAGGACGACAGCTGATGATTGATCAACGTGTCACGGTTTATATTGATTATAAAAGCCCTTACGCCTACCTCGCCGTAGAACCAACATGGACGCTCGCACGTGATTACAAAGTTGCTCTTGAATGGCTTCCCTACACTCTGGATATTCCGGATTTTCTGGGCAGCGCTAAAGTAAATAATCAGGGAGAGGTATTGGAAGAAGACCGGTCCCCACATCAGTGGCGGAAAGTACGATACTCATACATGGACGCGCGCCGTTACGCTAATTTACGCGGCTTGACCATACGAGGACCACAAAAAATTTGGGATTCTTCTCTCGCTGGTATTGGCCTTCTTTACGCGCAAAAACATGGCAAGTGTCGGGATTATAACAGCAACGTTTACGAGCGCTTCTGGCGTCGGGAGCTTGATATCGAAGACACGTCAGTCATCAAATCAGTGCTTGGCGAAACGAACGTGGACGTCACCGACTTCGACGCTTTTGCAGCTGATGAGGGTCGTTTATTGCACGATAAAGTTCGCACTGAGGCCGAAAAAAAAGGCGTTTTCGGTGTTCCTACCTACGTTCTGGATGATGAGATTTTTTGGGGTCGCGAACATCTGCCACTAATCCGGCTACGACTCTCAGAGAAGGGGCTCGCGCGACCTGGTGTTGATGCACCGATTGACACAACCCATGCCTGGCGTCCCCTCGGGCCGGGCTGGTAAAACCTGATCCCAATGTCTAACACAGGTCGCCCCCCCTGCACCCCGAACCCTGTGTTTAACAACTCGCCGGATTTCGCTGGTGAACCCCCCAGTGCTAATCCGTCAACTCGGGACATCGTCGCCTTCTCTGTGATGTGCCTAGGGATGTATTTAGGCCTCACCAATATTCAAATCGTTAATAGCTCCTTTAAAGAGATACAAGGCGGCCTTGCGGCTGGTTCGGATCAAATCAGTTGGGTGTTAACTTCGGCCCTGATCGCCGAAGTCATCATGTTACCGTTATCAGGATGGCTATCACGAATGTGTTCCACACGATGGCTATTCACTGCTTGTTTGGGAGGTTTCAGCCTTGCAAGCATAGGCTGCGCGAGCGCCTGGAACATAGAATCTATGATTGTATTCCGGGCCTTACAGGGCTTTAGCGGCGGCGCATTAATGCCACTGGTCTTTGCCGCCGTTTACACGATATTTCCACCACACCGCCAAACCACGGTGATGACCATACTGTCGTTTTGCATGGTAACGTCTTCTGCTGCTGGACCTGTGTTAGGTGGCTGGATCACCGATATCCTTTCTTGGCACTGGATTTTCTGGATCAGCGTACCAACCGGTTTCGCACTTATGTTTGCTTCAATGTTTTTGATCCGGATCGATAAAGCCGAACCATCGCTGGCACGGAATATTGATTTCTTGGGCATTAGCCTGGCCGCGACCGCTTTGCTCTGCCTTTTAGTGGTACTCGAAGAGGGTCGCCGACACGATTGGTTCGATTCGCGTTTAATTCTCTCTCTCACTTTAGTCTCGGGCTTATCAGCCTATTTATTCCTTTGGCGAGAATTAACTTGTCGTCACCCAGTAGTAGATTTGCGCGCTTTTTTGAATCGCGACTTTTCGATCAGCTGTTTTTACATCTTCGTGTTCGGCGCAATCCTATATGTGCCTTTGTTTCTTCTACCCCTTTATCTTGCAGAGGTGCGGGCAATCGACACCTTTGAGATTGGCACCATTGTGGTGGTATTGGGGCTTTCGATGGCAATTTCTACGCCGATTGCAGGACTGCTCCTCCGCCTAGTTCAGCTGCGCTGGGTTGCATTCATAGGATTTGGCGGAATGGCTATCGGCACCTGGCTTCAGGGCCAACTTACTGCTGATTACGGTTTTGCTGAGCTGGTTCTACCACAGGTAGTGCGCGGGCTAGCTTCTCAGTGCTGCTGGTTATCCGTGGTTACTTTAGCGCTGAGTTCAGTGCCTCCGGATAAAGTTAAGAACGCTAGCGCATTGTTCAATTTAGTGATGCGTCTGGGCGCTGCTGTTGCAATCGCAGTCGGCAGCAACGAATTAGAAAACAGAACGTTACGTCATTATTCAGAAATTGCGGATACCGTATCATTCGACCAACCGTCGGTTGGTGAGTCCTTGCCACGGTTGTCCGAATTATTTGAAGGGCGTTATGGTAACTCACCCACTGCAGAGCAAGCCGGACTGAACTTATTAGTAGAGATAGCTACGCGCCAAGCAATGATCATGGCTTTCAACGATGTAACACAACTTGCTGCCCTATTGGCCGTTTTCGCCCTACTCTTCTTGCCTTTTTTCAGGAATAAGACCAACCTTTTCGGGCCTCACCAATTCGGTGCAAGACGCAGTGATTAGGGGTGCTCAGGAAACAGTAGAGCGAATGACGATCCCGCATTTCCATCCGATGATTGAGATCAGCAGGCGCATAAATTTTTATTTTAATTAAATTTATGACCTCATACTTTAGTAGCTCAACGTAATGTGGCTCCAAACAGAGCATCATCCACGTGATTATGCCAATTTCGCATATCATTAAAACGGTCTAAACTGCAAACGGGAATGTACGGACTTAGCGAAGCCTATTTTGGCAAAACTATGATCCAGGTAACCCTAGGCCAGCTAGGCCTCGCGGTGACGCTGGCAGCACTAGTCCATGTTGCCGTCATATCATTAATGACACTCGAATTTTCTCGCATCAAGGTGTCATCGCCGGAAATTATCTATTTAAAGCTGATTGCTGAGGGAGATGGTGCGGCACTATCTGCATCCGAACCGAGCATGGAGTCGGCAACGGCGATCACCCTACCAGCAATTGTTGCCCAGGCCGACCCGGTGAACGATTTACTCGCAGGAACGGTGCCGCACCGTCTTCAAGAAATAGCAAAACAAAATACGTTAATTATGGGGATAGTTCCAAACACCAACTCAGCCACACCCAAGAAGGTTGCTCCCGTAGACCTGCCACACCGATTTCTGGCAGAGGCCATTAACGAACCCGGACCGTTAGGAGAAACAAAATTAATGCTGGCGTTGATAACAGCCACGGGCAATCTCTCCATAGTACAAACGCTACCGACACCAAGTCTAATGCCAAGACCTGAACCAGCAGCGAGACAAATTATAAAAAGACTAACGCTAACCGCAGGTGAACGCATACAGATAGAACCAACGCAACTCAGTGCGCCCGCGCAAGCACCTACTCCTTCCGAATTACACTGGCCCGAATCAGATGAGGACCCGAAGTCGTTGTTAGTTTTTACAATTACAACCTCCGCACAGATACCCACACGACCAGCACCATTAAAAATAGCTCCTCCACTAGCCTCAGTCGATGAACCCAAAACAGAATCGATACATATTGAAGGAATTGAGAGGCAAAATCAGATAGCCACGGCCACGGGGCCCATCGAATTAGCGCTGTACCAATCTAGACCGTCCCCCACTATCGCCGAGCCAACTGACATGGACCGAAGCATCCTGGCGACACCGGCGACATCACCCAGGGTCCCAGCATCAGCAAAAGTTCCTCCAGAAGAGCCACCACCCGACCCGTTTGCTTCGGTTTTGCAAAAAATTGCAGAACTGGAGAAAAAACAAATAGATAGGCAAGTGTCACAAACAGATATTGTAAGAACGAAATCGGCTTCTATTAACCAGGTGATGGTAAAAGCGAGCGCATTTGAGGGTGCCAGTGGCACTCCAATAGATTCCGAAATTTCCAAGCTAATTAATTCACAAATTACAGCAAATTGGCGCTTGCCGCCGGGCTCCCTGGACGCTGACCTAAAACCCGTCCTATTACGCGTCTTACTAAATCGAAATGGCGTAATCTTATTGATCGAATATCTGGACAAAGTGGAGGAAACAAATGAGCGATACAGAGCATTGGCCGAAAGTGCCTATCGGGCGGTAAGTAAAACAAAAACGCTTATAGGCCTACCGGGAAACGAGTTTGAAAAATGGCGGGAATTAAGACTCAATTTCCATCTGGGCGGCTAAACTCCAATAAATATATAGCGGATACGCCTGCATATACAGGCACTACACTCAAAAGTGAGGAGATGTTTGACCGCCAATTTTCTGATAGAACTTCATTACGATTGACAGACAATGTTGTACGGCTTTTAGGATTGAACAGTGGCAGACACGCCCAAAGGCGAAAACAAAGTAAATGGGCACCGACCCCCTAAAATCTTGGCCCAGCTGTTCCACCAAGAAAGGTCCTCTGCTGCGCTTGATGTAAGCAAAGTGATAGTCGACCCTAAGCTAATTGCAGCATCAGTGACCTCCATCCGCACTGAAGTGCCATCAGACGCCCACACGGCACCATATCTTGGCTTGGAACGAGAAGGTAATGCGGCACTAATCAATTCGGATGGACTAATTCTTACGATAGGATATCTGTTGCTTGAGTCCCGCGCAGTGTGGGTGATGGCACAGGATGGAAGTTGGATCAGCGCTGACTATGTTGGTTACGATTTCGATTCGGGCTTTGGTCTCGCGCGGGCACAAAAGCCACTTAATTTAACCCCTATCAAACTTGGAGACTCAACAAAATTAGAACAAGGCTCCGAAGTTATTATAGCAGCGCATGGTGGGCCAGACCATTGCATTAGTGCCACAATAATTGACAGGCATGAGTTTGCTGGTTATTGGGAATATCTTCTAGAAAATGCGATTTTTACTGCTCCCGCACATCCAAACTGGAGCGGTGCAGCTCTAATAGGCGTTGATGGCCTACTGTACGGCATAGGTTCTCTTTTAATTGACGATGCAGCAAACGACACTGTAGGTACACGCGGCAATATGTTTGTTCCTATCGAGCTATTGAGACCAATACTTGATGATTTACTCTCGGCTGGCCGAGTCCGACGACCGCCTCGACCATGGCTTGGAATGTTCACCGCCGAAACACAAACGGGGTTAGTGGTAGTGCATCTCACTCCCGAAGGCCCAGCCCACCGTTCTGGTTTAGCGCTGGACGATGTAATACTTCGCGTCGCCGAAGAGCCCATTAATGACTTAGCGCATATGTACCGAAAAATGTGGAACCTGGGTGATGCAGGCACCGTTGTGCCGCTGACAGTCATGCGAGATGCCGTTGGCGTTGAGGTAACAGTGAAGTCAGCGAGCCGCTATGACTACTTCCGTACTCCACGCGATTAAAAATATTCTGCCCAAAAACAAACTTTTGCCATCTGGCCACATCTTCATTTAAAGGATCACCCCGGGGGTTAAATTTTGGGCAGACCAAACGTTCGCTCAGGAATTGTCGGATCTGGGTTTGCTGCTGCCTTCCATTTTGAGGCAATACGGCGCGTATTCAGCGTAAGAGTTCTTTTGCGTGGCGTTTATTCACCAAACCACAACAACTCGGCATTCTTCGCTAAGGAACGCGGCCTCAAAGTGTGGGACAACTTAGACTCCTTCCTCGATGCGATCGATGTGATTCACGTATGCACCCCATCCTACGTTCACGAAGAAATTGTAATAGCAGCACTTGAACGCGATAAATATGCGATAGTCGAAAAAACTTTGACCGGCTATTTCGATGATGGAAATGTTGACTTCAACGGCGCTAATGCGCCAAAGGAAACAGTGCTTGAACAAGCGGGAGCTAGCGTAGAACGCATGCGAACGGCGGAAAAACAACGGCACTGGGCATTCTATCGCGCCGCGGCATTTGGTGAAAAAGTCGAGTCCGACAGCAGCCTGGCGGCCGATGCCATATCAACTATTTATGCTGGCTATGTATCGGCAAAATGCGTCGGTACTAAAATTGAAATTCCACACATTATGTGATGTATTTGCTCTTAGTTACCCGCATAGAACTTTAAATTAAAAATCCCTTGGGGTCACGAAAAGGTCGAGCGTCGCGCATGCTGGACCAACGTCTGACCAAGAAATACTTAAACTAAATATGGCCAAAGCGGCTGTTGGAAATTTCCTCGTCATAGAACTAATCCCCTCTTTCGCACCGCCATTAACTAACATGGATGCAAGGTCACTGATGCTCGGATTGTGACCAATAAGCAATATCCGCTCAACATCTTTGGTGACTGCTCGCAAACCATATAGCAGCGCACAAGCATCAGCTCTATAAAACGCCGAATCGAACAAAAGTATAGGTTCTCCAATAAGCACTAGCGACAGCTGGTCTAATGTTTCGCGAGCACGGCGCGCAGATGAGCATAAAACAAGATCGGCAGTAAGACCTTGTTCAGCCATAAATTGAGCCATTTTCTGACTTGCTCCGCGACCGCGATTGTTCAAAGGCCGATCGATATCTGGGATATTCGACTGAACTCGACTCGACTTAGCGTGGCGGAGCAACATCAATGTTGCCATGGAAGCTACAAAATTAATTGGTCACATAAAGTTAGTCAGGTTGCCGAATTCTCGTACGCTCCAAAATACAGTTAACCCCAACTTCTAATTTTCTAATCCTAACAAACTTGATAATTACGTATATCCAAAAGAACGATAAAATGAAAACCAGTCTTTTGTGAAAGACCTAGAGAGTTTAAATCTAATGCAACCACCTTATCAGCAAACGAATGGAGATCAGGATGACGCAACTGCCATTCCTTAATCATGGCATCCTACCTAACGGCCTACGATCTCGCTTCGTGGCTAACGGCAACGGTCTCAAAATGCATATTCTTGAAGCCGGCTTTGAGAATGGCAAACAGCCCTGCGTCCTACTTCTCCACGGGTTTCCTGAGCTAGCCTACAGCTGGCGCAAAATAATGGCTCCCATCGCAGCCGCAGGTTACTACGTGGTGGCGCCTGACCAACGCGGATACGGAGGCACAAGGGGTTGGAATGCCACATACGATGGAGAACTTAAATCCTTCCGAATGACTAATTTAGTGAAGGACGCACTCGGGCTCTTGTCGGCGCTAAATTATCGAGAAGCTCTCGTAATAGGACACGATTTTGGTTCACCTGTAGCCGCTTATTGCGCGTTGACGCGACCAGACGTGTTTCGCGGTGTATCACTGATGAGCGCACCTTTTGCGGGCGCGCCAAAACTAGTTTCACACAGAGGGTCTCCTCGGCAATCCCAGACAAATGCTCCTGACATCCATGAAACCCTTGCAGCACTCAGTAAGCCTCGCAAACACTACCAATGGTATTATTCAACCCGTGAGGCAGACGGGGATATGCGGAATTGCCCGCAAGGCCTCCATAGTTTCCTTCGCGCCTACTACCATCACAAGAGCGCGGACTGGCAGCAAAACAGGCCGTTCCCACTTAGATCCTGGACCGCCGGTGAATTGGGCAAACTGCCGACCTATTATATCATGCATCTGCACCAAAATATGCCTGATACCGTAGCACCCGAAATGCCCACACTTGCCGAAATCGAAAAGTGCCAATGGCTGACCGATGATGAACTACAGGTTTACAGCTGCGCATTTGAAGTCACCGGGTTTCAGGGCGGCCTACAATGGTATCGGTGTTCCACCACGGGAGCTTTCGACAATGAACTGAAACTATTCGCTGGGAAAACAATCGACATTCCGTCGTGCTTCATCGCAGGAAAAAGCGACTGGGGTGTATACCAAATGCCCGGCGCATTTGAACGCATGCAGGCTGAAACTCTAACTGACATTCGCGGCTGTCACCTGATAGAAGGCGCCGGCCACTGGGTCCAGCAAGAACAACCCACGGCAGTGACTGAAGTATTAATCGATTTCCTAAATGGCGTAGAATTGTCTGGGTAGTCGCTTACTTGAGTTGGTAGGACCACCCGGCAGAGTTCGAACCTGCGAGCCTAGATTAAGAATGTGATCAAAACAGTTTTTACTACGCCGCTTTGTGAACAGATACCGCCATTTCTAGCACTTCCTCAACAGGTTTCCCCTTGTAGAACGTTCATCCATGACAACGCCAAAACCATACATAACCAAGTCTCTATGCGAATTTTCTGTCGTCAGGATTTGTGATTAATT
>JYMV01044934.1_pt1 | contig 19088 bp, 14 predicted proteins | sample 338911 | NCBI WGS metagenome assembly JYMV01 (sample SAMN03354496, study PRJNA234377) | hydrothermal vent metagenome | biome: Deep sea; feature: Hydrothermal plumes at the Eastern Lau Spreading Center, Western Pacific Ocean; material: Seawater | place: Tonga | collected 2009 | depth 2000 m m
TGAACGCAGCCCGGTATGCTGTGTGATGCATGGCCTGCACCAGCCCTTGGCGCATCAGGCCAGCAGAACTGGCACAACAGTAGAAGCGAGTACCTCGCACCATTTCAATAATCGTCGGGATACCCCTGCCCTCCTCACCAACCATCAATCCCCAGGTATCCTGATACTCCATTTCTGAGGAGGCATTTGACCGATTACCGAGTTTATCTTTGAGTTGCTGCATAAAAAGGGCGTTGCGTTCACCATCGGGTCGCCAGCGTGGGACCAGAAAACACGACAGGCCATTATCTGTGTAGGCCAGTGTCAAAAATGCGTCGCACATCGGTGCCGAACAAAAGTACTTATGTCCAGTGAGGTAGTATTCAGCGGCCTCGCCGGTCTGGATGCCCACAGGAACGGCCCGAGTAGAGTTAGCGCGCACGTCTGAACCACCCTGTTTCTCAGTCATGAACATCCCCATGGTGGCGCCGGTCTTTTGGTGTGCCGGAATATCGCGTGGGTCATATTTGTCTACCAGTAATCGGGGAATCCATTCATCACCAATGACTGGCGTCATCCGCAACGCGGGTATTGCCGCATAGGTCATTGCCATGGGGCAGAGCACACCTCCCTCAGCCTGGGTAAACAGATAAGTCAACGCCGCGTGTGCAACTTGTCCACCGGACCGCGGATTCTTCCAGGCAAAACTCGGAACATCATTCTCGATCGCCAAGGCCATCAATTCATGGTAGGCCGGATGGTAGTCAACCTGATTAATACGCATCCCATAGCGGTCAAAAGCACGCATCTCGGGCGGATAACGGTTGGCGAGATCGGCCTTTCTGAACGTTTCGGCCGAACCAGTGTCCCTACCAAACTCGTTCAATCTTTCTTGCGCCCAACCTGCGCCTTCTCGCTCGATCCCTTCGTGAAGAGCCTGGTCATTCGACCACAGATTCTGGTCGCCAATATAAGGCGGCATGTTTTCAACATCATGGGTGGGAAGGTTAGCAAGTGGTCTAGTGGGAATCATGGCTCTGCTCCAAGCGATTCGACAATAGGAAGATGCTGTAATTTACAGCGCTTCGAATACTAAGCAAAGCATAACGTCGCCACAGATCGGTAACGACTAAGCTGGACGATTAAAGCTAACGGGCTTCAGGCCATGCTGACGAAACCCTGTCCACGTCACTGCGCCTGCGTAGGGATTGTGTCGCGGAGCTCAGACACATTGCGCAGGCGGTCTAGACCAAGATCGGACCCCCGTGTATTACCATTGCGGTGCCTTGCGACTGCGTATAATTGTCGTAACCTACCAACCGAACGTGATGACCCGGGTTATCCTGACGACAAGCGATAGCTTCCGAAAGAATAACCTCAATATTGGTTTCACCAAATAGAAGTAACTTCCACATGTACCAGTAGTGATCAAAAGCGTTTTCCGGCTCGGTATGTTCGATTGCGAGATTCCATCCCTGACTAACGATGTACGCCACCTGCCCTCGAATCGACGCATCACCCATAGGTGGCAAATAGGAGAAGGTTTCAAATTTTCGACTGTCTGGGTCCGACAGTCTTGAAGGGTAGTCTTGCATTTCAGTCACCTTGAGTTTTCCTTGTTCAGTTCGCCGACTTTTTAAGCTGCTGCGACATCGAGTTTTTCTACCGTATCGAATTCAAACTTGATTTCCTTCCAGGTTTCCATTGCTGCATTGAGTTCGGGGCTTGGTTGATGCCCCTAGAGAGGGCCGGTCATTTGCTCGCGGTATTGTTCCCTGAGGCGACCTGCAGCAACGACCGTATTGCGCATCAACACGGCAACTGTCACCGGCCCGACCCCCCCAGGGACAGGTGTAATCCAACCGGCGACTTCGCGACAGGAGGTGTAGTCACAGTCCCCGACGATTCTGTATTTACCCTCGACATCTTCGACCTGGTTGATCCCGATGTCGATGACCGCAGAGCCCTGACGAATCATGTCTCCTTTTAGAAGGCCTGGTTTTCCAACCGCAATCAAGACCGCGTCGGCTACACGTGAATGCAACGCGACTTCCCGAGTCAGATGATGGCAGACCGTCACGGTTGCTCCTTCTGCCATCAACAGAAAGGCAATCGGTTTGCCTACAATCTCGGAGTGACCTATGACGGTCACCTCCAAACCCTCCATCGATAAACCGGTACCACGAAGCAGCTCAACTGCTGCAATTGCCGTACAAGGACCTAACTCGAGTTCCCGATACACGATATTTCCAATTGAAGCAGGGTGCATCCCTTCAACATCCTTTAGTGGATGAATCGTAGTCTGCAGGTGTTTGATAGGCAGGTTTTCGGGAATCGGTCTTTGCAGAATAATCCCCGTTATACGGGGGTCAACATTCAAGTTGACGATTGCAGCATGAACTTCGGCTTCGGAAATATCCGGAGGAAAATATTTCTCTACAAAATCAATTCCGACCTTCGATGCATTGCGCTGCTGGTTACGAACATAACGGTCAACCGCAGAATTATCGCCGATCCGGATAGAAACCAGTGTTGGTGCCCAGCCATCCTGCTTTAGTGCATCGACATCAATAGCTACCCTCTGCAAGATCTCGTTGGCAACCACTTTCCCATCGATTTCAATGCCAGCCATACCCTCACCTACCTTCTCGATTCACGCGGATGACAATCCACCTTGGCCTGGGCCAGTACAAGTCCCCGCCAAAGAATATACCCTGCAGGTGCCATTGTAGAACCCGAATCACTTAAACCGGGAACTCAGTAAAGGAGGTCCAATATTGGGTTACCCACTCCTGTCCAGCGCACTTAATTCTGAAGCGAGCTAGCTAGCTTGGGTATTCAAGTACCCCAGGAGTTCAGCGGGTGCGTCAGAAAGGTGCCCGGCACGGACCTCTTCAAGTTCACAGCGGCTGCCATAACCCCAGAGCACGCCCGTTGATCGAATCCCGTTACTGTGGGCTGCCAAGATATCGACCGAACGATCACCGATCATCATCGAGCGGTCTGAAATCGCGGATGATTCCAATAACACTGCGATCTGCTGCGACTTGCTGATACCGATCTCCCCGCCACTGACAAATCTGAAATACTCCGTCAGCTCAAACATCTGCAGTATCTTCTCTGCAATATCGTTTCGCTTCGACGTGCAGATACCAAGATTACAGCTCTGCAGCTGGTAGAGCTCATCGATAACCTCCCGCATGCCGTCATACATGACATTTTCGCTGAATCCGATCTCCAGGTACCGTTCCCGGTACTTGTCCACCATGCTCGGTATCTGCCTTTCATCGATATCAGCGGCAAGACGGTAATACATATGGTCAAGCGGCAACCCGATCAGACTCGAAATCTGTTCCCTAGAGCACGCCTCAAAGCCATGATGGAGAAGCGCGTAATTGATCGACCGGGATATCCCTACACTGGGGTCGCTGATAGTCCCATCAAGATCAAAAATGAGGTTGTCATAACGCATGGACTCTTCACCTCAGGCCCTGGAGATCACCCAAATGCGTTAAAGGTGATAATTGTCAGAGTATCCCGGACCCCTGGCACCGATTGGACCTGATTGTTCACAAAGTGCCCCACGTCACCATCATCGGCGACGTAACATTTAACGAGCAGATCGTAAGGACCCGATATCGAGTAGACCTCTGATACACCATCGATCTCCACCAATTCTTCCGCCGCACGGTAGGACTGACTCAATTCACATTTGATCTGGACGAATATAGTCTGCATCTAAGCTCTCTCCATGTATTTAGCTTTCCTCAAACCGTTGGGTGTAGGCTGCCATCTCTTCAAGCTTTTCCAGCGCCGCGCTGGAATCTAGGATAGCTCTAGCCTCAATTATCCCTTCAGCGAGAGATGGTGCGAGATCTGCCGCATAAAGTGTAGCGCCTGCATTTAGCATGACCATGTCATAAGCTGGGCCCGGATTACCACCTAATGCCTGCCGGATCAGTTCAAGACTCTGTTCAGCGCTGTCGACACGAATCGAATCCAGAGACTGAATTGTCAATCCAAAGTCATCAGGCTTGATCGTGAAATCAGCGATGCTGCCGTCCTTGTATTCGGAAACACTGGTGGGCGCAGCGATACTGATCTCATCAAGTCCATCCTCGGCATGAACCACGAGTGTATGCACACTTCCCAAGTTTCCAAAGGACTCAGCAAGCGGCCGGACCCATCGTTCCTCATAAACGCCAACCAGTTGCCATCTTGCCCCAGCAGGGTTGGTCAAAGGTCCCAACAGGTTGAAGATCGAGCGTACACCGATTTCTCGACGAGGCCCCACGGCATGTCGAGTGGCACCATGGTGCGTCGGCGCAAACATAAAGCCGATACCCACCGCTTCGATCGTTCTAGCAACGTCCTCAGGAGACAGTGCTATATTGACGCCAGCTGCTTCAAGCACATCAGCGCTACCTGATTTACCGGTCGCAGCCCGGTTACCATGCTTGGCCATGACAGCACCACCCGCAGCAGCCACAAACGCAGCTGCAGTTGATACATTGAACAACCCTGCCGCATCTCCACCGGTACCGACTGTATCTACTACTTTGTCTGCAGAGACTTCTACTTTAGCCGCATAGTCACGCATCACTGTCGCGGCACCTGTTAATTCATCAACAGTCTCGCCTTTAATATGAAGTGCTGCCAGAAACGCACCGATCTGAGCAGGAGTCGCCGAACCATCCATGATAATGCGCATAACATCCTGCATCTCCACAGTATCCAGGTTCCGCGGCTGACAAGCCGCGCGTATGGCATCGTGCATATTCATGGTTTTTCTCCAACTGACGCCAATGTAGTAGCCAAGGACAAATCAGGGAATCAGTATTGTCGCACCTGTGGTACGCCGGCCTTCTAGCTCACGATGAGATTCCGCCGCATCACCGAGCGCGTGTTCCTGATTGACCTCAACTTTTACAGCGCCGGTAGAAACCACATCAAACAGCTCGAGTGCAGACTGCGTAAGACTCTCCTGTTCGGCAATGTAGTTGAATAACGACGGTCTCGTGAGAAACAGTGACCCTTTTGTTTGAAGCAATGCCGGATTGACCGGGTCCGGTGCGCCCGACGAAGCCCCGAACAAGACCATGGTCCCCAATGGCTGCAGACAATCAAACCCCTTGAGAAATGTATCCTTACCAACTGCGTCATAAACCACGTTTACTCCCTTACCATCCGTGATCTCACTCACTTGTTCTACAAAATCTTCCTGGGTATAAATAATAGTGTGATGACAGCCATGCGCCCGAGCGAGGTCTGCTTTTTCTTCTGATCCTACCGTGCCGATGACCGTTGCACCGAGATGACTTGCCCACTGACAGGCCATCAACCCAACCCCCCCTGCAGCTGCATGAAAGAGAATGGTATCTCCAGCACTGATGGCGTAAGTTCGCCTTAACAGATACTCGGCCGTCATGCCCTTGAGCATGATTGCGGCACCGACTCGGTCTTCTATTTCATCAGGCAGCTTGACCACCCGGTCTGCGGCAATCAACCGTTCTTGAGCATAAGCACCAATAGGCTGTGCTGCATAGGCAATTCGATCACCTACGGACAAGTTGTTCACCCCATCCCCAACCGCCTCGACGACACCTGCCGCCTCGAAGCCCGGCGTAAATGGAGTCTGTACTGGATAGGCCCCAGACCGAAAATAAACATCGATAAAATTCAGTCCTATGGCTGTATGCCTGACACGCACCTCGCCAGCACCAGGTTCTCCGATCTCTACATTCTCAAGTGTCATCACCTCAGGGTCACCGGTGTTGTGCACACGTATTGCCTTGCTCATTTTTTCTCCTAAACCTTCCGTAAATTATGTCCGTTATTGTAGCGCGACCAACAAACCCACAACACAGAACTCAAACCTGGATCACATCCCGTGGCATGTGATTAATCCGCTCACAGGCTCCCTCGGTAACGATTGCAGTCTCCCCCAGGCACATGCTCAGTCCCGTGCTGTCGTCAAGCAATATCATATGCATAAAAAAGACCATTCCGGGTTCAAGTACTTGGGGGTTCTCAGCCCAGATCATCGGCCAATCCATCCAGGTTGGAGGATAACTAATACCAACGCTATATCCACAGGCAGCGAGTGCCGCATTAGTGTAACCACCTCGCTGAAATGCATTCGCGTGGGCGGCATACAACTCCCCGACTGTGTTCCCCGCGCGTAATAAAGCCTGACAACTCTCTAAGGCATCAACACATGATTCATGCATTGCCTGGTGTCTAGGATCGAGGTCACCTGTAACAATGTTATACATCATGCAGGCATGGTAATGGCGGTAAGCAGCTGCAGGCTCAAAAATAACCTGATCGTTATCTTGAATAATCTCGTCACCCGTGTGATATCGACAAAACACCGCTGACTCTCCAGCACCCATTGGCCAACGGCTTGCTGACGGATCACCACCCCCCGTCATCAGAACCTGCATCATAGCGCCATAAACAGACTTCACGGTGTTGCCGGGTTGGGTGTACTCAATACTGACCTCTAGCATCTCATCACACAGCGTACCGGCCTGCCGAACATAATCGAGTTCCAGATTGCTTTTCACCAACCTGACAAGCCGAACGGTGTCTGACGCATCAACCAGTGTACAGAAGTCTTGAAGTGCTGCATTCACGGCTAAAGCCCGCTGACCGGTCAGGCCATAAGCATGATATTCAATACCAATGGTCTGGTTTTCACAGCCATAGTCGCGCAGCAGCTCCCGCAACTCCTCGGCAGGAGATGCTTCTTCGCGGTCAGTCCAGATACGGATATCAGGGATAATCGACGTTACCCGGGATTGAATACGATCAGCAGACCGAGTCAGCAGTGCCATCCGGCCATCAACGCCAAGGTACATGGCCTGAAACATGGTGTAACCACTGGTATCGTAACCACTCAAGTAGTACATGCTCTCCTGACGAAAGAGAACCACGCCGTGCAGACCCTGCTGATCCAAAGCGCTTACCACAGCACTCAGGCGACGATCATACTCGCCGCGTGGAAAATGAAGGTTTGTCATCGGTATACTCCGTATGCTCTCTGTTCCGCAACATGCCCGTCTTCAGATTACGTCTAACCAATCAAGTTGACCGTTGGTCAAGGTACAAACTGTTGGACGGGTCACTATTACCAGTGAAGCGCTGATTGTGGCACAGGGGGCCATCAACAATGCCCAATCCATCTCAACAGAACTTTCGTGGTCTGACCTCTACCCGAAAGCTCCAGGGATTACTGGCGGTAGGGCACCTTGCCAATGACTGGTCGCCTGCTGCGATATGGCTGCTGGCACCGGCGATTGGGCTTGCATTCGACCTGCAACCCTCTCAAATCGGCCTTCTGATCACGCTTCACTCTGTTGGTGCTGCACTGGCTTATTTGCCAGCCGGGATCCTCTCCGATCGGGTACAACGACCGGGTAAACTGTTGCTGTTCACGTTTTGGTGGGTCGGATTAGGCTATTTTCTGGCATCGTTTGCCCAAAACTTCTGGATCCTCGCGACAGTGCTTGCCATCGCCGGTATGGGTGATGCGGCATGGCACCCCATCGCAACGGGTGCCCTGGCACGTCGTTTCCCGACACGCAAAGGTCTGGCACTGGGAATTCATGCGCTGGGAGGCACCCTGGCTGAGGTCTTTTCACCTCTGGTGGTGGGCATTCTGCTGTCGGTAATGGAGTGGAGATCGGCACTACAACTTTCAATCTTCCCACCGCTGATTATGGGTGTTGTGTTTTATAGATTTCGTAATGCCATCCCAATTTCAACAACCGTCAGCATCAGTAAGGTTGATCTGGTAAATCTTCTTCGTAGCTGGGCCACCTGGAAAGGACTGGCTTTGATCACTGCTATAACTACCTATAACATGGCACTCATTGCACTGATGACGATTTCACCGTTGTTTGTTCAGCGCGAACTCGGGTACTCAACCAGCGAGGCTGGCCTGTTTTTTGCACTGGCAATGTTGATCGGTGCAATAGGACAGCCTTTGGTCGGCCGCTGGTCCGACCAGATTGGGCGGCGCCGTGTCTTTATCTGTGGCTTAACGATTGCAGGCACGTGTGCTCTGTTGGCTGCGGGATTCCCGCTTCAATTGTGGACGGCTGGCATACTCATCGCAGCTATGGCTATTCTGGTATTTGTTCGCTCCAGCGTTCTTGCTATGGCTGTTGACTATTCAGGACAACGTGAAGCCACCACATTGGGATTCATTTTTGCTCTGATGGATGGTGTGGGTGCTCTAGGTGCAGTCACGGCAGGCCTTGTTGGCGATTTTGAGCTCCACTACGGGTTCTCTCTGGCAGCTGGTTTCTCTCTTATTAGCATAGGAATCACTGTTGCGACATTAAGTCGATCAACCGCGCACTGATTAACCCAGTTTTACCCACAGTCGACATAGTCCCCAACCGTATCCATCGACCAACAGCTGGATCATTCGGTATACTGTATATATATACAGTATACCGAATATCACACCATGCTGGAATATGCCGAACTCCACTGCCTCTCTAACTTCACATTCCTTCGGGGAGCATCTCACCCCGAGGAACTCGTCAAAAGAGCTCAAGAACTTGGTTACCGCGCCCTCGCACTGACTGATGAGTGCAGCCTGGCAGGTGTGGTCAGAGCCCATGTTGCCGCTCAGAAGCACCACCTGCCCCTGATTATTGGCAGCGAATTTTCCCTCGCTGATGGGCCTAAGCTGGTTCTACTCGCGACCAACCGGCACGGCTATCGCTCCCTGACCCGACTGGTAACCCAGGCACGATCTATTGCCTCCAAAGGACAGTATCGACTTGTGACAGATGATATAAACCGCGAAGCACTTGCTGACTGTCTCGTCCTGATACTGTGCAGCCTGGAATCAACATCTGGTGATAGAACTGCTGACCATTACAGATCTCTTGAACAAAACGCTGGCTGGTTAAATGAACTCCTGCCAAACCGTATATGGATTGGTATAGAGCAACTTATCAATGGCCAGGATTCGCAACACCTTAAGCAGCTTCGAAACATCTCAACTAGAACCAGGATACCGCTGGTTGCAAGCGGCAATGTTCATATGCATGCCAGAACACGACAGCGACTTCAGGACACGCTTAACGCTATTCGCCTAGGTATTACTGTATCCCAGGCCGGACACCAACTTCATGCAAATGCTGAACGCCACCTTCGTAGCCTACAACTGCTGGAACGAATGTACCCGGTAGATACTCTGTCTGAAACTTCTGTTATTGCGGAACAGTGTAGTTTTTCTCTCGACGAGATACGCTATCAGTACCCAGATGAATTCTGTCCGGATCATCTCAATCCAACGGTGTACCTTCATCATCTGGTCGAAAAAGGCATGCACCAACGCTGGCCAGAAGCTGTTCCAAAAAAAATCAGGAAACAGATTCAGCACGAGCTCTCATTGATTGAAGAACTCAACTATGAAGCCTACTTCCTTACGGTATATGACATCGTACGCTTTGCACGATCGCGCAATATCTTCTGCCAGGGGCGTGGCTCTGCGGCCAACTCTGTAGTCTGTTTCTGTCTGGGTATCACTGAAGTCGACCCCGCCCGAATGGAGATTCTATTTGAACGATTCATCTCGCGGGAGCGTAACGAACCTCCCGATATCGATGTCGACTTTGAGCATGAGCGACGCGAAGAAGTCATGCAGTATGTATACCGGAAATATGGCCGTGAGCATGCTGCATTGACGGCAGCTGTAGTCACTTATCGACCTCGCAGCGCTATTCGTGATGTGGGTAAAGCGATTGGACTCAGTCTGGATCAAGTCGATCGGCTAGCACGAAATATCAGCTGGTGGGACGATGGGAAAATAATCCCCCAGCGGGTGCACGAAGCTGGCTTCAACTCCAGAAATACTTTGATTTCCACAGCACTCGAACTGGCCAGTGAGATCATTGGGTTTCCTCGCCATTTATCACAACACACAGGGGGATTTCTCATCTCCCGGGAGCCTCTTTATGACTTTGTGCCGGTTGAGAACGCTGCTATGGCGAATCGCACTGTAATTCAATGGGATAAAAATGACATTGATACACTTGGACTGCTGAAAGTTGATTGCCTTGCTCTGGGTATACTGACCGCTATCCACCGTGCCTTCGATCTGATTCAAAAACACCAAGGCATTGCGTTAACCATGTCATCGATTCCAGCAGAAGATCCTGCGGTCTACGACATGATCAGTCGTGCCGATACCATCGGTGTATTCCAGATCGAATCTCGAGCGCAGATGGCTATGTTGCCCAGACTTAAACCGGCCTGCTTTTATGATCTCGTTATCGAAGTTGCAATCGTCCGACCGGGACCCATACAAGGCGACATGGTGCATCCCTATCTCAAGCGACGGCGGGGTGAAGAACCGATCACCTATCCAAGTGAAGCGGTGCGTCAGATACTTGAACGAACTCTGGGTGTGCCGATCTTCCAAGAACAAGTCATAAAACTGGCGATGGTCGCTGCCGGCTTTACGCCCGGTGAAGCCGACGGACTACGGCGATCCATGGCAGCCTGGCACCGACAGGGCGGACTTGAAAATTACGAACGCAAACTGATCAATGGCATGCAAAAACGTGGCTATGATGAAACTTTCGCCCGCAACATCTACCACCAGATTCTAGGCTTTGGCGAGTATGGTTTCCCCGAATCCCATGCTGCTAGTTTTGCACTGCTGGTCTATATCTCCGCGTGGCTAAAACATCATCATCCAGCGGCATTTACCTGCGCATTACTGAACAGCCAGCCAATGGGATTTTATGCCCCTGCGCAACTGGTACAAGATGCCCGTCGTCACAACGTTGTTATACAGCCTGTAGATGTGCTTTCCAGTAACTGGGACTGTACCCTAGAGAGGAAAAACGATCAGTTCGCTATAAGACTGGGACTTCGAATGGTAAAAGGATTCACTCGACCAGGCGCACAACGACTGGTTCGACTCCGGGGCCAGATGCCCTTCCAGAACCTACATGATCTTTCTCAACGAGGTGGCCTTAGTAAATCGGACCTCCAGGCACTGGCTGGAGCAAATGCTCTATCCAGTCTGGTAAATAGTCACCGCCGGCAGGCATTTTGGGCAGTTTCAGGTCTGAAAGACAGTAACCCAATCTTTCAAAGCATGCAGGTGTCTGAAGGATCTCCCCTGCTGCGCCCACCGAGTACCGCTGAAGAGATTCAAGCGGACTATGGCAGTACTGGCCTCAGCCTGGGGCCACACCCATTGGTTCTGCTGCGTTCCGAACTGAACCAACTGGGTATCTCCACAAGCGCTGAGGTCTACCAGAAAACCAACGGCCAAAAAGCTCAGGTCGCTGGCCTGGTAATCACCCGACAACGCCCCGCCAGCGCTAACAGTGTTACGTTCGTCACCCTTGAGGATGAAACTGGCAATATTAATCTGGTTGTGTGGAAACGCTTGGCTGAAAAACAGCGGCGGGAACTGCTTAGCGCTCACCTACTCGGCGCAGTGGGAGAAGTCCAACGTGATGGTGATGTTTTACACCTGATTGCCTATCGACTGCTTGATCATAGCAGTCTGCTGGCAAACCTTACCAGCCGGTCACGCAACTTCAGGTAGATCTCTATTCCAGAGTGAAGTCAACTCCATTTGCTGCACAAGCTGCCTGAACCGTATTACGCAACAAACACGCGATCGTCATTGGTCCCACTCCACCGGGCACCGGTGTAATTGCACCTGCCACATCACTGGCCGACACGAACTCCACATCACCCACCAGCCGCTTCTTACCGTTTTCGCCATCGACACGATTTATTCCTACATCGATTACCGTTGCGCCCGGTTTTATCCAGTCCCCCTGTATCATCTCGGCTCTACCCACTGCTGCGATGAGTATGTCTGCCTGCCGACAGACATCGGTCAGATCTTTCGTGCGAGAGTGTGCGACTGTCACTGTACAGTGCGCCGCCAGGAGCAGAGCAGCCATCGGCTTACCGACAATATTCGATCTGCCCACAATCACCGCATTCTGACCCGACAAGTCACCGGCATATGCACGCAGCAGCATCATACAACCCAGCGGCGTACAGGGGACCAGTCCAGATTCACCAGTCGTCAATCGCCCGACATTAATCAGGTGAAATCCATCAACATCCTTGTCTGGATCAATCGTATTAATCACGGCATGGGTATTGATCTGAGCGGGTAGTGGCAACTGGACCAGAATCCCATGAATCGTTGGATCACTATTAAGCTGATCAATCAGCACCAGGAGTTCACGCTCGGTCGTCTGATCAGACAGCCGGTGTTCAAACGATGCCATACCGACTTCGACTGTCTGTTTGCCCTTATTTCGGACATAAACTTCACTGGCAGGATCTTCACCGACCAATACCACAGCGAGCCCAGGAGTCAGTCCATGGCTTGATTCTAGGCAGCTCACAGCATTCGCTACACGTGCTCTTAGTTCTGCAGCAAACGCCTTACCGTCAATGATTCCAGTCATCGCAATCTCGTTCAATTTATAGCGGTTAGATTAACCGCGCAGTATTTTACTTCCGCTATTTTCCCGACCGGATCCAGGGCCGCATTGGTCAGTAGATTGGCTGCCGCCTCTTGGTAACAAAACGGAATGAATATGGATTTAGGCTGCAGACCGTCGTCTGATCGGCAAGGCGCTATGATCTCACCCCGCCGGGACGAAATCTTCACCAGGTCTCCCTCTTTCATTCCAAGCGCGTTTAAATCGTCTGGATGACTATAGACCACGGCACCGGGTTCAATGGTGTTGAGAACAGTCGCTCTACGGGTCATCGCCCCGGTGTGCCAGTGCTCCAGTTGTCGGCCGGTGATCAACACAAAGGGGTAATCCTGGTCTGGTCTTTCATCGGCCCATTTGAGGTGCGCCGGCACAAATCGTCCACGACCGTCTGCTGTCGGGAAACTTTCTTCGAAAACCACACTCTGCCCCGGATCGGACGCCTCCTCACAGGGATAGGTTACGCTGTGCTCGGTTTCCAGCCTTTCCCAGGTCATGCCGGAAATACTTGGCATTGCATGACGCATTTCATTGAAAACATCGCGAACATCGGTGTATTCCCATTCCAAACCCAACCGTTTTGCAATTTGCTGAATAATCCAGAGATCCTGACGCGCATCGCCTGGTAGATCGAGTGCCTGCCGTCCCAATTGGACACGCCGATCTGTATTTGAAAATGTCCCCGTTTTTTCTGGGAACGCCGAGGCCGGCAAGACCACGTCCGCAAATGCGGCTGTTTCAGTCAGAAACAGATCCTGTAGAACCAGATGCTTGAGCCCCGCCAGCGCTGCACGGGAATGGTTTAGGTCCGGGTCAGACATAGCCGGATTTTCACCCATGATGTACATGCCCTTGATTTGTCCGGAAAGCGCAGCATCAGTGATCTCAACAACAGTCAGACCTGGGGTGGAGTCAAGCTCAGTGCCCCAGTAATCTGAGAACCACGCCAATGCTTCGGGGTCATCTACACGACGATAGTCCGGGAACATCATAGGAATCAGGCCAGCATCAGAAGCACCCTGTACATTGTTCTGACCACGCAGCGGGTGCAATCCTGTACCCGGACGCCCAATATTACCGGTCATCATGGACAGCGTGATTAGGCAACGGGCATTATCCGTACCGTGCACATGTTGTGATATACCCATTCCCCAAAATATCATTGCGCGACGCGACTGACCATAAGCGCGGGCAACGCAGCGAATCTCCTCAGCATCGATGCCACAAATCTCCGCCATATTCTCAGGACTGAACTCCTTAACGTTTTCACGTACCAGATCAAAATCTGTGGTGCGGTCAGCGATAAACTGCTTGTCAACCAGATCCTCATCAATAATGGTGTGGATCATTGCGTTCAATAACGCAACATCGGTGTCCGGGCGAAACTGGAGATAGTGGGTGGCATGGCGTGCCAGCTGATTTCTACGCGGGTCCATCACAATCAAGGTGGCACCATTTTTTGTGGCATTCTTCATGAATGTCGCCGCAACCGGATGGTTCTCGGTCGGATTAGCACCAATGACAATTATGACCTCTGCCTGCTCAACATCAGCCACCTGATTGGATACAGCGCCAGACCCTATTCCTTCCAACAAAGCTGCAACGGACGATGCGTGACACAGTCGTGTGCAATGATCAACGTGATTACTGCCAAAGCCGGTACGGATCAGTTTTTGAAACAAGTAAGCCTCTTCGTTACTGCATTTGGCCGATCCAAATCCAGCGAGGGCATTGGGGCCGTTCTCTGACAAGATAGTCTTGAATCCCTGGGCTGCCAAATCGAGAGCTTCATCCCAGCTGGCCGGCCTGAAACTCTTCAGAGGATCTTTCGCGTCAAACTGATCGGTCAAGCCTTTTGCAACACCATCTCGTCGTATCAGCGGCTGAGTAATTCGGTCCGGGTGGCTGACATAGTCAAATCCATAACGCCCCTTAACACACAGTCTTCCATGATTAGATGGTCCGTCACGACCCGTAACATATTCTATTTTTTTGTCTTTAATATGGTATGTCAGTAGACACCCAACACCACAATAAGGGCATACCGAGTCCACAGTGGCGTCATCATTTTCCTGCGCCACGTTCCCCGAGGGCATCAGAGCCCCGGTTGGACAGGCCTGAACGCACTCACCACAGCCCACGCAAGAACTGTCACCCATACCGTCACCAAGATCAAAAACAATCTCAGCGCGGGCACCCCGGTATGCCAGCCCAATTACGTCGTTGACTTGCTCTTCCCGACAAGCTCGCAGGCAACGCGTGCATTGGATACAACTTTCAAGGTTGACGGCTATTGCCGGATGCGACTGGTCGGCAGGTGGTTGGGTCCGGCCACCAAATCGACTCTCAGACAGCCCAAAGCTCTGGCACCAGTACTCTAACTCCGACACCGGAGTGTGGCGGGCAGGGCCCACTTCGCCCTTCAGCAATTCCAAAACTAGCGACTGCGAGCGTAACGCTTTCTTGCTTGTCGACTGAACATTCATTCCCTCAGTCGGTTGCCGGCAACATGCTGGCGCCAGCACGCGTTCACCTTCAATTTCAACCATACAGGCCCGGCAGTTACCGTCAGCACGTAACCCTTCTGAGTAGCACAAGTGTGGGATATCAACACCGCTCTTCTGTGCGACCTGGAGGATGGTTTCTTGCGGCTGGGCAGAAACCGAATGGCCGTCAAGCGTAAAGCTAATCGGTGCCACTTCCTGGTCTCCCAATCTATTCATTCTGCACCTACCTCCTCTGGGAAATACCGGATTACCGTACGTATAGGATTCGGCGCTGCCTGGCCTAAACCGCATATAGACGCATCTTCCATGACGCAGGCCAATTCCTCGAGGAGTTCTGTATCCCACTGTGGCGACTGCATCAGACGCTCCGCTCGATCGCAACCAACGCGACAGGGTGTACATTGACCACACGATTCGTGCGAAAAGAATCGCATTGTATTCAGGGCCGCTTGCCTGGGACTATCCTGATCGGACAAAATAATCACGGCTGCTGAGCCGATAAAACTGCCGTGCGCCTGCAGCGTGTCAAAATCGAGCGGTTCATCACCCAGCGAAGCGGGAAGAATTCCCCCTGAAGCACCGCCGGGAAAATAAGCACGAAATGTATGACCATCCAGCATCCCACCACAGAATTCCTCAATCAACTCTCTCACACTGATTCCAGCCGGAGCCAGGTGAACACCTGGTTTCTTGACACGGCCACTGACAGAAAAAGACCGTAACCCGCGTCGTCCATGTCGACCCTGGCCAGAAAACCAGTCCGCACCATGCTCGAGTATGTCCCGAACCCAGTAGAGTGTTTCACAGTTGTGCTCAAGCGTAGGCCTGCCGAATAGACCGACTTCCGCAACATATGGGGGTCGCAGGCGCGGCATGCCGCGCTTGCCTTCGATTGACTCGATCATCGCTGACTCTTCACCGCATATATACGCACCAGCCCCTCGCCGAATATGAACCTCCGGTAATTTGTTATCAAATACTGAACCCAGTTCTTTAATCGCATCCCCGAGTATTTGCAACACGTCCGGATATTCATCACGCACATAGAGATAACAGCAGTCGATACCAATTACCTCGGCCGCGATCAGCATACCCTCGATAAATCGATGAGGATCTCGCTCTAGGTAATAACGGTCCTTGAATGTACCGGGTTCGCCTTCGTCGATGTTGATGGCCATCAGTCGAGGCGCTGACTGATCCTTCAAAATCCGCCACTTCCTCCCAGCGGGAAATCCAGCTCCACCCAGGCCCCGCAAACCAGAACTTTCTAGTTCATCAAGTATATGTTCATGAGTGAGAGACCCAGCACGGCAGGCCTCGTAAGACTTATACCCATCGCCACGTCTGTACTCCTCAATTCTGATCCAGTCAGGCTGCGCTGTGATTGCCGCGCTACCTTCCCGAATCATAGTGGACACTTGCGACACAGTTGCCCTTGGAATCGCGTTCTTTCCCACGACGGCCACAGGCGCCTCATCGCAGCGGCCCACGCAGGGGACTCTCTGGACCCTGATATCATCTCCCAAACTTGCCTGAAGCGAACTGACCAGCACCTCTGACCCGAAAAGTTCACACGTCACTGAATCACACACTCTAACAGTGAGAGGCGGCGGTATCGGTTGGCCATCGGCAACCACATCGAAATGATGGTAGAACGTAGCAACTTCGTAAATCTCAGCAGGCGCAAGCTTCATCAGGTCTGCCAATGCGACCATGTGTCCAGCAGAGATATGGCTATATCGATCCTGCAGCTTATGTAAATACTCAATCAGCAGATCACGTTGCATAGGCATATCACCGAGAGCCTCTAGAACCGACTGTCGATCCTCTGCACCGACCTGTCTAGTTCTGTTACGGCCAAAACGCTTCTTCCGCTTCCTGCTTGTTGTAGTCAATTTGTAGAGTCACTCATAATCAGACAGCGTCCATTTCCTCACCGACCATTAAAACAGCTTGGAAAGCCGCATGATGGTCTCAGTATTTACATTGATAATAGCGCCGGCACACTGTAGGGTTTACCTAAGTGCACAATGCCATTACCCCCAATTGGATAGCTAGATTATAAGGTCTATGTCGCTACCAATTGTGATCCTTGCGTACGAGATTATGCTCACCGCCCGTAATTCACCTACCGATCCAGCTACTGATCCAGAATAATCTAACGCATGATTCTACTGATTTCCTTGGCCAGCCTGAACGTCCGACATGGCCCTGGCGCGTGCTGACAGCCCACGAGATTACGTGTATTCGTGGACAGCGCGCGCTATTCACTGGCCTGAATCTGACTATTGATGCGGGAGAGATTCTACACATCGAGGGTTCCAACGGATCAGGAAAGACCAGTCTTCTTCGAATCCTTTGTGGCACCACACAACCCGACAGTGGCACCGTATTGTGGCGGTCACAGGATATTCGAACCTGTCGTTCGACTTATTATGAACATCTCGCCTATGTCGGCCACAGCAACGGCATTAAACTCGAACTCAGTCCCGCTGAAAACCTGTCATGCCTAGCTGCTGTCAAGGGCTTTGCTATCGACTTCCAGATCGATGAGGTCTTGGCCCAAATAGGTCTTTCCCCGGTTCGTGATGTCCCTTGCATTCATCTTTCAGAAGGTCAACGCCGGCGAGTGGCAATGAGCTGGCTTTTCATAACCCGGGCATCGATCTGGATCCTAGATGAGCCACTGACTGCGATCGACCAGGATGGGATCGATCTAGCTAGATTCCAGTTTAGCCGGCACCTGGATAACGGCGGACTAATCGTGCTGACAGGTCATCAGCATCTACAGTTTGATGGCAGGAAGATTAAGACCCTGCACTTGTCCGCATGAATCGCACCGGGCTGTTTGCACTTTTCACAGCGATTATCCGGCGCGACGTTATGATCGCGATACGCAATCGGGCAGATGCAGCGAATTCCGTCGTGTTCTACGTCATCGTCTTTACACTGTTCCCACTTGCGATCGGTCAGGATCCAACACAACTGCAGGCGCTTGCTCCCGGAGTAATCTGGATCGCAGCTCTACTGGCCACATTACTCGGACTAGAGGGACTCTTCCGGTCGGACTTTGACGATGGATCACTGGAACAGCTGGTTCTAACTACGGGACCTCTACCACTTCTGATTCTGGGCAAAATCCTGGCACACTGGTGTGTTACCGGTCTCCCACTACTACTGGTCACACCCCTGCTTGCACCGATGATGCAGCTTAGCGGTCTTTCTACAGCAGTGCTGCTACTGACACTCTTAATCGGCACACCGATCTTAAGTCTAGTTGGCAGTGTTGGAACCGCACTGACCGTCGGCACGCGGCGCGGTGGTGTCCTATTGAGCCTGATTGTTCTGCCACTCTACGTACCTGTGCTGGTATTCGGCAGTACCGCCGTACAGAGCGCCGGACTTGGCCTACCCATTGCTGGGCAGATCTATTTATTAAGTGCAATGGCAGTTCTTGCGCTGTGTCTTGCGCCAATCGCCGCGACGGCGGCGATCAGGATCAGCCTGAACTGACTTTTGGTTGTGGCGAAAGAATTCTTCGACACTCTATTCGTCGGTTACACAGCCCTCACTTGCTGTCTTGACGTTCTTGATGTACTTGTAGAGTGTGCCCCGAACAGCTTCGTAAGGCGGCATTGTCCACTCTGATAACCGGCTGGCTAACTCTTCGGGGCTCAAGTCAACGTCGATTACATTTGTGACAGCATCAATGTTGATCACATCCCCATCACGCAACAAAGCTATTGGGCCACCTTCCTGGGCTTCCGGAACCACGTGACCAATGATAAATCCATGAGAACCGCCGGAAAAACGACCATCAGTCATCAAAGCAACATCATCGCCTAGACCAGCTCCCATGATCGCAGATGTTGGTGTCAGCATCTCCGGCATACCAGGCCCGCCCTTGGGCCCCTCATAGCGGATAACAATGACATCGCCCTTTTGTATACGGCCTTCTTCAAGGGCAGACAGCATATCTTCTTCACAGTCGAACACACGGGCGGGACCACTGAACTGCTCACCTTCCTTACCGGTGATTTTAGCCACGGCACCACCCGGCGCTAGATTGCCCTTCAAGATTCTCAAATGGCCG
>JYMV01032929.1_pt1 | contig 19084 bp, 16 predicted proteins | sample 338911 | NCBI WGS metagenome assembly JYMV01 (sample SAMN03354496, study PRJNA234377) | hydrothermal vent metagenome | biome: Deep sea; feature: Hydrothermal plumes at the Eastern Lau Spreading Center, Western Pacific Ocean; material: Seawater | place: Tonga | collected 2009 | depth 2000 m m
GGAAGCAGAACCGGTTTTAATTTGTCCCATACCCATGGCCACAGCAAAATCTGCAATAATTACATCTTCTGTTTCGCCCGATCGGTGAGAAATCACTGCTCCGTAATGATTGGCTTTGGCCAATTCGATTGCTTGAATGGTTTCGGTTACCGTGCCGATTTGGTTTAGTTTAATCAGGATTGCATTCATGGCATTTTCATCAATGGCACGTTGGAGGCGGGTCAAATTTGTTACGGTTAGATCATCTCCCACTATTTGAACACGATTACCTATTGCGCTGTTTAACTGCTGCCATCCCTGCCAATCGTTTTCATCCAACCCATCTTCGATTGAAATGATTGGATATTGGTTCGCCAATGAGGTGAGATATGCAACCATTTCTTCCGATGAATATTGTTTATCTTCTGACGCAAGATGGTAGAGACCATTTTTATATATTTCACTGGCAGCCACATCTAAAGCTAAAAATAAATCTTTTCCTAATGTATAAGGTGTTTTTTCAATGGCTTCTAAGATGACTTCCACCGCCTCCGCATTGGAGCGGAGGTTTGGCGCAAAGCCACCTTCATCCCCCACAGAAGTATTGAGTCCTTTTTTCTGCAAAACAGATTTCAGGTGATGAAAAGTTTCTACACCCATTTGAAGGGCGGATGAAAAAGAATTTGCACCAATAGGAAAAACCATAAACTCCTGGATGTCCACATTATTGTCTGCATGGCTTCCGCCGTTTAAAATATTCATCATTGGAATAGGAAGCATATTGGATTGTTCACCACCCAGATAAGAATAAAGGGGTTGATCTGCGGATCCAGCAGCGGCCCTAGCTACAGCCATGGAAACGCCTAAAATCGCATTGGCACCTAGATTGGATTTATTAGGGGATCCATCCAAATCAATCATGGCTTGATCAATGTCGGCCTGGTTGTTGGCATTCATGCCAACCAAATGATCTGTAATAAGCGTATTGACGTTATTAACCGCAGTCTGAACCCCTCTTCCCAAATAGCGGTTTTTATCTCCGTCACGAAGTTCCACTGCTTCATGTTTACCTGTGGATGCACCGGACGGAACCATGGCGCTTCCAACAGTACCATCCTCTAATGTCACATCAACTTCAACAGTGGGATTCCCTCGTGAATCGAGCACTTCGCGTCCAATAATATGTGTAATTTTTAATATTGTCATGAACTTTCCAAAATATTCATATTGAATTCAGAGTGAGATTTTAGTCATATAAAGGGGGATTCACGAAGAGAAAAGGTGAAAAAATGTACCCTATTCAAAAATTATTGATTAATTATATATTCTTGTTAAATTCCATGCGACAGAAATGACAGTGGATAAGAAAACCACATGCATAAACAAGATAGAATTGAATAATAAGGGGACAGGGGATACCTGCCCCCTTTTTTATTCAATTTAACATAACCAAGGAGGAACCTAATGGCTGATTTCACTTCAACCGTACAAGGTATTGCTAATTCCGTAGTTGGCTTAATCAAAGCCCTAATCGTGATGTTTGTATTTGTAAACATCCTTTACTCAACAGGCTTTGACCCCATCGGCGGTTTAGTAGACTTAGTAGAATCATTCCTAGATGGAGGATTCTCTGGTCTGTTAGCCTTGTTAATCTTTGTTTCTTTTGCAGGTTAATCGGTAGATTGTTGGCGTTCTTTACTGAGCACCGATCTACTATAATAATCCTAGGAGTTAACAAATGAATAAGGCCTTTGAAACCATCACTGCGTTTATCGGGGATATTACCGATCTTTTAAAAGGGTTGGTTGTACTCGGAATCGTAGTTGGTATTCTCTATGACGATTACTTCGGCGTCATTGCTGGCATTGGCAACTTAATGAGTAAATTCGGCGATGCCGGGTTTGCTGGCCTGCTTGCCTTGATGCTCATTGTATTTTGGTACAAGAAGTAAGCGCCAAGAAGTAAGTAAAAAAAGCGTCCCGATATATATCGGGACGCTTTTCCTTTAAGGACGATTGATATATAAAATACGATATATCATTATTTTTTTATGGTCAACCGTTCATCTATGGGCTGCTTTCGAACACCCATTTCTTTCCCCCATGAATGCTGGCTTGGGCATGAGCCATATTAATTTTAACAGAAATATTTTAGGGTCAATTATGGATCCTGCATCATTAGCCATGGGTAGTAAAATTCGATTTGCAGGTCAGACAGGCCGAACATTTAATTTAAAACCATTATCACATCATAATTTTGTAGGGGAGATTCCAAGTCGTTTTGGAAATTTTGCGCTTGGGATCCAAACGTTTGGTGTAAAACAATATAAAGAATCCACTGTTTCTCTTGCCTATGGCCGTCGGATAAAACAAAGATTACGGGGTGGCGTGACCGTCAATATGTATTCCCTTTCCATCCCAAATTATGGATCAGCCACCACCATGGGGATATCTCTTGCTGGCAGGTCAACTTAAACAACAATATTCGATGGGGGACCATATTACATAATATCAATGGGCCAACCATTGGAAAGTCGAAGGACCCATTACCCCAACTCATTTTATCGGCCCTGTCCTTTCACCCTACAAAAAGTATATCTGTACAAATCGAGTGGGAACAGGATACGGCTTATGAAGGAAAATTCAAAACAGGATTCAGCTTTCAGCCAAAAGACTGGTTCTCACTCCATACGGGATTTGTATCAGGGACCGGCCAGATGACTGGCGCTGTTGGGATCAATCTTTATCAGGTGAATATAAATTATGCATTGGCAAGCCACCCGCAATTGGGACCGTCTCATTGGATGGGGTTTACTATTCCTTTGGGTAGGTAACCCACTCGCTTCGGCCCAAACTTCTGAAGATATTCTGAGGTTAATTTCTCAGGATGAGGAGGATACAGTTCATGAAGATGAATTGATTATTCTGGATGATATTCTTTCAAAATCCACGGGCTTAACCCACCAATTATTGGAAGAAATATTGGCACTGACCTTTTTAGCGAATGAAGATTATGATCTAATTCGCAACTCATTGGATAGTCCTGACTTTACATCGTTGAAAACATCACAAAAAATTTCCCCTGCCTTGATGTTCATATTTGTTACCTTACAAAGGAATAAAGGGGTTCCTCACAAAATTCATATTCAGCAAATTGTATCCATGACCGATGGAGTACGATATCGCTGGAAAGGAAGGATGGATACAATGACCCAGGAAATGGGTGCACTATCCGTTCGTAATCGGTATGGGGTAGATATTTTAGATCAGCATAATTTATATATTCAACAAAGAACCGGCAATAGACGCTGGATTGCAGGGGATCATCAAATGGCCTTTGGGTTTGGCCTTATATCAGGTAAACCATTTCCCGCAAGAAAAGGATGGAGCACTGTGAATACAGGCACTTCTGTCCAAAATGGGCTGAAAGGATATAAATCGTCAACGGGAATGAATCGAACCAGGGGGTTCGCCATTGAACAGAAAACACATGTTGGAACCTTCACTGTTTCCCACGGTCAAGGGGGAGAGGGAAAAAACAATAATAGAAATTTCAATAGAGGAGCATGGCAATATGAAAATTCATCCATATTAATTGGGACCGTTTTTGCACCGAGAGCTCAATCCATTTCGGATCTTATAATTTTGAAAATATTCGTGCCAGTGGAGAATTATCACTTGGGGCTGGTCCCCTATCCATAATTTTTGGATTAAACTATCGTATTCGCCCCTTTAAATATATTATTCAATACAGAGATATAAATTCCAGTTCTATGGGTCAAATGGGCAACCCCATGGTAGAATGGCGCGGTACAGATTTGTCAGAAACAGGGTTCTTCCAAGGAGCATATATTCGTGTGGGGAAAACAAATCTCATGATTTATGCCGATATGTTTCAACACCATATTCGGGAAATAAACGGTTATGAAATTGGGCTCAGAACAGAAACAAAAATAAGATACCATAAAATTATTTTTCAGGTGAAAAAGGAACATAAAGATGCAACAAATGATGTGGTATATGCACCCTTGGTGGTTCCGGGGTTCCAAAAAAAAGACGGTATTAAATTAGAACATCAATATGATCAAAAAACCTGGCGGACGCAGGTGAAATATCAGTTTGTCACGACAGGTGAAAAAGAAATCCATCAGAGCCATGGGTTAGATTTTCGATTCCATATATATCAGCAGCATTACCGATTAGAATTGGATTGGATGGGGGCCATGATTGATCACTTTGATTCGAGGGTCTATTTCTGGGATGTGAATCTTCCGGGAGAAATGCTTACGCGGATGATCTCCCATTCGAGTCACAGCCAGGGGGTGAAGATATTGTTTAATATTTCTAATGCATCCAAGTTGGGTCTGAAAATTCGTGTGAATTATTTAGATTTTTCTTTTAACTCCAATGTAGATATATCCGGCGGATTATTTATTCAAGCCGCACTATAGTCGCTTATTGATTCCGGCCTCAATCAAGGATAATTTATAGACTATGTTTCGTCGCACATTTAACGTTTTTTTAATCATGTCCGCCATTGCCTCTATAGGAATTTCCGGCTCCGTCCGTGTGGTGAACCGCATGGATAACTCCATGGATGATATCAAAACACTTGATCGATTGAGAGGGACATATGTGTCCACAAAAGATGTGTCCCGCATTCTTGCGAAAAGGAAGCCCTTCATTAATGAAGCACGAGGGAAAATGGTGTTATACCTTGGAAATCACCGTATCAAGATTTCTGGGAATAGCAGTTATATTTTAGTGGATGAGCAAGTATATCAAATGCCCATGCATGCCATTTGGACGCAAAACGATATTTATCTCCCGGCGGAATCCTTCTTTAATATTGTAAAACAAACTACATTGCCGGGGATTCATTATGACGCACGTCGGATGGTTTTAGATATCGATATGAAAGAATTTACCATTTTGGGTGTTGAAATTTCTCAAAAGGCCAATGGAACTATTTTACGGGTGCGTACACGCCATACATTTCCGGAGGGGAATATCAGTTCTTTTTTCCATGAAAATGGCTGGTTTTATTTAACGGTTGCAGGTGGGTTGGCAGATACAACTGAAATTCGGCGAAGCGATACGCGGGGCGTTATTCGAACAATTGCGGCAGACCAACTGGGAAAAACGGCACAATTGGCATTTCAGATGCGGAGCAAAGTCCAAAGCCACGAAGTATATCAAAATAAAGACCCGGGCGAAATTGTAATCACCTTGCGTACGCCCATGGATAATAGTGTGGCGCGGATTAAAAAAGTAAAAGATCGTTGGCGGTTAGACACGGTTGTTTTGGATGCAGGACACGGAGGTAAAGACCCGGGGACTATTGGACGTAAAGGAACAAAAGAAAAAGATATCGCATTGGATATTGTAAAGCGCGTGGGCTTACTATTAGAGAAGAACACAAAATTAAAAGTGATCTACACCCGAGAGGAAGATGTTTGGATTCCATTGTGGAAGCGGACTAAAATGGCGAACGAGGCCAACGGAAAAGTATTTGTGAGTGTCCATTTGAATTCGAACCCAAACAGAACCGCTTATGGTTTTGAGACATATTTACTCCGTCCAGGGAAAACGGAAGACGCCATCGAAGTGGCATCCCGAGAGAATGAAGCCATCAAACTGGAAGATCGTTCTAAAAATAAATATCAGGATTTATCCGGAGGAAATTTAATCATGGCCACCATGGCTCAAAGTGTATTTATGAAAGAAAGCGAAGAATTAGCAGCAATGGTTCAAGAAGAAATGGGGAAAAATATCAAATCCAAAAATCGGGGGGTAAAGCAAGCTGGTTTTCACGTATTAATTGGTGCCAGCATGCCTAATGTATTAATTGAGGCAGGATTTTTAACCAATGCAAATGTCGATTGCAAATTCAATCTATAAGGCCATTGTAAAATTTCGTTATTCCCGCGAACAATACCTCGCCGAAAGCTAACAATGGCTTCCCCGCAGCCGATTGCTGTTTTTGACTCCGGCTTGGGCGGCCTGACTGTGGTTAAAGCTTTACAGAAAAATCTGCCAAACGAATCGATCATTTATTTTGGCGATACTGCTCGGGTTCCTTACGGAAATAAAAGTCAAAATCTCATTCAGGAATATGGGAAAGAAATCACTGAATTTCTGATTGAAAAAGGGGCGAAAACAGTGATTGTGGCATGTAACACTGCTTCTGCTTTGGCTTTGCCGTTCCTTAAAAAAACATATAATATACCCATGATTGGCGTAATTGATCCGGGGGCTGAAATGGCTTACACGGTGACGAAATCTAAAAAAATTGGTATTATTGGTACCTTCGCGACTATTCAGTCAAAAGCCTATGAAACAGCACTCCAACATTTAGATAATACCATAATAACCATAGCCATAGCTTGTCCTCTTTTTGTGCCCTTGGCAGAGGAAGGCTGGTTGGCGGGGGATGTGCCATTCCTAATTGCAGAAACCTATTTATCCGAATTGGTTGTCCAAGATATCGATACACTTATTTTGGGATGCACCCATTATCCACTGTTAATCCCTGTTTTAGAAAAAGTAGTGGGTAATGGCATCCGGATTGTGGATTCCGCAGAGACAACAGCAAAATATACGGCCGATTTACTTAAAGAATTAAATTTGCTCACAGATAATGAAACTGAAGGAAAGATCGAAAATTATGTGACGGATTTACCTGTGCGTTTTAAACGGGTTGCCCGGAGATTTTTGGGAAGAGAAATAAACCATGTGTCCCCAGTCCATCTTAGTTGATTTCGACTCACGACTAGATTATTTATACAACCTCAAGCGCTTGGGTATAAAAGTTGGCTTGGAGCATACAATTGAATTGTTAAAGCGGTGCGGTGATCCCCAACTTCATTTCAAATCCATCCACATTGCCGGTACAAACGGAAAAGGATCAACATGTGCTATTGTGAGTTCCATATTGATGGAAGCAGGATTAAAAGTCGGTTTATATACCTCCCCGCATTTAATCCGGTTTAATGAGCGTATTCGTATTAATGGCACCCAAATAGATGATGACGATATTGTAGAATTTATTGATAGCTACCAATCAGATATTGATGAAATTAAATCCACCTTTTTTGAAACCACATCTGCGATGGCATTTAAGTATTTTTCAGATAAAAAAGTCGATGTAGCTGTGGTTGAAACAGGGTTAGGGGGGCGATTGGATTCCACCAATATTCTGTCCCCGGATTTAACGGTAATTACACCAATTTCTCTAGATCATCGAGAAATCCTTGGAGAAGACATTTTAATGATTGGAAAAGAAAAAGGTGGTATTATCAAAAAAGGGGTCCCATTGGTTTTGGCGCCTCAAAAAGAAAAAGTTCGATCCCTATTATTGAAATTGGCTGGTGATTCTGGTTCAGTGGTAAATGAGGTAGATCCGCCCACCCAGGTAGTATTAACCGAATCAGGAACCGAGTTTGTAGCGAAGGATTTATCATTTAAATCGCCCATGATTGGATGGCATCAGGCACTCAATAATTCAGTCGCAATCGAAGCAGCCCGATTATTTATGCCGGGATTGAAAAAAGAAACGGTTGATTCAGGGCTTCAAAAGGTAAAGTGGCCTGGCCGTCTCCAACAGTTGTGTCCCGAAATTCCCCTCTATTATGATGTGGCACACAATGTTCATGGATTGCACGCAATTCTTGAAACAATTAGGAGAATATTCAAGCAAAAACCCATTGGTCTATTTGTGATGAAAGGAGATAAAGAGATTGATATGGTCGGGGCCGCTATAAAAAATCAATTCGAACAGTTGTTTATTAGCGGGGCACCAGAATGGGGTCTATTATCTGGATCTCAATTATCAAAAAAATTGTCAGATGTGGGATTAAAAGGATTTGAGGTGATGGAACCATTTGAAAAAGCATTGGATCGTATCACGAAAATTGCCAAAACAACTAATCGCCCCACTCTTATTTTTGGTAGTCATTATGTGGCAAAAGCTATTTTCAATAAATTTGGTTTTTTATTCTAAAGTAGTGTAATATCCCGCCAGTTGCTTTGCGCTATGCGCTTTTTTTATAGCCTCCACAAGGCAATCCCCCAATTTTCTTAGTTACAAAATTTTAAATCACCATTTTATTAAGGTTATTATTATATGAATGTTAATGAATTACAAAAACTGAAAATCAATGAATTGGTAGACTTGGCTGCGAAGCTGAATATTGATGAATATTCGGGAATGAATAAGCAGGAGCTTATTGTTAAAATCCTTGAAGCTAACACCGAGAAAGAAGGCGGCGTCATGGCTGATGGTGTTTTGGAAGTTCTTAAAGAGGGCTATGGATTTTTACGAAGCCCTGACTTTAATTATCTTCCTGGACCGGATGATATTTATGTAAGCCCTTCACAAATCAAACGGTTTGGTTTGAGAACAGGCCATCAGGTATCAGGGCAAATTCGTCCTCCCAAATCAAAAGAACGATTTTATGCACTGTTGAAAGTGGAACAAGTAAATGGGAAAGATCCGGAAGAATTGAAACGGGCTTTTTTGTTTAGCAATCTTACACCACTTTATCCTGAAGAGAAATTCAACTTGGAAGTAAACCCAAAAGATCTATCCACTCGAATAATGGATATAATTTCTCCTGTGGGGAAAGGTCAGCGTGGCCTTATCGTTGCTCAACCAAAAACGGGGAAAACAGTTTTACTTCAAAAAGTGGCGAATGCGATCACTAAGAATCATCCCAACGTAAAAATGATAATCTTGCTCATTGACGAACGTCCAGAAGAAGTCACAGATATGAAGCGGACTGTAGATGCAGAAGTCATCAGTTCTACCTTCGATGAACCGCCGGAACGTCATGTTGCTGTGGCGGAGATGGTAATTCAAAAAGCACGGCGGATGGTAGAGTTTGGAGAAGATGTTGTTATTCTTTTAGATAGTATCACCCGATTAGGTCGAGCGCATAATGCTGTCATTCCACATAGTGGAAAAATCCTTTCTGGTGGTGTGGATGCGAATGCACTTAAAAAACCAAAACAATTTTTTGGTGCGGCCAGAAATACTGAAGAGAGCGGAAGTTTAACCATTATTGCCACCGCTCTAATAGATACTGGCAGCCGCATGGATGAAGTCATTTTTGAAGAATTTAAAGGAACGGGTAATATGGAATTGGTCCTGGATAGAAAGCTCAGTGACCGACGGATTTATCCCTCGTTTGATTTAGTAAGATCGGGAACCAGAAAAGAAGAACTTCTTCTGGATAAAAAAGTGCTGGCCCGGATGTGGATTCTGAGAAAATTGCTAAATGAAATGAAAGTGATAGAAGCGATGGAATTCATTCAGGATAGAATGCGCCGGACAAAGACCAATGAAGAATTTATGGAAACAATGAGTCAGTAAAACTAAATTCTTGTATCTGATTTACTCTATGTGTAGCAACTATGGAGGATATATATGAGCTCTAAGTACCCAAATATAAAAACGATTGCGGTTCGTGTGTTTACGGATAAACCAGTCCGAAAAACGCCTTATCAAGTGAAAGGTGTTTTGATGAACCAGTTCTCAGACGAAGAAATCGTCCCGATGCTTGATGGTTCCTACCGTCAACAATTTCTTTATCCTCGTGTTCAGGTTAAGATCCTGAATGAACAAATATATATTGTTGGAATTAATGAGGGAGTAGATCCAATTAAATCCATTGCAAAAAAAATGGATTTCATGGATTTTGGCAATATCACTTTTCAGGTTTTGGATACCGAAATTGAAGAATATAGTGATCGGTTTCAACCCGTATCAAAATTGATTCGCTATCGGTTTGTGACCCCATGGGTAGCCCTGAATCAAACGACCGGATATCGTTATCGATTTTTGAATAATGCGGACCGTGTTAATTATTTGAACCGGCTTCTTGGGCAAAATATCGTTTTTATGGCTAGGGAAATGGGAATGGAACTGGAAGAAAATATTTTTACTAAAGTAACCCTTTCATCTCTTTTCCCACGTCCAGTAGATGAAAACAACTGGGGTTCGTTTGATGGAGAATTTCGGGCTAATTTTGTCCTACCCAATTATTTAGGAATCGGGAATGGAATTACAAGGGGTTATGGCACACTATTCGGTTTATTTAATCCTGAAGTTTTTTCATTTAATGAAGCTGACTTGAAAGAGTTGGAGTCAGAGGCAGTAAAAGATGATGACGAATCCATCGTGGCTGAATCTGATTTACAAGAGATTAATATTGAAAGTGTGCCACGCCCTAAAAAGGTTCCGGGTCAACATTCATCAAAGCCAAAAAGAAGCAAAAAAGTACTTTCTGAAGAATTTCATATTGAGGAAATGGATGGGGGCTACGAAACGCAACCCATTAAAAAGGCGAAACCCAAAAGATCTAAAAAAAGGGCTTCTCCCCCAAAAAAACAAAGGACAAAAGACAGTTCTGGTTCCGACGTGAATTACAATTCGGAAAAGTATCATAAGAAACAACACAGTCTTTAAATAAAATAAATCCTATGACTGAATTTGCTGATCGCGTTCACCGCGTTAAACCTTCCTTTACACTTGAAATGACATCCAGAGCTGCTGACCTGCGCGCTCAGGGGGTTGATGTGATTAATTTTGGTGTTGGTCAACCTGATTTCAATACACCAGAAAATATTCGGCAAGCAGCTAAAATTGCCATGGATGATGGTGAAACAAAATACACGGCAGGATCGGGAACCATTGAACTACGGCAAGCAGTTTGCACAAAATTAAAACGGGAAAACCAATTGGATGTATCTCCGGATCAGGTGCTCATTTCTAATGGCGAAAAACAAAGTTTGTATCTGGTATGCCAAACACTATTTCAATCCGGCGATGAAGTATTAATATTCAGGCCATATTGGGTGTCGTTTCCGGAGTTTGTTACTCTTTCAGATGCAACGCCGGTATTGGTAAATACAGTTCCCAACCGGAATTTTGAACCGGATGTTGAAGATTTAAAGTCTAAAATAACGGATCGGGTGAAAGGGATTATCATCAATTCCCCTTCGAATCCCACCGGTAGCGTTTGGACGGATGAAGCTATTATTAATATTTTAGGAATGGCAAAAGAGAATGGCTGGACAGTTATTTCGGATGAATGTTATGAAAGACTCGTTTTTGATGGTGAATTTACCAGTGCTCAAAAACTGAGCGATAATCACCATATTGGTGCAAATATTATTACCTGTATGAGTATGTCAAAAACATACGCCATGACGGGTTGGCGGATTGGGTATGCATTTGGAGAAAAATCTATAATTAAAGCCATGGGTAAAATCCAAGGACAGGCCACATCATGCGCGAATTCCATTGGACAAGCTGCTTCTGTAGAAGCGTTACTTGGCGATCAATCTGCTGTTGAAATGATGCGGAAAAAATTTAAAAAAAGACGGGATCTAATGGTTTCATTATTAAACGATTTACCCGGTGTGAGTTGCGATACACCAGGAGGAGCATTTTATGCATTTCCGGATTTTTCAACTTATATTGGTCAATCATTTCGTGGAGAAGAAATCAAAGATTCATTTGCGTTAAGCGATGTTATTTTGAACGAAGCTAAAGTAGTCACCATTCCTGGAGATGGGTTTGGTGCTCCAGGACATATTCGATTTTCATATCCATTGGGAGAAGATGAAATCGAAGAAGGAATCCATCGTGTAAAAAAAGTTTTAGAAGACTTTGAAAATAATTAATAATTAAATTGAATTAAAATAGGACATAACCAATGAAAGCAAATACTCACCCTGAATATAAACTGGGGAATATTGTTTGTTCCTGTGGGCATACATTTCAAGTGTATAGTACCATGGGAGATCAGCATATAGAACTCTGTTCAGAATGTCACCCATTTTATACGGGCAAACAAAAGCTGGTAGATACTGCAGGCCGAATTGAGAAGTTTAAAAAGAAATACGGCAAAACGAACCAATAACAAGAATAAAAATAGGAGTGGTTTCACATTAGGATAATCCTGTGTGAAGCCATTTTTTTATGATAAAAACAATATTAATATCTTTGATGAAGCCCACAATTTTGGTGGGTGGACAGGCAGTAATAGAAGGGGTAATGATGCGTGTCCCAGGTGCTTATGCCACCGCGGTCCGGGATCCGGAAGGGACTGTGCATGTGGATCGTCATGATTTTAAATCAATCACCGAACGGTCTTCCTTCTGGAAAAAACCTATTTTTAGAGGTATGGCCGGATTGTTTGAGGCCATGAAAATGGGAATGGCCACACTCCAATGGTCTGCGGATATCGCCATGCCGGAAGAGAAGGATAAAAAGCCCAATAAGTTTTTGGAATCTATATCATCTGCATTTGCAATTCTGTTGGCTGTAACGCTATTTATGATTGCGCCCATGTGGATTACCACAAAGATGTTGGACGTAGAAAAAGAAGCGGTAGCCTTCAATATGATTTCCGGCATATTTCGGATCACCTTTTTTGTGATTTACCTTTTTCTAATTTCATTGATGAAGGATGTACGGCGCCTGTTTCAATACCACGGTGCTGAGCACCGGGTTGTATATAATTTTGAATCTGGAATGGAGGTTGAAGTGAAAAACGCCCAATCCTTTCCAACCCAGCATCCCCGGTGCGGCACTAGTTTTATGTTTATTGTTTTACTGTCTGCAATAATTGTTTTTTCTATAATTGATGCCGTCGTAATGGGAATCACCGGTCATATCAGCTTACCTATTCGGCTGATGGTCCACCTGCCCCTCATTCCATTGGTGGCTGGTGTTTCTTATGAAATAATCAAGTTGACTGCGCGCAATGGTGATAATATATTTTTCCGAATGTTAAGAGCGCCAGGTTTATGGCTCCAAAACATCACCACAAGCCATCCAGAAGATGACATGGTAGAAGTGGCTATAACAGCATTGAAAGAAGCATTTGGTGATGAATATGAGAAAATGGTTGGGAAAGAATACGTGGCAGAAGCCATCGGATGATAGACAAACTCAAAGAAATCACGGCCCATTTTGAATTGTTGGAAGCTCAAATGGCAGATGGGGTACTCATTAATGATCAAGCCAGCTATATAGCTGTGGCAAAAGAACATCGGCATTTGTCACCCATTGTAGAAAAAGCGCGGAAATATATTTTAATTCACGAACAAATGAATGACGATCAAGAAATTTTAGATGGTGATGATGATGAATTAAAAGAAATTGCCCAGGCTGAAATAAAGGAATTGCAATTATCGCTGGATACCTTAGAAGAAGAGATGAAAGTACTGCTTTTACCTCATGATCCCACCGATGATAAAAATACAATTGTTGAAGTTCGTGCCGGGACAGGTGGTGACGAAGCGGCCCTTTTTGCAGCTGATTTATACCGAATGTATTGTCGTTTTGCTGAAAGAAATGGATGGAAATATGAAGTAATGGAATCCAATGCCATTGGTATTGGGGGACTTAAAGAAATCATTTTTTCTGTATCAGGTGAAAGCGTATATGGAATGATGAAATTTGAAAGCGGTGTTCATCGAGTTCAGCGGGTTCCAAAAACAGAAACCAGTGGGAGAGTACATACTTCTGCGGCCACGGTAGCGGTTCTACCAGAAGCTGAGGAAGCAGACGTTAAAGTGGTTGATGCAGATTTAAAAATTGACACATATCGTGCAAGTGGCGCTGGGGGACAGCATGTGAATAAAACTGAATCAGCAATTCGTATTACCCATGTTCCTACGGGATTAGTAGTTACTTGCCAGGATGAGTCATCCCAGCATAAAAATAAGGCAGCAGCCCTAAAGGTACTCCGATCGAGGTTGTTAGCGACCGAACAAGAAAAGTTATCTAAAGAACGAAGAGATGCAAGGAGAGATATGGTTTCTACAGGCGATCGATCTGCCAAAATTCGAACCTATAATTTTCCGCAAGGGAGGATCACAGACCACCGAATAAATTTCACTGCCTATAATTTGGAAGCCATCATGGATGGTGATATTGGGGAAATTATTGAAAATTTAAAATTGGCTGATCAACAAGTCCAATTGGCTTCTATCGGAGATTGAATGGCTCTTCCCGCTGAAAAAGGAAATCAAATTTGGCGGGTGATTGATATCCTCAATTGGGGCGAGGATTATTTCAAATCAAAAGGGTTTGAAAGTCCCAAACAAGAAATCGAGTGGCTTCTTTGCGATCTATTGAATTATAAGCGAATTGATCTTTACGTGCAATTTGAACAACCAATCCACCGGCCTCAACTTAAACAATTAAAAGAGTGGATTAAACGCAGGATTGGCCGGGAACCTTTACAATATATCACAGGAAAAACAGAATTTTACGGGTATAAATTTAACATTACTCCAGATGTGCTCATTCCTCGATCTGAGACTGAACGCGTAGTGGATGTGGCGCTCCACAAGATAGGTAATATTAAAAACCCAAAAGTGCTGGAGGTTGGCTCCGGATCAGGCTGTATTGCAATAGCTATTGGGGCAGAAAAGAAGGATGCATTGATATTATCTGTGGATGTATCTGAAGGTGCTATTCGTAAGGCTAGGAAAAATGCGGTTCTAAACGAATTATCCAACATTGAATTTCAGGTTATGGATATTTTAAAGGACATCCCGGATGGACCATTCGATTTATTAGTATCCAACCCACCCTATATTCCCGAAAAGGAAATGAGGGAAACCATGCCGGAAGTTCACCAGTATGAACCCAAAATAGCGCTAACAGATGAACGGGATGGTCTTACTTTTTATCGAAGGTTTGCGAAAATAGGCAAATCCTTGATTAAACCAGGGGGCTCGATGGTATTAGAAGTGGGCCTTGGGGAACATCCGTCAAAAGCGGTGGATATATTCCAATCCGCAGGTTATACCCAATTAGAATTAATCCCTGATTACAACAGCGATGAACGTGTCTTGAAAATTCAAATTTAATTAGATGTAGGCTTTGCAATGTTTTGCGTCTCAAAATCACACAATGTATTTTTGAACCCTTAATCCAACTAATCAATTTCATTTTTAATGACATCAGAATTCGTACACTTACATAATCATTCCGATTACAGCCTTTTGGATGGGGCTCAAACCGTCCAAACATTGGTGAATACCATTGATGATTTGGGCATGGATTCCGTGGCCCTTACCGAACATGGAAACATGTTCAGTGTGATACCCTATTATAAATCAGCGAAAAAAGCCGGAGTCAAACCCATTATTGGCTGCGAAACTTATGTGGCTGTTGGCAGTCGATTAGATAAGAAACCACGATCCGATGGCGGCTGGGGAAATAATCATCTTGTACTGCTTGCCCAAAATTATACAGGGTACAGAAATTTGATGAAATTGGTCACCTATGGTTATTTAGATGGGTTTTATTACCGCCCAAGAGTGGATATTGATTTATTGAAAGAACATAACGAGGGAATCATCTGTCTCTCCGGCTGTCTCAAAGGTGAAGTGACTGAAAAAATGCTGAAAGACGATTGGGATGGTGCCAAAGAAGCGGCCCTTCGATTTGCGGAAATATTTGAAGATCGCTTTTATCTAGAGGTCCAAAATCACGGCATTCCTGATGAAGCACGAAACGTTGAAAATATGAAAAAACTGGCAGGCGAATTAAACCTGCCATTGGTGTGTACCAATGATGCCCATTACGCTAAACACGAACATTGGGAAGCTCACGATGTTCATATTTGTCTGGGTACTGGTAAAGAACGAGATGACCCCAACCGACTGCGCTATGCCACGCCGGAGTTCTATTTCAAGACTCAGGATCAAATGTATGAAATGTTCAAAGATGTCCCAAACGCCATTGAGAATACTAGAAAAATCGCCGATAGTATCGAAATTGAACTTCCCATGGGAGATTATCATTTACCCCGTTTTCCCATTCCGGAAGATGTGTCGAATAAAGATCCAGATACGTATCTTCAAAACCTATGTGAAGTCGGTGTTCAAAACCGGTATGGTGAAATCGATCCTAAATTGAGAGATCGGCTTGACCATGAATTAAAAGTGATTAAAAAAATGGGTTTTGCGGGCTACTTTTTAATTACGGCTGACTTTGTGAAGTATGCAAAAGATAATGCCATCCCCGTTGGCCCTGGTCGCGGTTCTGCCGCAGGGAGCCTAGTTTCATATTCTTTGGGCATTACCACCATAGATCCCATGCGTCACAATCTTCTATTTGAGCGATTCTTAAACCCAGATCGAATCAGTATGCCTGATATTGATATTGATTTTTGTATCGAACGCCGGGGTGAAGTCATCGATTATATTAAAGATCAATATGGTGAAAAATCCGTTACTCAGATTATTACATTTGGTAAAATGAAAGCCCGCCAAGTGATTCGCGATGTGGGGCGTGTATTGGGATATTCATTTGGAGAAATTGACCGTCTTGCGAAATTGATTCCCACTACGTTGAATATCACATTGGACGATGCCTTAAAACAAAGTCCAGATCTCAAGGAAGCAGGGGAAGGGCAGTATAAGGATGTGATTGAATATTCGAAAGTACTGGAAGGGATGAACCGCCATGCTTCAACCCATGCCGCTGGTGTGGTTATTGCCCCAGGAGACTTAACAGATTTTGTACCACTCTACCGGTCGCCCCAGGGAGATATTACATCCCAATATGATATGAAGGGTTTGGAATCACTGGGTCTTTTAAAACTCGATTTTCTAGGCCTCCGAAACCTGACAGTCATTGATAATGCCCTGAAGCTTTTGAAAAAACGGGGTGAAAAAGTTGATATAGAAAAAATACCCATGGATGACCCCAAGGTCTATAAAATGTTTGCGAAGGGATTAACCATTGGCGTTTTTCAGTTTGAATCTTCCGGAATGCGGGAATTTTTGAAAAAGCTAAAGCCCACCGTTATTGAGGATCTCATTGCCATGAATGCCTTATATCGCCCCGGACCCATGGATAATATTGATGACTTTATTTCCCGTAAACATGGGAAAAAGAAAATTAAATATACCCATCCGGCCATGGAATCAATTTTGAACGAAACTTATGGCATTATTGTTTATCAAGAACAAGTGATGCAGATCGCCCATGAAATTGCAGGTTTTACACTGGCTGAAGCAGATATCATGCGCCGGGCTATGGGGAAGAAGGATAAAAAATCCATGGATGAGCTAAAAGTGAAGTTTATCGATGGTGCGCTGGAAAAACATGATATTTCTAAAAAGAAGGGCGAAGAGATTTATGAATTGATTGAAAAATTTGCTGAATATGGATTTAATAAAAGTCATTCAACAGCCTATGCCTATGTGGCCTACCAGACGGCCTGGCTTAAAACCCATTATCCGGCAGAATTTATGAGTGCAAACCTCACCAGTGAAATGTCCAATATTGATCGGGTTGTCATTTTGATTAATGAATGTCGAAAATTAAAAATTGATGTGGATCCTCCAGATGTGAATATATCCGGGACCAATTTTCGTCCTGTGGATAATAAAACCATTTCTTTTGGGTTAAATGCTATTAAAAATGTGGGGACCAAAGCGTTAGATCAAATTGTGGAAGCAAGGGATAAACATGGAAAATTTGACTCATTATTTGATTTTACCGCCAATGTGAGTTTGAAATCTGTGAACCGAAAAGTGCTGGAAAGCTTGAATATGGCAGGTGCTTTGGATGGATTAGAGGGGAATCGCGCACAAAAATATGCTGTTATTGAAACGGCGTTGAAATATGGTCAAACGATACAAGAAAATAAAGCGCGAAATCAAGTGGATCTATTTGGCGCCTCCAGTACCAATGGGCAGGATATATCTATGGTGCCATCCTTACCCCAGATAGAAGAATGGTCTGAACCCCAATTACTGGAAAATGAAAAGGAAGTCTTGGGCATGTATCTTTCGGGGCATCCCTTACTGAAATATGCGGAGGATCTGGAAGAATTTTCCAATTTTGATTTTACTGAAAAAGTAGAACATCGGAATGGGAGCAAGGTTCGTGTTGGGGGAGCCATTTCTGATGTAAAATTGCATTTTGATCGGAAGAACAATCAGATGGCATTTTTTAAATTAGACTGTTTGGGTGGTCAGGCAGAAATTTTAGCATTTAGTGATACATTCGCAAAGTATAAAGAATTAATCAAAAATGATTCTGTTGTTTTTATTTCGGGTAAACCCACGGATGAAACTGATTTTTCAGATTTAAAAATGATTGCAGAAGAAATTGTGAATGTGGAAAAGGCGAGAGAAATTTATTCTAAAAATGTGAATATTCGTATCGAGCCAGATCAAATGTCTCCTGCAGATGTGGATGCGCTTTTAGATATGGCGAAAGGGCACAAAGGTGGGTGTGGTCTCATGTTCCATATGGTTTCAGAAAGAGGAAAGCAGCAGCGGATTTATGCCCACAATGTGAAAGTTTCTGCCCATTCATCCTTCTTGAAAAAACTGCGGGATACTTACGGGAAGCAAAACGTCTGGGTGTCTGATTGATCGCTGTGATCCAACGAACCAAGCGTGGCTCTGTTACTGTAAAGGAAAAAGTAGTCGGACATATTGAACATGGATTTGTGATTTTACTTGGTGTGGTTGACATAGATGAAAAAGAAGATGCGGATTTTCTTTCGGAAAAGATCACACAGCTTCGGGTTTTTGATGATGAAAATGGGAAAATGAATTTATCCATACAAGATGTAGGTGGTTCCGCTTTGGTTATTAGTCAGTTTACGCTTTGTGGGGATACACGAAAAGGTCGTCGTCCCAGTTTTATCCATGCTGCACCACCGGAAAGAGGCGAGACCCTTTATGAATATTTTATGGCTCAATTAAAAGGAAAAGACGTTCCTGTTGAATCGGGAGAGTTTGGCGCTATGATGGATGTGGCTTTGGTGAACGATGGACCAGTGACCTTTGTTTTAGATAGCAAAAATTCATAATTCTCATTCCTCGACTCAATTTCTTTTTTATTGTAATTTCCCCATCAAATAATTTGAAATTATGAAACGTAAAATCAGAATACTCATGGCTAAGCCCGGTTTAGATGGTCATGACAGAGGAATTAAAGTCTTGGCAGCTGCCTACCGTGATGCGGGTATGGAGGTGATATATCTTGGCTTACGCCAAACACCAGAAATGATTGTATCCGCTGCGTTACAGGAGGATGCTGATGTCATTGCCCT
>JYMV01049520.1_pt1 | contig 19078 bp, 16 predicted proteins | sample 338911 | NCBI WGS metagenome assembly JYMV01 (sample SAMN03354496, study PRJNA234377) | hydrothermal vent metagenome | biome: Deep sea; feature: Hydrothermal plumes at the Eastern Lau Spreading Center, Western Pacific Ocean; material: Seawater | place: Tonga | collected 2009 | depth 2000 m m
TTATTCCTGGTCGACTTAAGGATTATATTAGCACCCCGAAGCCGAACGGATATCAATCTCTCCATACCTCCGTGATTGGACCAGAGAAACAAAGAATTGAAATCCAAATCCGAGCAAAGGGTATGCATGAGATTGCTGAATACGGGATTGCCGCTCACTCTCTTTACAAACAGAATGGAGACGCGGCGTCGGGAAAAGAATTTCGTTGGTTGCGGGAGCTTCTCGAAATTCTGGACCAAACCGCTAACCCCGACGATTTTTTGGAACATACAAAGCTTGAGATGTATCCCAACCAAGTATTCTGTTTTACGCCGGTTGGAGACGTAATTGTATTACCAGGTGGAGCAACACCTGTAGATTTTGCTTATGCAGTCCACTCTGAAATCGGCGATCACTGCGTCGGTGCTAGAATTAATAGCCGTTCCATGCCTTTACGAACAGAGCTAGATAACGGAGATCAAGTAGAAATCATTACATCACAAGCTCAGATCCCGTCACCAATTTGGGAAAATTTTGTGGTAACCGGAAAGGCACGCGCACATATAAAACGTTTTATACGTAGCAGGGAGAAGGAAGAATACATAAGCCTCGGCCAAGCTATTCTAGAGGGTGCCTTCGCTAACGAGGGGTATGAATATACTGAGACCATCGCTCATGACGTCTTGACCGTGTTTAATAAATCCACGATAGACGATTTATGTGCGGATGTAGGAGCGGGACATATCACGGGACTATCGGTAGTTGAGGCCGTATTCCCAGGGATTAAAGAAGAGAATAAAAGCCGTTTACTGTCATTCGCACGAATGCGATCTCGTCGAAAAAAATCAAAAGTTAACGATAAAATTAGACCCGCTATCGCAATTAAAGGCATGATACCTGGAATGGCACTTCATTATGCTGGTTGCTGCCATGCTTTACCTGGAGATCGAATTGTTGGGATCGTCACAAAGGGCAGGGGTATGACTATCCATACCATAGACTGTGAAAAATTAGAGGACTTTACCGATACTCCTGAACATTGGATAGACCTTTCCTGGAATGAAGAAGAGCTAGATGGCTTTCACGTAGGGCATATCACTCTTGTTGTTGGCAACACTCTGGGAAGCTTAGGTAAACTATGCACAATTATAGGAAATAATAGCGGGAATATTAGTAATTTAAAGATTACCAACCGAACGCCGGAATTTTTTGATATGTCCATAGATATAGAAGTCCGAGATGCTAAACATTTGACGGTAATTATTGCCGCCCTGCGAGCCATTCCCGAAATTAAACAAGTTGAAAGGGGTCGCAGTTAAGTTATAGGTATTAGGGACAATTCAGCTAATACATCAACCAATACCATTACAATTATTCTAGTATCATAGTAATTTTTATGTTTAACCGACGCATCAAACCAGATCTCATCACCATATTAAGAAATTTTATATGGCCCAAAATGGGATTAAAAAGGGCGCTTAAATACTGGCTCCACCAAATTAGCCGCATACCAGATTCGACATACGCGATCTCTGCAGGAATGGCATTTGGAGCATCGATTTCGTTTACACCTTTTGTCGGACTTCATTTTATTTTAGCAGGTCTTTTAGCCTGGGTATTTAGAGCAAACATTATAGCCTCTGCAATTGGAACAATTGTGGGTAATCCTTGGACCTTTCCTCTAATATGGATCTGGATATATCAACTTGGCGTATGGATGGGTTTTGGTACACTGGATCAAGAACAACCATTTCAATTTTCTAATTTATTTGGCAATATTTTAACCGCATTTTTAACTTTTGATACAACTTACCTGATGAAAGTTGCCTGGCCGGTTTTGAGCCCGATGCTTGCAGGTGCAGTCCCAACAAGCATCATAAGTTGGTTTGTGATTTATTTCCTAACTAGGTTTGTAATTAAGTCCGTAGAAAGAAAAAGACTATCATAGAATTTGACTTGGCCGTTAGATTCAGTTTGAGGCTCACATGAAAAATAATTTAAGGCTTGGTGTTAATATTGATCACGTTGCAACGATTCGAAATGCCAGGGGAGGCAACCATCCAGATCCCATTTATGCAGCTACACTAGCAGCCAACGCCGGTGCTGATAGTATTACCGCTCATTTACGGGAAGATCGCCGACACGTTTCTGAAAACGATATAGCCAAATTAAGCAGCGGAATAAAAATACCGCTGAATTTAGAAATAGCAGCAACCGAAGAAATGTTAAAAATAGCGTCGACCCATGTCCCATACGCTGCTTGTATCGTACCCGAGAAGAGAGAAGAAAGAACTACAGAGGGTGGTCTAGATGTCGTAAGAGGTTATAGCTATCTGAAAAATTTTGTTAATAAATTGCTGAGCAAAAATATCCATGTATCTGTTTTCATAGAACCCGAAAAAGAGCAAATTGACGCTGCAAAATCATTAGGTACACCAGTTATAGAACTGCACACAGGGGCCTACTGTAATGCGATTGGATCAAATCAATCCCAAGAGCTAAATAAGCTAATAAGATCTGCAAAATACGCCGTTGAAATTGGTTTGGAGTGTCATGCCGGCCACGGTCTTGGTTTTAATACTGTTTCTTCTATTGCCAGTATCCAAGAAATTTGTGAATTAAACATTGGCCATTTTTTGATTGGAGAATCAATTTTCAGTGGACTAGAGCATGCTGTTCAACAAATGCGCGCTCTAATGGACAGCGCTCGCGACAAGTCAAACAAGGAAACTCGAGCATGAGCTCTTTATTTTACAAATTGGACAAATCATCGTTTCAAACACAAAACCTATTCAACTCATGATAATTGGAATTGGTAATGACTTGTGTGACATTCGTCGAATTGAAAAAACTCTGGATAGATTCGGCGAACGGTTCATCCAACGTGTTTTTACAGATATAGAGCAAAAAATATCTGACAATCGGCGCACGCGCGCCGCTAGTTATGCCAAACGATTTGCCTCTAAGGAGGCTTTTTCAAAAGCCATTGGAACTGGATTCCGCAGAGGTGTCTTTTGGCGCAATATTGGTGTAGTGAACCTGCCCTCTGGCAAGCCCACTTTGCTATTAACCGGCGGAGCAATGCAACAACTAAAAATAATTACGCCAGAAGGGATGGCATCACAAATTGATCTTACAATTACAGATGAGTACCCTTTAGTTCATGCTTTCGTGATCATTTCCGCAGTACCAGATGACGGCTACTAAGAATATCGGAATTAGTTGGCCCGCTTCAAGCTTCTCAGGCTGGGGTGTTTATGGACTTAACTTAACACTCCAACTCTTAAACAAAGGACGCAATCCCGTATGGATTTCCCCGCCTCAACAACTAAATTTAGATTATAAAACTAAACAGCGTCTCAAAACTGTTAAGCAACGCCAATCAGATTTATCAGATCTTTTAGGCAAGATTGGTGTGTTGGAATTTGACTTTCCGGTGCTCCACTCCCTACGCAACGATTTCAAACCCGCCTTAGAAGACCAGGCTGCTCATGGAACCAAAAATATTGGCGTCATGTTTTTTGAAAACACCAAATTCACAACTAAAGGTTTTGAGAGGGCTAATCAGTACGACCTTATTATCACAGGATCAACGTGGAATAGGGATACTTTAACGTCAAAGGGTCTCACTCACGTTATAAATATATTTCAGGGCATCGATGACTCACTCTTTTTTCCAATTGAAAAGAAAGAACTATATCCTGGTCGTTTTACAATATTCTCTGGGGGTAAGCTTGAATACAGGAAAGCACAGGACGTCGTAATCTCGGCATTCAAAAAATTTCAATCAATTCACAAAGATGCGTTACTAATCTGTGCATGGGCAAATCAATGGCCGCCAATTATGAAAACTATTGGTAACTCTAAATTGATAAAAGGTATCCCCGAATTGGGAGAGGATGGCCAAATGAAACTTTCATTGTGGCTAGAAAACAATGACCTCCCTAAGGACTCTTTTATTGATCTGGGTACTCCTCCTAATAGGAAAATACCTACATATCTTAGCTCTTCTGATACTGCTATTTTTCCAAACCGATGTGAACCCGGTACAAATCTGGTTGCGATGGAAGCTATGGCCATGGGCCTTCCAGTAATATTGTCTTCCAATACCGGACATCTAAACTTGATCAACGGATTTAACTGTTATCCCCTTCTAAAACAAACACCTGTGGAACCCTACACTCCCTACGCTGGAGTGGATGGTTGGGCTGAGCCCGATTTACAGGAGGTAATAGATCACTTGGAATCAATTTACGCGGATAGGAACGAAGCGGCAAAACGCGGACAACGGGCGGCAAAAAGCCTAAGCAAATTAACATGGGAGAATCAGATCGAAAAATTACTTCAATGCATTGACAACCTTTGTAATAACTAAATTAAAAAATCAAATTTTGGAGTTATTGCAAAGCTCCTTGACAGTTTGCTCCGACACTGGCTTGATCCCGAATTTGAGCGTAAGCTAATAAGTCTCAATAAGCTATTTAATTTCATGAACTTATTGGATCGATAAATGGCGAAAACGAAATCCAGCGGCTTTTTTGAATCAGTTAAGACGATTGTCTATGCTTTGCTGATAGCGTTAGTAATACGAACAGTAGCCTTTGAGCCTTTTAATATTCCCTCTGGTTCTATGTTGCCAACATTAGAAATTGGTGACTACTTATTTGTATCCAAGTTTTCCTACGGATACTCTCAGCACTCTTTGCCGTTAAGTTTGCCTTTAATTCCTGGTAGAATATTATTTTCTGAACCTGAACGTGGTGATGTTGCAGTTTTTAAGTTACCATCAGACAACAAAACAGACTATATCAAGAGAATTGTGGGGGTCCCCGGCGATAAGATTCAAGTGAAGTATGGGCGCCTTAATATAAACGGCAAAACTGTTAGCCGGCGTAAAGTTAAAGACTATTTAATACAGGGTAATTTTGGACAAAACCGTAAAGTGACCCGGTACATTGAAACACTACCAAACGGCAAAACATATGCAATTTTGGAAATGACTGACCAAGGACCGCTGGATAATACAGGAGTTTATAGCGTACCCGATAATCATTATTTTGCTATGGGTGACAATCGAGATAATTCACAAGATAGCCGCGTACAAACCCAAGTTGGATTTATACCAAAAAAAAACCTAGTGGGACGGGCAGAAATACTATTCTTCTCCAAAAACGATAACGCCCGTTGGTGGGAAATATGGAAGTGGCCCAGCGCCATACGAGCAGACAGATTTTTCCAAAAAATCATTTGAAACATGAGTTCAGGATTAAAGACTGAATCCCATTTAAAAGACCTTATGGTCACTCTTGGGCACCAATTCGAAGATATTGAACTACTTAATCTCTCTCTGACCCATTCAAGCCTAATTGGTGAAGATAAACTTCATACCGTGTCTAATGAAAGGTTAGAATTCGTGGGCGACCGTGTCCTTGGTTTAATTGTCGCCGAGCTTTTGCTTGAACGTTTCCCAGAAGAAAATGAAGGTGATTTATCCAGACGCCATGCTGCCTTGGTAAGGATGGAAACTTTAGGACACGTTGCCACTTCCCTCAATCTTGGCAAATTTATCCATATGTCCCGAGGCGAAGAGCGTATGGGTGGACGCAAACATCCGGCATTGCTTGCTGATACTTGTGAAGCGATTATTGCAGCCCTTTATATAGATGGTGGCTTAAATGCCGCTACTTCGTTCATAAAAAAAAACTGGCTGCCCCTCATTGAGTCAACCCCACTACCACCTAAAGACGCGAAGACGACGTTACAAGAATGGGCTCAAAAGCTTGGACTGCCAGTACCAATTTACCGGGAAATTGAACGTAATGGACCGGCCCATGAACCGGTCTTCACCGTGGTCGTTGAAGTAATGGGTCATGAGCAATTTACAGGCTGTGGTCTCTCAAAACGTGCCGCCGAACAACAAGCCGCAGAAAATATGCTTAAGACAGTAACCTGTGCCAAAAACTAAAGAAAATCATAACACCAAATGTGGTTTTATTGCTATTGTCGGCGCACCAAACGTTGGAAAATCAACGCTTCTCAATCGCCTTGTGGGAGTAAAAGTATCGATAGTCTCTCAAAAAGTTCAGACAACCCGCACTAGGATCCTTGGAATTTGCGTAAGAGGGAAAGCGCAACTTGTATTCATAGATACCCCGGGTATTTTTCAGCCACGACAGCGAGATGCCGACCATATCGCTCTCATGGTTGATGCCACACTTGGCCTTGATAGTAATACAAACTCCATACTTGAAAGATTTAAAAAAGAAGGTATCCACGCAGATCTCATCCTTAATAAAGTTGATTTGGTAGAAAAGTTAAAGCTTTTAAAACTAGCTGCACGATTAAACGACTGGGATGTTTTCGATAAAACCTTCATGATTTCTGCAAAAAAGGGGGACGGGATTAACGATCTGATGCTCCATTTTACCGAAAAACTGCCTAGCGGACCCTGGATGTTTCCGAAAGATCAAGTGTCCAATTTGACTGACCGCTTAATTGCCGCAGAAATTACTCGCGAAAAGATTTTCCAACAACTCTACAAGGAATTGCCATATTCCACTACTGTAGAGACTGAAAAGTGGAAAATTTTAAAAGATACAAGCATTCGTATAGATCAAGTTATTTACATTCAAAGAGATAGTCAGAAAGCCATTATTCTCGGTAAGAAAGGAAATCAAATTAAATCTATCGGTGTAGAAGCCCGCGCGGAGTTAGAAAGAATATTTGATTGTCATGTGCAGTTGTTTCTTTTTGTGAAGGTCCGCGAAAATTGGCGTGATGACCCAGAACGCTACCGTGAATGGGGATTAGACTTTAATGCCTAAGTTATATTTGTTCTCTATGAAACTCTTTCCTTTTGAGTTTAACTATTTGGATTTCATGCAATAGTTATTATGGGCGAAACTTTAACTAGTAATTTTTGTTCATGAACTGGTTTGACCAAGGTATTGTTCTGTCGGCACGGAAATATGGTGAAAACTCGCTGATTGTAGCACTGATGACGGCAACACATGGTAAGCATTCTGGACTAGTTCGTAGGGGGACAAGCAAACGAGTGCGAGGCATTTATGAACCTGGAAATTTCGTATCTGCCAATTGGAACGCTCGATTAGAAGATCACCTTGGCATCTACACTTGTGAACTTGTTGCATCAAAGGCAGCGCTAATTTTAAACGATCCTTTGTTACTTTCCGGCCTTAGCTCAGCATGCGCGGTAACAGAATGTGCTTTTCCAGAAAGAGAACCACATTCTGTGTTCTTCAATAATTTTCGGAAATTAGTCGCCTCTCTAGATTCTCCTAATTGGGTTGAGCACTATGTCTTTTGGGAAATAAGATTATTAACTGAATTGGGTTTTGGACTTGACTTGAGTGCCTGCGCAGCCACTGGGAATAGTGATCAACTGGTATATGTTTCACCAAAATCAGGCAAGGCGGTATCTAAAGCGGTTGGTAAGCCCTACCATCACAAATTACTACCCCTTCCAGATTTCCTCACGTCAGATCATGAAACCGCCGACAGCCCCTCCACTGCAGATTTAGCTGCGGGATTGGAAATGGCTGAATATTTTCTAAAACGTAATATCTTTATTCATATTAAAGGTGGAGAACCGCCAGCTCGAACACGATTTGTTGACCGATTAAAACAATTAGCTACTATATCTAGTGCTTAATGTTATTTTGTTAGAGGGCTTATCATGAGTAAGACGTCAATTTCTGATACAATTTCGGGAGGAGAGGTCCGGGACACCCTGTTTTCGGATGCAATCAGCGAACGCTATCTGACTTATGCACTTTCAATTATTATGTCCCGATCTTTGCCTGATGTACGGGATGGATTAAAACCGGTACACAGGCGCCTGTTATATGCCATGCGCCAGCTTAAGCTAGACCCCGGCGGGGGCTATAAGAAATGTGCCCGCGTAGTAGGGGATGTTATCGGAAAATACCATCCCCACGGCGATCAGGCGGTATACGATGCATTAGTTCGCCTCGCTCAAGAATTTTCGGCAAGGTATCCTCTAATTGACGGACAGGGGAATTTTGGAAGTTTGGACGGCGATAATGCCGCTGCTATGCGTTACACGGAAGCCCGGTTAACTGCTGAAGCACAGGCGCTTCTTGAAGGCATCGATGAGGATGCTATAAATTTTAGGCAAACATATGATGGAGATGAAATTGAACCGATAGTGTTACCAGCTGCTTTTCCAAATTTACTAGCCAATGGTGCTGTAGGGATTGCAGTCGGAATGGCTACTAGTATTCCACCTCATAATGTGAACGAAATCTGTAACGCTCTACTTCATCTGATCAAATTTCCCCATGCCACATTCAACAAGCTATTAGAATTAATACCAGGACCAGATTTTCCAACCGGCGGTATACTTGTGGAAGACCAAAATACGTTGTTGGCGGCTTATAAAATTGGCAGAGGTGGTTTCCGTATTCGTGCGAAATGGGTAGTAGAAAAACTTGAAAGAGGGCAATACCAAGTCATCATCACTGAAATTCCCTATCAAGTACAAAAATCAAAACTTATTGAAAAAATTGCTGATCTTTTAAATGCTCGCAAACTGCCAATGTTGAATGACGTGATCGATGAATCTGCCGAGGAAGTTCGAATTGTCTTGGAACCAAAGAACCGGGGAATTGAACCAGTTCACCTCATGGAGCAGCTATTTAACCAGACAGATTTAGAAACCCGTTTTAATCTAAACATGAACGTTATCGACTCCGACAATACTCCTCGGGTAATGAATTTACGTGAAGTCCTACAGGCATTCCTAGATCATCGCTTTAACGTACTCGTTCGACGCACCCGGTTCCGCATAAAAAAAATTAGTAATCGACTGGAAGTTCTAGAGGCCTATCTAATCGCATACCTTAACCTGGATCAAATTATTTACATCATCCGTGAAAATGATGATGCCAAGTCGGCCTTAATTACGAATTTCAAACTTACTGAAAACCAGGCGGACGCGATCCTAAACATGCGCCTACGACGTTTGCGCAGGCTTGAGGAACTAGAAATAAAGACTGAACATGAACAGCTAACTGCTGAGAATAAACGCCTCAATAAGATTCTGAAAAACAAAAACCTCCAGAAAAAGTATATCTCGACTGAAGTCAGTGAGATTAAGCACCGTTTTGGAGATAATCATAAAATAGGCAAAAGGCGGACGGAAATTGGCACCCCACCTCCTCTGATCGACGTGCCCATTGACGCCATTATAGAAAGAGAACCCATTACTGTAATTTCTTCAGAAAAAGGTTGGATAAGAGCCACTAAAGGCCATCTCAATGACCCCACAGAATCTAAGTATAAGGACGGTGATTCGGGCAAATTCATAATCCAGGCAGAAACAACAGACAAAATCATATTATTTGCAACCAATGGACGGTTCTATACTATTTCTTGCTATAAGTTGCCGGGAGGAAGGGCGTTTGGTGAACCTCTAAGGCTCATAGTCGATCTTGAGAATGACCATGATATCGTCAATCTATTCCTCTATAAACCAGGAGAAAAAATCATAGTCGCAAGCAGTTCTGGTAGAGGGTTCATCGTAAAAACTGATGAAATATTTGCACAAACGAGGAGCGGAAAACAAGTCCTCAATGTTAAAGATGACGAGCAAGCGGTCGCCTGTTGCAAAGTTGAGGGTGACCATGTTGCGGTCATAGGAGAAAACCGAAAACTGTTATTGTTTTCCCTTAATGAAGTGCCAGTGATGACACGTGGTAGAGGCGTGATACTGCAGCGTTATAACGAAGGGTTTTTAGGGGATATAAAGACATTCAATTTCGACGAAGGCCTGAATTGGAAAACGGGTGAACGTAAGCGGACAGAAACAAATATCAAAACCTGGTTAGGTCGACGTGCTCAATCAGGAAGGCTGGCCCCTAAGGGGTTTTCCAGACATAATCGATTTTCTTAGGGATAAAAGTTACAGCTTTCCGGTACAATTAGCTAAACTGCCAACGCTACTTAGAAACCAATGAACCGACAACTTTTTAAACCAATTATCAGAGAATAGTGCCATGCCATCATCAATGACTGCCCAAACAACCTTACTAACAACCTTGTGGCCAACAGCGCCCAGTAGTGTATTTAAAATGTCGTTGTTAGTCCTCTTGGGAACTGGCCTGCTAACCTTATCTGCAAAATTAAATGTACCATTTTACCCATATGTGGTTCCCATGACGATGCAAACATTCGCAGTGCTGGTCATTGGCCTGGCTTTGGGTTGGAAGCTAGGTGCAGCTACGGTAATGCTATACCTGATTGAAGGAGCACTTGGTCTGCCGGTTTTCGCCTATACACCGGCAAAGGGGATTGGTATTTCCTACATGGTCGGACCAACTGGTGGTTATCTGATCGGCTTTTTACTCTCCGCCACGCTATTAGGATATTTAGGAGAGAGGGGATTTGACAGAAATATCGGCACCACGCTTGTCGCCATGTTGATGGGTACAGTCGTCATATTTTTGTTAGGCTATTCCTGGCTTGCCTATCTAATTGGCGCGGAAAAGGCCTTTTTATTTGGTGTATACCCCTTCCTATGGGCGGAGGCCTTTAAAATCGCCCTAGCAGCACTAGTCTTACCGACTTGTTGGAAGTTTTTGGGTCGGCGAAGCAGGAGTAAAATTTAGCTAATTGAAAAACGCTTAAAATGTATTTTAAAAGCTAAGGGAAATGTCTTTATGGACAGACTGACACGCTGCAACCTCACTGGCTTGATCTGAAGTCAGATGATCTTGCTGTCGAAGACCTATATTGAATTTTATAGCTTCATCATATGCTTTTAACTGAGGTTCGATCTCTCTTTTAGCCCGCTTACGCCAAGCAACCTCCGACGCAAATATCTGCGACCCTTTATTAAGTTCAGCAAAGGCTTTTTTCGGATTTGGTTTTTGCCCTCGCAATGATCTACGCACTCTAGAAATTCTGTTTTTTATGGCACTGGAACCTGCGACTTTACCTATTGCTTTCTCAACTTTTCGGATAGCATTCTGTGTTTTCTCACCAGAGTTATTAGTTATAACCTCGTTTAAACTTTTTATTGATGATTCAAGAACAGCTAATTTTTCAACATCGGAAATAACCTTTAATATGCCTGGGATAACGTCATATGCATCATCCACATTGCGACGATACTTTCGCCGAGCATTTCCCTCTGCTTGGGCTAAATTTAGATAGCGTTTTCGCATTTCTTTCCATTGTTGTGGTATCTGCGATGTCAATGCAACTTGCTCGACTTTTAGCGCCTCAATCCTGCGTTTCTTCGAGGTGATAATGGTACTGGCAATACCGTCTCTCGTTAATCTTCGGACTTCTATTTTAGTTTCATTAATTTCCTCGCCAATTCGGCGAACTTTAGCCTGCAAAACGCGAACCTGCTGATGTAACGGTCGATATCCTGGTACAAAGGCATCCAACTCTTTTTTTGCGGCTTTAACTATTTGCACAAGGCTAAATGTTTTGTCGGCGGCCTGGAAGGACTCTTGCAAAACTGTCCTTTGTTTATCAGGTAAGAAACTTAGATCTATGTCCTTTACCTTTACAATTGCACCGGAGATAGTCTCTCCATCCCTATCATATACTTTAAAAAGACCCTCCTCGACACAGGCAGATATCCTAGGATTTCTCGGCGGCGGGGCGGTCTCAGATGTAAGGTTAACCCTATTAGGAAGATAATTTACAAGTGGTGGAAATATGCCAACAATAGCTAACCCTATTAATTGTAGAATGATAAACGGCACCACACCTTTGTACATTTGAATGGTTTTTACAATCTTAGGCGCGACACCTCGGAGGTAAAAAAGAGCAAAACCAAATGGTGGAGTTAGAAAAGAAGTTTGCATATTAACGCCAATCATCACACCCAGCCAAACGCCTGTTACGTTCGCAGACGTATCTGCCAAAAGAATTGGCGCGATTATCGGAACGACGACAACTGCAATTTCTATAAAATCTAAAAAGAAACCAAGAATAAATATTACCGCCATCACCACAACAAATTTGGTGACAAACCCTCCCGGCAGGCCCGTTAAAAATTCACGAACTAATTCTTCACCTCCGAATGCTCTGAAGGCCGCAGTCAGCATCGCCGCACCCAGGAGAATAATAAAAACCAGAGACGTCGTTTTTGCGGTCTCAATCATTACATAATTTAAGGTACCCTCGATCTTGTGTGTCCGCCAACCACTCCATACGAGAGACGTCACGAACACAAGTGAGGCTAACAATGCGGCGACTATAAAAACAACATCTTCTCGGCCGGTTATATTCTTTACATTGATATCGTGATTATTGAGAAGCCAAGCTAACACAGCAACGGAAATGATAGCTAATATCGCGGGCGTAAAAGCTCCCTTTTCTCCAGCCTTAAGACGGTATCCCGCCATTATCATCGCACCAACCGCACCAATGGCTCCAGCTTGGTTAACAGTTGCAACGCCTAATATGATAGAGCCCAACACAGCGAATATAAGAACCAGTGGAGGGACGAGGACTAGAGCTACATGGCGGATAAATTTAAAATCATATTTACCTTCGAACGTAACAGGCGGGGCCACCTTCGGTCGGATGAGTGCGGTGATCAGTATATAAACCATGTAGAGCCCAACCAGTACCAGGCCAGGAAGCAGGGCACCAAGAAACATTTCTCCAGCACTCGTTGAAGTGGGTTCGAATACGGAAGGTAAATTAGATGAACCGGTAGCCACCTTAAACTCGGCACTTCTCAATGATCCTGCGCGATCAGTCGCACTAGACAATTGATCTGCTAGAATTATCAGCACAATTGAAGGAGGGATGATTTGTCCGAGCGTTCCGGACGCAGCGATAGTACCAGTCGCTAGGGAGGAAGAATAATTATTTCTGAGCATGACCGGCAACGAAATAAGACCCATAGCAATCACCGTTGCCCCTACAATACCAGTGGTTGCGGCCAAGAGGGCACCTACAAACACAACCGCAATACCAAGTCCTCCGGGGATGGGGCCAAAAAGTTGGGCCATGGCTATCAGCAAGTCTTCTGCAACCTTGGAACGCTGGAGCATAATCCCCATAAAAACGAACAAAGGAATTGCAATTAATGTATCTCTCTCGACCTCAAAATAGATCCCTCTAAAGTTAGTAACCGCTGCCTTAAACCATTGAATGGGATCTCCCTGAGAAAAATAAGCCCCCACGTCTCCTTCAAAAGCTTCCCCTAAAAGAGCAGCGAGGCCAATGGTAATAATAGCTGATCCGGGAAGCGCAAAAGCCACAGGGTAGCCGGAGGCTAACGCAGCGATGAGGAGTACAATCAAGATAACAAGAAAAATAGTTTCCATTTTGACGTCACAAGCTTTTTAAGCAGGTACTCCCGCTAGTTTGACTGACCGAAAGACGCTGCAGCACCACCCGGTGCTTGGAACTCAACTTCTTCATTAGAATGAAGTAACTTGGCGCCGGGTTCACGAATGAGAATAGCTGCATTGTGCAAGAAATAGCTGATGAACTGAATCATCATGCTCAGGGCGTATATAAGTAAAAATCCAGCCATCAGATATTTAACGAACATACCATAGCCGCTTTGAGTGACCTCAAATGCCAGTAGGGGTGCATTAATCAAATTGGATTTACCGCCCAAGCCACTGGTTAATATGATCCAACAAACCGGGATACCCAGTAAAATAGTTCCGAACACGTTTGACCAGGCCTTACCTCTATCGGTAAAGCTGGTGTAAATAATATCAACCCTCACATGTCCTTCTTCAATCAAAGTATAGGCGCTTGCAAATAGGAAAAGCGCGGCATACCAAAAACGGACTAAATCGCCCATAAAAGCCTGTTCATAGGAAAATACGAAGCGAGTGATAACGATTAATAATTCGGCGGAAACAATCAACAGCGCCAACCACATAAAACCAAGGCCACGTGAGAAGTAACCGATAATAAAAGAGACAAAAATAAGTGGATAGTGAACGTAGAGGCCACGATATGCGGACCTCCCCAAGTCTTTCGCTAATTGATCTCCAAATACGGCAGAGAGTAACCCCTCGACGCGTAAAAAAGAAATCACCGAATCAACAAGACCGATTAGCAGGACTGCCCAGAATGCAGAACGTATTATGTATGAGGCGAGGCGGGATAATACTTCGGAATCAGCAAGAATAGTCCGTTTACTGGTTTGTAAAACTAATACCGTAATCAAAATTATCGGACCAAGGTACAGGACAATTTGCAACCATCCGAGGATGAGCCTGGATCCTTGAAGGTTTGCTCGCGGTGCTTCAAAGCCAAACCAACCCAGTTGTCCGAATAGCAAATCTAGCCCCGGCCACCCCCACCAGAAAATCAGAAAATTGTTTATCACAAAAATCAGGGCAACCGAAGCAGCAGACAGCGCCATTACCCGCAAAACGGGTTTTAACAGCTGGTTATTCATAATAACGCAACCAAATCACAAAATAAGACTGCCAGACAATTAGTCCTTCAGAACACAGAAAACGGAGCCGCAACGGCTCCGTTTTCCACTATATTCATCCGTTTCCTTATTAGACGCCTAGAGCGCGATTTCTCTGAGCAACGTAGGCTTGATCAGAAATCTTTGACCAGGCGCTTAGGTCCGCCCGTGCCTTCAAGAAGCTCGCATGAATTTTCGCTGCGAGCGGACTGTGAGCACGAACATCTTCAAAGACTTCATCAGATGCTTCTTTGAAGCTATCATAAACATCGTCATTAAATTTCCGGAGTTTGACACCCTGGTTGTTCACCAAATCTTTTAAAGCTTCGCCGCTCTTCATATTGTACTCAGCCATCATCATGTCATTTTCAAGGCCTGCTGCTGCTTCGATTATGGCTTGATCTGCCTTTGAGAGCTTGCTCCACCAGTCGGCATTCATACCCAGGCTAATCATTGAACCGGGTTCATGCATTCCGGGGTAGTAGTAGTATTTAGCGGCTTCATAGAACTTCATGAAGCGGTCATTCCAAGGCCCAACCCACTCAGTGGCGTCAATTGCGCCGGAAACAAGGTTTTCATAAATTTGCCCACCTGGAATTGAGACAGGAGATGCACCAAGCTTGGCCATAACATCGCCGCCAAGACCCGGAATACGCATCTTCAGGCCTTTAAGGTCATCCGCAGAGTTGATTTCTTTATTAAACCAGCCACCCATCTGTACGCCAGTATTACCGGCCGGCATACATTTCAGGCCAAATCCACCCGCCAATTCGTCCCAAAGCTCCTGACCACCGCCAAATCGTATCCAGGCGTTTATCTCAGTGTAGGTGAGACCGAATGGAACAGATGTAAAATAGGCCCAACCAAGGTGTTTGCCTTTCCAATAGTAATCAGCGGCAATATAAGCCTGCGCATTACCCGATGCGACTTCGTCAAATGAATCAAATGCACCAACCCGCTCTTTTGCGGCAAAGTACTTGGTTTGAATTCTGCCGTCTGTCATTTCTGTCAGTCTCTTGGCGAGACGCTGTGCACTGGTCCCTAGACCCGGAAAATCCCGAGGCCAGGTAGAAACTATCACCATTTCTATGCGTTTTTGAGCAATAGCAGGTTTAGGTAAAGTCGAAGCAGCTGCAACGGCAACGCCGCCTACACCTGCGCTTTTTATAAATTCACGACGCTTCATTAGTTACCTCCCAATTGATGTTGAAGTTATTGACACATTCAACGTTTTAAACTCCTCGATATATATCTGACCGAAAAGATCACATAAAAAAAGTATACGATTTAACTGTCCGAGACGATCAGAAATTGAAGTATAATGGCTTTTCATTCCTTATCAATAGGTGACATCCAACAGACTAAGTCAACGCAGATTGGATAGGTACAAAAATAAGGCCTTATAGCTAATTATTATGAAATATTATTGTATCAAATTTATAATGTGTGAACGTCTATAAACGTATTAGCGCCCATATGAGAATGGCAAAAGCCGTGCATTCCAATACGCCTGATCAGAAATCTTTGACCACTTGATGGATTGTCGGCGAAACTTCAAGAAACTACGGTATACCTTCCTGGACATCGGGTCACTATTGCCGGCTTCTGAAACGACTTCCCCGGCGGCATTTCCAATTGCATTCATAACGTCATCAGGAAAACGGCGCAAATTCACTTGATTATTGGTCAGCATAAGGTTCAATGCTTTGATGTTGCGGGCATTAAATTCGGCTAATACTAAATCATTTTCGGCAGCCATAGCGGTTTCAATAATTTCTCTATGATGACGTCCTAAGGATCCCCAAACGTCGAGATTAATCGCGGACGACAAGCTTGTGCCTGGTTCCTGAAAGCCTGGATAATAGTAATATTTGGTAATCTTATGTAAGCCAAATTCGTAATCAAACCAGGGTCCAAACCACTCTGTAGCGTCTAACTTACCAGTCTCGATTGCGTCAAATATCTGACTACTAGGTAAGGTAATTGGCTGGGCCCCAATCCGTTTTAAGACAGCCCCACCAAACCCCGGCATTCGAATGCGAAGCCCTTGGAAATCATCAATTGTATTGACTTGTTTATTGAACCAACCCCCCATTTGAACTCCAGTATTACCTGCGAGAAATGGTTTTACACCGAATACTTTCCCAACCTCGTCCCAAAGTTCTTGACCACCACCAAAGTTTATCCATGCACTCTGCTCCGTAGCGGTCAAACCAAATGGAACCGAAGCAAAAAAATTTAGCGCTTTTGTGTTCTCTTCCCAATAGTGTTCGATAGCATGATACATGTCCGCCACGCCATCCGCGACAGCAGAAAACAAATCTGGTGATTTAACAAGGGAGCCACGTGGATAAACATTTACCTTTAACGTTCCACCACTCATTGTGGTTATACGAGCGCCTAATCTAGACGCGGAAGTACCTAAACCTGGGAAATTTTTTGGCCATGACGTAACCATAGACAATTCACGTTGATTTGCTGAAAAGGCAGGCTTAGGTATTGTAGTCGATGCGGCCCCCGCCACGGCTGAGACGCCTGCTCCTATCACAAACTTCCGACGTTTCATAACCATTCTCCCACCCCGAAAGCCCAAGGATAGTTTACAGTGTCACCCCAGCGACTTATTCCATTGAAATAAGTCAGAGCGTGTCCACTCATTGCCATTATAATATTCCAAGGGCTGAAACTTTTCTTTGTAACTCATTTTTTGACTACCACTAACCCAATATCCAAGGTAAACATGAGGAAGTCTGTACTGGAGTGCCAAATCAAACAATGCCAAAATTATTTGAGTACCCAGGCTTTTTCTCTTATTAATCGGATCAAAAAAACTGTAGACTGCCGATAACCCATCAGCCATTTCATCGACAATACATGCGCCGAGCAAATGGTCAAAATTACGGTATTCTAATATAAATGTATTGACTGGCGTTTCTTCAATTAATGCCTGATAGTCGTAATAATCCATCTTAGCCATGTCGCCGTCTCTGTGGCGAGATTCTTGATATTTGACAAATAAAGCATACTGCTCATGTGTTGCAAGAGCGGGCCTTTTGTTGACAACAATATCTTTATTAATTCTTATGACGCGCTTCTGAGATGCAGAAGGTTTAAATTCTCCAACTACTGTTCTCACTGCTAGACAAGCGCTGCAGCTAGGACAAATTGGTGCGTAAACGATCCCATGGCTGCGTCTAAATCCAACCCTAGACAAGGTGTCGTGCAACGAGATCCCATCCCACCCCTTCAATTCAGCAACCAAACGCCGCTCCACCTGCCCATCCAGATAAGGGCAAGGCAAAGGAGATGTGACAAAAAAAGAAGTGGATCCTCTATTCACACTATATTTCATAACGGCAGGCATTCTCAAAAAATCATGATATTTATGTACCATGAAAGATTCTAAAATTCTTTAAACCGGTAGTGTATTATCCAAACGAATAAAAACAATAAACGCTATTAAGCTGAGAAATTATTTCATATTAAGAAGTTTCGAAGCTTCGACTGCCATATAAGTTAGTATCCCATCAGCACCAGCCCTTTTAAAAGAGATCAAACTCTCAATAACGACTTTGTCATTTTCTAACCAACCATTATTTACAGCACCTTTTAACATAGCGTATTCACCACTAACTTGATAGGCAAACGTAGGGAGACCAAAAGTATCCTTTACCCTTTGAACAATATCTAGGTATGGCATGCCGGGCTTCACCATGACCATATCGGCACCTTCTTCTATATCCTGAGCAACTTCCCTTATTGCCTCGTCGCTATTTGCAGGGTCCATTTGGTAGGTATTTTTATCACCTTTTAGAGCGCCCGATGATCCAATAGCATCTCGAAACGGCCCATAAAAAGACGAAGAATATTTCGCCGCGTATGACATAATCCTAACATCCTGAAATCCATTCTCATCGAGTACTCTTCGGATAGCAGAAACTCTTCCATCCATCATGTCCGACGGTGCAATGACGTGACACCCTGCTTCAGCCTGAACCAAGGATTGTTTACACAATATTTCAACTGATTCGTCGTTAACTATGTGGCCATCAACAACTAATCCGTCATGTCCATCACTATTAAATGGATCTAGAGCAGCATCACAAATTATACCTACATCGGGGTGAGAAGATTTAATGGCCTTAATAGAACGGCACACAAGGTTGTCGGGGTTGTAGGCTTCACAAGCATCTGGTGTTTTCAAATTAGGATCCACCTCTGGAAAAATAGCGACGGCTAACACTCCCAAGTCAGAGGCTTCACCTACGACATTATCCAGCAAGTCCACTGTTATCCTATCCACACCGGGCATAGATGCTATAGGCATACGTTTATTGATGCCCTCACTTACGAAGATTGGATAAATAAAATCCTCTGGTGTAAGTGAGTTTTCAGCGACTAATCTTCTATTCCAAACCTCCCGTCGGTTCCTACGTAACCGTGTATTTGGGAAACTACCTAATGTCTTCAAGTTTAGACTCATTTCATTCTAAAGCGCATTTAAGGGGGGTAATTTGCCAAAATGGCAACGATAAGTTTTATAAGCCGACAACGCCGAACTAACCCTAACCGCATTGTACCTCCCAAAAAAATCAAACGAGAGGGGAAGGGTCCAAATTTTGGAATACCTACGGCCTTCATAGTAAG
>JYMV01013212.1_pt1 | contig 19067 bp, 14 predicted proteins | sample 338911 | NCBI WGS metagenome assembly JYMV01 (sample SAMN03354496, study PRJNA234377) | hydrothermal vent metagenome | biome: Deep sea; feature: Hydrothermal plumes at the Eastern Lau Spreading Center, Western Pacific Ocean; material: Seawater | place: Tonga | collected 2009 | depth 2000 m m
ATGAGACCATCCTGCACTAATGTCACCGTTTCAAAGCCTCTGTGAGGGTGTCGCCTAGAAAGGGATACGCCCAGTTTTAATATTAGGACCAACGGAGAAACCGACATGGTCGCTAAAGTTAATTTGTCACCTCAGGTCTCAGCTAATTTGCTGGCGCTTGAGAGAACTACGGAGGCAATAAAACTCTCCCAGAGAAGGCTTTCTACTGGATTGAGAGTTCCTACTGCCGCCTCGGATACGGCTGCATTTTTCCAAGCTCAAGCTTTGACCGCTCGATCCAGTCAGTTATTGATTGTAAAAGACGGGATTGGGGCAGCGGTGAGTACCGTCGAAACGGCTATAGCCGGTATAAGTTCTATCCAGGACATCGTCGAACAACTGAGGGGCCTGGCCTTTAGTGCCCAAGCCGATGCCGATACGACCAACCGCTCGAGAGCTGCTGTTCAATTTAACGACCTCCGTACGCAAATTGACAACCTGGCTAATGACACATCCTTCGCAGGTACAAACCTTATCAAAACCGGGGCACAGAACCTATCAGTTACTTTTAGTGAAGACGGAGCCTCGACCTTGACCGTTTCCGGGGTTGTGTCTGATGCTTCAGGTCTTTCCATCATTGCCGCCGCCGGCAATTGGGCTACCGACGCAAATATTAATGGAGCTATAAACGACTTAGACAGTGCATTGAGCACTCTCAGGTCGACAGCCAACACCTTGGGAACCAGGGCCTCATTTATCTCACTACGTCTCGACTTTGTCACAAACCTGATTGGTGCTCTTGATGAGGGAGCGGGTAAATTAGTCAATGCCGATCTAAATGTGGAATCGGCCAAACTCCTTACTCTACAAACTCGCCAGCAATTGGGTACCATTGGTTTAAGTGTAGCCACGCAAAGTGAGCAAGCGATCTTCCGCCTTTTCTAATTGCCAACTTCCGATAAGATACTACCCCATACTTCAGGCAATTATTACTGATGGAAGGGTGCTAGTTGTCCAACTCTCTGAGTACTATGCTCACCCTGGGAGAAATTGTTCGCCTAGCCTCTAGGGTTGCCGATCCCTCTACCTGGGATTATTTGATAGGGGGTTCGGAAACAGAGACCACCCTCCGGCGGAATAGAAGAGCTCTCGATGAATTGGCATTCCGGCCACGTATATTGAGAAATGTCACCACTATAGATACGTCGCATGAAGTCCTTGGAATTGCGATGCGACTTCCCCTCTTTCTTGCCCCTATGGGTTCTATCAAGAATTTAGATAAATCCGGCGCTGTTGCAACGGCTTTAGCTGCGAAGGAATTTGGTATAGTCGCCTTCCTAAGTTCCTCCTGCCATCCAGGTATGAAAACCACTATGCATGATGGCGGTGGGGACCTTATTTTTCAACTTTACGTTAGGGGCGATGAAAACTGGGTGATGGACCAGTTGGCCGAGGCTACAGACCTCGGTTATAAGGCCTTCTGTCTGACGGTTGATTCAGCGATGTATGGTCGGAGGGAACGCGATAAGTTACGAGGATATACACCAGAAGGAACCTGGTAAATAAGATCAAGTCTAAATCAACGATACCATTAATTCTAAAGGGAATAGCCACAGAGGAAGATGCCCGCATGGCGGTTGAACACGAGATAGACGTGATTTATGTATCTAACCATGGTGGTCGACAACTAGATTTTGGCAGAGGTACACTCGATGTATTACCGGAAATTATCGCAACGGTAGATGGTAAAGCGAAAGTTTTTGTTGACGGGGCCATTTGTAGAGGGACTGATATTTTAAAGGCAATGTGCCTGGGCGCAGATGCTGTCGGCATTGGAAGGCTCTGTGGTTACGGTCTCGCCGCTGGTGGCAAAGACGGAATAGTTAAGGTGCTTGAGCTACTGGAAGAAGAAATCATAAATGCCATGGCAAATTTAGGGGGCACAAATTTGGATCAGTTGACTCCGGAATTAGTATGCCGAGCGCCATCCGTTCACGAACCATCGGTTTTCAGCGCTTTCCATTTAGTCGATATCCCCAGCACCAAATATTAATCTCAGTTTCTATGTAGCTTTAATTGGAATATAATTTCACCTGATCTTGGCAGACTGTTAACACCGGTATGAAAATATTTTCTAACAGATACCTCACAATATCCATTCAACCGAACGAAGTTTTATATTACCGCAAACTAAGCTGCCAGACTTCTTCATTTTTAAATTTTTGAATTGTAATAAAAATGGTTGATTTAACGAACAAAGGCCCTTTGGGTTTTAATAAATTCAATGCTGTTGAAATGGCAACCAAGATAGCATCCGGAGAAACAACATCCGAAGCAATAGTTAGTGATTGTCTAGAGAGAATCAAAGTTCGTGATCCGGATATTGGTGCCTGGAAGTATATTGATCCCGCATATGTATTGGAACAGGCCAGAACTCTGGACAAAACACCCCATAAAGGCATGCTTCACGGCGTGCCCATAGGTATCAAAGATAATTTGGATACGGTCGATATGCCGACGGAATATGGAACAACAATTTATCCAGGTTTCCGTCCTAAAAAGGACACGTTGACGGTTGCTACCCTCAGGGCAGCTGGTGCAGTGATATTAGGAAAGACCGTCACTTCTGAATTTGCCGGTCCCTACCCTGGACCTACTTTAAATCCTCATGACACAAACCGTTCACCAGGAGTATCATCGATGGGCTCGGCGGCAGGTGTCGCCGATTATATGGTCCCACTAGCCAACGGCACCCAGACTGGTGGTTCCGTGATTAGACCCGCCGCACTGTGCGGAGTATACGGATATAAGGGAAGTTTTAACCATCTTGATGGTAGCGGAATTAAGCATCTTAAACCGTCTATTGATACACTAGGCCATTTTGCGAGATCGATAGACGATCTCGAATTAATGAGATGCGTGTTAACCGGCTCTAAATTTAAGACTTTAGGTTCTGAGAATAAAATTAAGCCCCGCATCGGTATCTGTAAAACTGATCAATGGCACGCGGCAAGTCTGGAAACAGTTAAAATGATTGATATTTGTCACACGGTCCTGACCGATGTTGGAGTCAGTATAACAGAGATTGACCTACCCGCTCCCTTCACAAAAGTTATGGAAAAGGCATTTGATGATATCCGATTGTGGGAATTGTTCATCGCCCATGAGGAGGAGATTAAGCATCATCTCCACGAGTTTAGTCCGTGGTTGCAGGGCGTGGTAAAACACGCCGAACAGTATACCGACCAAACCTACACGGAGGCCCTAGAAGAAGCAAAGGGTGCTAGGTCCATCTTAAGAGTCATATTCGAAAGTGTGGACGTACTTATCACACCAGGAGCCCTTGGAGAAGCTCCCACAAATCTTAAAGGTATGCCCGTCAACAACTTTAACAATTTGTGGACACTAATGTACGTCCCCTGCGTCAACCTGCCGGCATTCACGGGACCAAATAACCTACCCGTCGGTCTACAGATTGTGGGGCCTCAGGACCAGGATAAACGGACGCTAGAGGTGGCGCTGTGGGTAGATCAGATGATCGCCAAACATTTTGAAGCTTATCCAGTCCCCATATACCAGTAGTTTAGCTAATACCTGATACTTCCGGCATGACATGTTCTGCAAAGAGCTCGATTGAGCGGCTTGATTCTTCGAACGTCAAGTCTCCAAAAGCAAAACGACAAACAAAATAATTAATGCCGCTTTTCTCACATTGAGAAATAATTTCATCTCGAACCTGAACCGGCGTGCCGGCAATACCTTGGCCGGTTTCCTTGATGCCGTCGAAAGTTTCCGAGTAGTGGATACTTGGTACCTTTCCATGCATATCCCAAAGGGCGGTAAAACTTTTCCGCCAAATTGGATAGGCACGGCGGGCGGTTTCAAGTGCTACCTTCTCTGATTCCGCAATTACCAGATATCTAGCCATGCCAAGAAGTGGCAGTTGATCGGCAGCTCGACCACAAACGGCCCATTCCTTTTTATAATTTGTCGTAATTTCCAACACCTGCTCGATTGGTTGATTGGTGATCAGGTTCAGTCCGTTTTGGGCAGGCCAGGCCGTAGCAGTGGGATCTGCCAATCCATACCAAAGAGGAGGATAGGGTTTCTGAACCGGTGACAGCAAAATAGGCATCCCCCTGACCTTGAAGTGCTCACCCTCGTAGGTGAGCGTCTCATTGGAAAAGCCCTGTTTGATGAGATCAAAGGTTTCCTGGTATATGGCCCTACCTTCCTCGAACTCAAGACCGTAATAGCCAAGTTCTATGGGCGAGATGCCCCGGCCAATTCCCATTTCCAGACGTCCATTACTCATTTGATCAAGCATGCAAATTTCTTCCAATAGCCGGATGGGATGATATAGAGGAAGACAATATACAAGAGGACCAAACCTCAACCGTCTTGTCCGCTGGGCCATGCCAGAGAGGAACACATTGGGCGAGGGAGCCATGCCTAGGGGTGTGGCATGATGCTCTGCTATGTGGCAGGCGTGAATACCAATCTCCTCATAGAGTTCGGCGAGCTTCAGGCGGTTTTCATAAAATTCTGAGAGCGTCTCCGCCCCGCCAAAATCCATATGATCAAATATACCAAATTTCATAGTGTTTCTCCGCCGAATTAATTCATATGAATTTGACTTCCAAAAGGAAGGTTCGCCGAACTAAATCCCGGAAATATGGGCAAAGGTACAATTGCATTCCAGGTCTTGAGGCATAATCAAATAAAACCAATTGTCTCTTACTCCCAATACTTCAACTTGGCGAGCAATAGAATATTCACTATTCTTCTGTTGCCAACGACAAACAAGGGCATCTAAATGAATGAAACAAGCGCATCAAACTTCTTAAGAGAAAATAACGCCAAGCATTACTGGCACCCAATGACAGATCCCAAGAGGTCGGCAGAGGACCCACCGCTAATTATCACTAAAGGTGACGGAGAATACATTTGGGACATCGATGAAAACAAGTACCTTGATGTCACCGGCGGGCTTTGGAATGTCAACGTCGGACACAATCGAACTGAGGTAAAACAAGCCATCATCGATCAGCTAGACAAAATAGCCTATTACAATACATTCATAAGTAGCGCCAACCCCCCCTCCATTGAGCTTTCTGCCAAACTAATTGAGATGCTGCAGCCGGAAGGAATGACAAAGGTCATGTTTGGTTCCGGCGGATCTGACGCTAATGAAACCGCTCTTAAGCTAGCCCGGCAATATTGGAAGGTGATGGACCACCCTGAAAAAACCAAATTTATATCTCTCAAGAATGCTTATCACGGGATGCAATTTGGCGCACTGTCCGCGAGTGGCGGAATTCTCTGGCGTAGAGCCTATGAACCATTGATGCCAGGTTTTTTTCAGGTTGATAATCCTGACACCTACCGAAATCCATGGACTAGTGATCCCTCTGAACTAGCTAATATCTGCGTAAATATTTTAGATAGAGAGATCCAACATCAAGGACCGGGAACAGTAGCGGCATTTATTGCAGAACCAGTCCAGGGAGCAGGCGGCATGATCATACCCCCTGACAACTATTGGCCGCTTCTTCGCGAGGTATGCGACAAACATGATATCCTTCTTATTGCCGATGAAGTGATCACCGGATTTGGACGGACGGGATCCATGTTCGGTACTCGCGCTTGGGGCGTCAAAGCTGACATCATGAGCTTCGCTAAAGGTATCAACTCGGGCTATATTCCTTTGGGTGCTACAGCAGTTAATAAAAGAGTGGCGGAGGCATGGAAACGAGACCACCCCCTCGCTCCGATCATGCATGGATACACCTATTCAGGCCATCCTCTGGCCTGCGCTGCTGCAAATGCGAACCTAGAAATAGTGGAACGAGAAAATCTTCCTCAGAATGCCGCAAAAGTTGGCGCTTATTTTCTGGAACAATTAAAAGCCCTCAAGGAAAAACATACATCCATCGGGGATGTAAGAGGGAAAGGCCTTATGCTTGCTATCGAATTTGTAAAAGACCGGAAGACGAAAGAACCATTCGCCCCAACAGACCCCTACCCCGCCTTGATCGCTAAACACTGCCGTGACCATGGCGTGATGGTTCGAAATCAAGCCCATAGGATTATCCTTTCTCCGGCCCTAACGTTTAATACTTCTGAAGTGGATGAGGCAATCTCAGCTCTAAATGTGTCTCTTCAAGCAGGGTCTTAAAGGAGTAAGAAAACATTGAATAGACCGAATATCATAGTGATTATGACTGATAACCAACCGGCGGATTTGCTTGGTTGTTATGGTAATAAGGAGATCCATACCCCTCATCTCGATAAAATGGCCGAAAATGGTTTACTTTTCAAAAACGCGTATTGCCCCAATGCCATGTGTTCACCCTCTAGAGCATCTGTTTGGACGGGCCTTATGCCGTGCCAGCACGGCGTCCACACCTGGTTGGATGACCGACTGATGGATGACTGGCCCAATAATTGGAATGCTATTCAGGAGTTTAATACCCTTCCAGAAATCCTCAATAAAAATGGCTACGCGACCGCCATGATAGGTAAGTACCATCTGGGTAAGCTGGATATCGCACAGAACGGCATTGAACATTGGATTACAATGGCGCGGGGCCACACATTGGACTTCTACGGAAACCAAATGCGGGTAAACGAAGATACCTATAATTATGATGGACATTCTGTCGATTTTTTCACCGAAAAGGCAATCGAATATATCGGAGAACGTGCGGGTTCTCCTAAACAGCCGTTCCTTCTGATGCTCCCTTACAACGGTCCCTATGGTCATTGGCCCTCAATCAAGGGGCCGGCCAAGAACCAGTTCTGGCAATACTATACGCAAACACCCATGAACTCGGTGCCTCGAGAAGGAATTAACACAAAAGCCATACAACTTTATGATCTGCAAAAGAACTTGAGTGGGCCGGGAGGACCGGATTTCAGCTCACTCTTACAAATACCCAACGATCTAACTTCTTTGCGAAACTACTATTCTCAGATGAGCCTGATCGATCACGGCGTCGGACAGGTCATGGAGGCCCTAAAACAAAACGGCCTTAACGAAAATACCCTCATTATTTTTACGGCAGACCATGGCTTTTCACTAGGCCATCACGGATTTTGGGGTCACGGTCAGGCTACATGGCCTTCAAACGCCTTTCGTATTGCCTACAATATTCCGCTTTTAATGTGGGCACCCCATATTATCAAACCGGGACAGGTAAGTAATGCGTTTGTCAGTAGCACTGACCTCTATGCCACCCTTCTGGGACTCCTTGAACTTGCAGATGAAACTGAGATGGATAATCTTCCATCGAGAGACTTTTCGAACCTCCTTACCGAAGATAGTTGTAATTGGAACGATGAAGTTTACATCGAGCAGGAAGAAACCCGTGCTATCCGCACGCCTGAGTGGTCCTACGCTAAACGATTTAAAGGCAGCCAAACTTACACCTTGGAAGACGAACTATATGACCTGACAATAGACCCCGACGAGCGAATAAATGTGGCTGGCCAAGCAGAGACCTCTAAGACAGAACATGAACTCTCTACTAGATTAAATGATTTTTTTAGTACCTACGCCGACCCACGGTTTGATCTTTGGAATGGTGGCACTGTAAAATCCAACACCTCTCGCCCGTGGCTCTGGAAAGATGCATGGGGAAGTAAATGGCAACCAGTGACTTGATAATATTTTATGCCCAACAAAGTGGAACCATAAAATGATTGGCAACCTCCCCAAACCGATTACAAAAGAGCGGATTGTGGAGTATGAAAAAAATGGTGTGGTTTGTGTTCGAGGCCACTTCAATCGGGATTGGACATCGAGAATGTTAGCTGCCGGGGTTCGTCATATGGATACCCCTTCCGGGAACAGAAGGGTACAAGACGACGACCAAGGGTCTGGCCGCTTTGTAACCGGAACGCACATGTCACGATATAATGAAGAATTTATGGATTTCGCTTTAAATTCACCGGCAGCCCATATTGCGGCTAAAATGATGCGCCTGGATCAAGTTCGTTTCTTCTACGACCAGCTATTCATAAAAGAACCTGGCACACAGGCGCCCACTGCATGGCACCATGATCTGCCTTTCTGGCCCTTTGATGGCAACCATATCGCCTCTGTCTGGATTGCGTGTACTCCAGTTTCCACGGAAACGAGCGGTCTAGTCTATGTCGCGGGTTCGCATAAATGGAAGAAAATGTATAGGCCCGTGCCCGCAGTTCCCATTGAAGACTTCATGTCAGAAGAGGTAAAGAAATTTGAAGAATGTCCCATGTTTCACAAAGAGTTTAACAATCCAGAATACAAATTTCTTTCGTGGGAAATGGAAGTTGGTGACGCCCTGGTGCACCACCCGTTAACCGTACACGGTTCCGGAAAAAACAGTTCCGGTTCTCAACGGCGGGTCGCGTTGTCACTTCGGTATTTTGGAGGAGATGCAGTCTGGCACGGGCCACGGACACGCTTTGCTGTTCCAGGTACGGAAGATGAAAGTATCTTCGAGCGTGGCAAAATGCCAATCAATGACGAAATATTTCCTATTGTCACAGAAACCCATTAGGTAGCAAGACGATTATGGGTAGATTAATTTCACTATTGGCCATTTCCTTTAAGTTTACCTCGGAATGGTCAATCCACGTGGCTTTCCGGACCCTTAAGTACTAAATATCAGCCGGTAAGGACTAAATCGGAATTCGGTATAAAAATGAGTATGATCGATTGACCTAGTTCCCAAAAAGCCTAATGCAAAACTTTCATTTGTTAACCTAAACTATGTTGAGCCAATATTTTTTAATGGTTGTTCTTTGGACAAGAATTTCCTCAATTAGTAACTAATTTACCATCTTGCATATCACTAGTTTGATCTCCAACAAGCAAGGGTCCGTCGCGGCTATTTTCTACTAGTAAACCAGAACCGTTGCATTGTGGGCATGTTGTGTGCTTACCAAAGTCCTTACTGGCTCTAACGTGAGCCATTGGGTGAAACACCATTCCATTCTCACAATCTGGGCAAATCATCTCCAACCTCCCCCTTCATTATTTGATATCTCAACCCTGAGTTCATACAGCCTACTGTGGGGATTGCTGATCAACCTTCCCACAGCCTCAAATGAACAACTCAACTAGATTATAAGTATGGTGATTGAAACTTACCGAATAGTAAAAATTACTTGTGCACCATTTAATACTGGACCAGCGGTTAAATATTACAATTTATTTGCCAATCCCTTTCATCTTCTCGAAGATCCAAATTCTGCCCAAACCTAACAGTCCCACCATCAAACTCAAATATTCGGAAACATCAGATCTCGGGGACGAGGAGCGTTAAAAATCATCCTCTGAAAACTAAGGAAAACTGTACAGTAGAGAGGTGGTGCGGACGGCGGGACTTGAACCCGCATGACCTTACGGTCAACAGATTTTAAGTCTGTCGTGTATACCAATTCCACCACGTCCGCAAAATTTGTGTATGTATAGAATTTTTATAATTTGCCCCATCCTTCGGCAGTCACCAATATACCCAAGGCTAGTAATCGTCCGGACTTATTTCGTCTTCTGGGGTAACCAAATCCTGATCTATTGGTTCACCGCCAAGTTCAATAATCATCGATTTAATTTCATTAACGACTTGTTCCAATTCGTTCCCGTCAACTCCTCGGGAAACAAGAGTGCAACCAAATTTACCCGATCGCATGAAAGGATAACTTCCAACATCAACATTCGGATGGCGAGTCTGAATTTCTTCCAGGCCCTTGGCAACGGCTCCTTCGGGGAGGTAACAGGCAACAGATTGGGATAGAACTTTTTTTCCGCTCATTAAGCTTCCAGCAAAACCATCAAACATCGATCTCATGATTGACGGAACACCGGCCATCACATAGACATTTTGCATCCGGAAACCCGGCGCTTTGCTAACTGGATTGTAGATCAACTGCGCTCCGACGGGAACTTCAGCCATTTTTAATCTTGCTTCATTTAAATTCTCTTTTTTAATAAATGTCTCTAATAGTTCAACCGCCTCCTTCCGGCGTTCTATTGCAACATTGAATGCTTTGGCAACGCAGGTCGCGGTAATATCATCATGGGTCGGACCTATGCCACCCGTTGTAAAAACATAATGGTATTTTATCCGACATTCGTTGATAGCATCTACAATCACATCTTCGACATCTGGAAGAACACGGGCTTCTGCTAAAAGAATGCCTATTTCAGTGCATCGGTTTGCTATCCAATTTAGATTAGCGTCTTTGGTACGACCAGAAAGGACCTCATTCCCAATAACCAAGGCACAAGCCGTCACTTTTTCTAAATCTGACATTAAAATTCCGGTTAAGGTGTTCCAAATATTCTATGAATGGCGGAATTGGCGGGTGTTGGCAAGTCCCTGACCTAACTCTCCATCACACAAGTATCGTTATGAGAATACCAGATATTCAAGTGGGACAAACTAACTTGTAACCTTCCCCACAAGTATCCCGGGTAGTTAACAAAAACGATCATCTTTAAAAATTGATCTAAGAAAATAGTCCAAGATACGCGGGTATCCTGAATTGATAAAATCCTTATTAGTAAATGGCTGTAGCAGCTTTACTAGTATGAACTAACAAAATCAGATTACAGAAAATCCTGCAACAAAGACACCAAATTATTATCTGCAGGTGGCATGGCATAATCTCCCAGCCGCATGGGTCTTACCCATCTAATCTCTTGCCCCTCCTTTGGCTCAGGAACCCCCTTCCAGACGCGACAAACAAATAGAGGCATCAAGAGATGAAAATCAGTGTAAGCGTGCGAAGCGAACGATAGCGCCGCAAGGCAGCTTTCTGCAATATCTAAACCGAGTTCTTCCTTAAGTTCTCGTATCAGGGCGTCTTCAGGTGTCTCTTTTTCCTCAACTTTTCCGCCGGGAAATTCCCAAAGTCCCGCCATGGTTTTGCCTTCGGGACGTTTTGATATTAATACCCGACCATCGGCGTCAATTAAAGCAACTGCAGACACTAATACTGACGGAAGCGAAACCTGCCTCCGCCGTATTTCCACATCTAGGCATTGTGGATCAGGACCTATAATCGGCATTTATAGAAATGTATCCATGTGTAAGATCGCAGGTCCATACAGTGGCTAAACCTGTTCCCACGCCCACATCTACTTCAATTAGGATTTCCTGTCCTTTCATATGGGCGTGGACGGGTAGTTCGTCGTAACCAGGCACGACGCAGCCAAGTTTAGCTATCTGGATACCACCAATCGTGAGAGCTAGTTTGTCCCGATCTATACGCTCGCCCGACTTCCCAACAGCCATGACAATGCGTCCCCAATTAGCGTCTTCTCCAGCGATAGCAGTCTTGACCAGTGGTGAATTTGCAATTACCAGACCTATAACCCTTGCCGCCGCATCGCTCTCTGCACCCGATATTCCTATCTCTACAAATTTTGTAGCCCCTTCCCCATCTCGAACGACCTGATGTGCAAGGTCAAGCATTACATCTTGAAAAGCATTCCGAAAAGATAGCAACTCTCTGGATTTTATTGAATAACTCTGCTCATTTTTTGCCAATCCACTTGCAAAAGCTAAGACTGCATCATTAGTGGACGTATCTGAATCAACCGTAATGGAGTTAAAGGTTTCTTCTACAGATTCCGCCAGAAGCGTTTGAAGTTCTAATTTTGCAATCGCGGCATCTGTAAAAATGAAAGCAAGCATCGTTGCCATGTCCGGAGAAATCATTCCGGATCCTTTTGCGATTCCCGATATTGTAACACTTGTACCGTTGATTTCCGCAGTACGAGTGGCGCCTTTTGGGTAGGTATCCGTGGTACAGATTGTTACTGCAGCTTCATGCCAGTTTGAACCCATTTGGCCATGTAAACTTGGAAGAATTTTTGTAATACGTTCAACTGGTAACGGCTCTCCAATGACCCCGGTTTGCGCAATGTAAATCTGATTCGTCTTGCAGCCAATCAGGTTTGCCGCCTTTTCAGATATAGCTTTGACGGCAGCTATACCAGCGCCACCCGTAAACGCATTTGCATTGCCGGAATTAACCACAAGTCCCCTGACCTCATTTTCAGATAAGATATTTCTACACCAGTCAACAGCCGCTCCCGCGGTCCTGGATTTGGTAAATACGCCTGCAGCGACGCTTCCGGGAACAAGTTCGACCAACAAAACGTCGCTTTGGTTTGTTGTTTTGATATTACCTGACCCGGACGCCAACGTTACACCAGAAACTTTAGGAAGGTCAGGAAATTTTTTAGACGCCAAAGAAGAAACTTTGCTCATGCGGGCCCATCAATTACAGACATATTTGTATTTCCTTTTAGCGAGATAAGGACGCATCGTCCAGATAAACGGCGTACAAACGGATTATCTAAGTGTTATTCTTGTTTCTGGATTATTAACGGGCCTAACATATGGTATATACTTCCGTATTTCGTTTGATAACAATATAGAAATTTATAAGATCTTATAGTCCCAACCACTGGAATTATTAACGAAAAACAGTACTTGGCTTTATAAAGATCCAAATTATTGAAATTTTCTGATACTTAACATGAACTTTAATTGTTTGAACCTGTGCCTTCTCTCACCATCTTCGCTAGGAAGAGTTCTTCGTAAAAAAGGCAGATCATGCCTTCTTGGGATCGTTGACAGAGCGTTATTCCGGTTCTATCTCTCTGAATGACAAGGAAAAACTCATCTCTTAATATATTTTTGTAGAGACTATCGAGGAATCAGAATGTTTGATGCCATTGCACGGCGTGTATTGGGGTCGGCCAACGACCGATACGTCCGCGGGCTCTCAAGGGTTGTAGACCAAATCAACGCGTTGGAAACGCAGGTTGAACGTCTCAGTGATGAAGAGCTTGCAGCTCTTACCCCCACTTTGAAGAATCGTCTAGCAGATGGTGAAACGTTAGATGACCTATTGCCAGAAGCATTTGCAACAGTGCGTGAGGCGGCTAAGCGCGCCCTCGGAGAAAGACCTTTTGACGTGCAATTAATGGGAGGCATGGTTCTACATCGAGGTATGATTGCCGAAATGAAGACAGGTGAAGGCAAGACACTTTGCAGTACTATGCCAGTATATCTCAATTCACTTCATGAAAAAGGCGTCCATATAGTCACAGTGAATGACTATCTTGCTAAACGCGATGCGGAGTGGATGGGGAAAATTTATGGTCTTTTGGGGCTCTCAGTCGGATGCATCTCCCCTGGATTGAGCGACGCGGAACGGCGTACTGCTTATGATGCAGACGTGACTTACGGGACCAACAGTGAATTTGGTTTCGATTACCTTCGTGACAACATGAAATTTACTCTCGAGGAAATGGTTCAGCGTCCATTTAACTTCGCTATTGTCGACGAAGTCGATTCCATTTTAATTGACGAAGCGCGCACCCCATTGATCATTTCTGGCCAGGCAGAGGATTCCTCGGAACTTTACCAGAAAGTTAATGAAATTATACCGGAGCTTACGGAAACAGATTATGAAAAGGACGAAAAGACAAAATCTGTAACCCTAACGGAAGTGGGCAACGAAACCGTAGAGCACCTTCTAAAGGAAGCCGGGCTATTGAGTGACGGAAGCCTCTATGAAATTTCCAATATTTCGTTGGTTCATCATATAAACCAAGCTCTTCGGGCACATAAATTATTTGAGCGAGACACAGATTACATTGTTAAAGACAATCACGTCATTATCGTTGACGAGTTTACTGGCCGTATGATGGAAGGTCGTCGATATTCCGAAGGCCTACACCAGGCTCTGGAAGCCAAAGAACAAGTTCACATCGAACATGAAAACCAAACACTAGCATCTATTACGTATCAAAACTATTTCCGGATGTACCCCAAACTTGCTGGGATGACCGGAACCGCAATGACGGAAGCCGGAGAGTTTTCAGAAATTTACAAATTGGAAGTTGCCGAAATTCCTACCAATCTAACTTGCATTCGTGCCGATCAAGATGATGAAGTCTATCGTACCACTGCAGAAAAAAATGAAGCCATTGTAAAGTTAGTAGAGGATTGCCAGAAACGAGGCCAGCCTGTTCTAGTCGGCACGGTTAGCATTGAAAAGTCTGAGCTGATTTCCGCACTGTTCAAGAAACAAAATATTCCACACCAGGTTTTGAATGCCCGTTACCATGAGCAGGAAGCAAATATTATAGCACAAGCGGGTGCACCGGGCACGATTACTATTGCCACAAATATGGCAGGACGGGGCACAGATATCCAATTGGGTGGAAATTTAGATATGCTTGCCCGCCAAAAATCCGAACAAACAAAAGATGCACTCGAGATTGCGGAAATCAACGCGTCGGTTAAGGCCGAAGTTGGGAAGGCACGCACCGAATCACTTAGTGGTGGTGGGCTTTTTGTGGTAGGTACCGAACGGCACGAAAGTCGACGAGTTGATAACCAGCTTAGGGGGAGATCTGGCCGACAAGGGGATCCCGGTGCCTCAAGGTTTTTTCTGTCCTTGGAAGATGACCTAATGCGAATTTTTGGTTCAGAGCGTATGGATGGCATGCTCCAAAAGCTCGGTCTCGAAGAAGGCGAAGCCATCGTCCACCGATGGATAAATAAAGCATTGGAAAAAGCCCAACAAAAGGTAGAGGCCCGTAATTTTGATATCCGAAAAAACCTCTTGAAGTTTGATGATGTCATGAACGACCAGCGCAAGGTTATTTATGAGCAACGCCGCGATCTTATGGATTTAAATGATGTTTCAGACACAATTATAGATGTGCGCAGCAATGTTATTGATTTAATGGTCTCCCGGTGTATGCCAGAAAAATCTTATGCCGAACAATGGGAAATGGGGTCCCTGCATGAGGAGGTACTCAGGGTATTTGGACTTGATCTTCCATTGTCGGACTGGGCTAAGGAAGAAGGCGTAGCCGATGTCGAAATTCGTGAACGTATCATCGATGCCACAACGAAAAAGATGGCAGAAAAAGCAGCGAGCTGGGGTCCAGAGGTCATGCGGGACTTGGAAAAAAGCTTGCTCTTGCAAGTGCTAGATCAAGTGTGGAAGGAACACCTTCTAGCTCTTGATCACCTACGCCAAGGGATAGGCCTCCGGGCTTATGGTCAGAAGGACCCTCTTAACGAATATAAATCCGAGGCATTTGAAATGTTTAACCAAATGTTGGCTGAGCTTGACGATCGTATCACGATGATTTTAAGCCACATGGAAGTTCAATTAACTGATGTGGATGATATTGACCTTTATGACAGACCGGATCCCAATACATATAAAATGTATCGTGATCCTGATTTCGTGGATATGGGAGATGAAGGAACAATATTTATGGAAGGCAATCAAAATAGAACACGCTCAAATGCCATCCATACCAGTCCACTAACACTGCGGCAGGCTGCAGATGAAATTGATCCTGAGGATCCTAGTACCTGGGGAAAAGTGGGCAGAAACGCAATGTGTCCATGTGGCTCCGGAAAAAAGTTTAAACACTGTCACGGCTCCAACAAATAAACTTGAACCAGAACTAGGGAATAGAACAAAGAACAAATAGTTACTGAAATTTTATAGTAATCTGCGATCTAAATCCTATTCAAAGAAGACAGCCACGTTCCAACATGTGTTGACATCGGATCTTTGGCTATTTTTCACTACTTCTTTTAATTTATGTTCTAATACAAAATAGAACATCCGAGGTATAAAGCATCGACTTACACAATGTAATTTATAGGTTCCCAATAGTAACGAGACTTATTCATTCTGTTGATGCCAAGTCGTGATGGGCGAGTGGATGGTTGTGTTCAACCAGACCTTTTAACCGTTCTTCAAGAACATGAGTATATATTTCCGTTGTAGAAATATCAGCGTGTCCTAATAATTGTTGTAACGTGCGAAGGTCTGCACCATTAGCCAGCATGTGACTGGCAAATGAGTGACGGAGTATATGGGGTGAGACCCGGGATTGATCTATCCCAGCGGCTTCAGCAAGTTCTTTCAGTAAGTTTGAAAATTGGGCCCTGGTAAGATGTCCTTTTAGCCCTCGAGAGGGAAAAAGGAATGGAGATGCCATCCGCGCTTCCAACGACCCCTTATACTTATCTAGATACGCAGCAACCGCTTCCCGCGCAGGGTCACCTAGTGGAACAATACGCTCTTTATCTCCCTTACCGCGAACGATTATGATTTGACCGTCTCGTGAAATAGCATCTGTCCGTAAACTCACCAATTCTGAGACACGAAGCCCTGTTGCATAGAGTATTTCCATTAATGTAGTAAGAAGCAAATCATTATGGATATCTCGTGTTCGGGCTGCAGAAAGCAGCTTCTCCACTTCCTGTTTATTAAGAACTTTAGGCAACACCCGCCCCTTTTTAGGTGAACTAATATGCTGGGTAGGATCATAATCTTTCAGCCCCTCTGCAAAAAGAAATGCAAAAAATTGCCGCAGAACTGACAGGTGACGTGCCCTCGTGGTTGCTGCTCTTCTCTCGTCATATAATTTAGACAGATACTGTTTAATTCTCTTCGTATCAGCATCCTCAATCTTTTCGCGCCTTCGTTGCATGAAAAGAACAAAATTATCTAGATCTCTATTATATGCCTCAATAGTGTTAGCAGAAGCACCCCTCTCAGCCGCCATCATCTCAAGAAATATCTCGACATGGCGAGAAAATGGTGCCTTTTGTGTTTCGCCCTTTCGAATCTTGGTTTTTGCAGACACCCCTCTTATAGACCAGAGGCGATCGCCGCTTCCAGAGCGAGGGCACGCGCTTCTTTTTCCATTCCTATCTTTCGCAAACTGATGAGTACTTTACGCAATACGATTGGATTTGCTTGCAATGGACCCGCCTGACCAATTGCGAGCAGTGATAAAAGAACCGTTTCACCAATCCTTGAACCAGATGCTGCTTTTTCCAAAGATCTCCAAATAGCAGGCTGGGGCATAACAGTTGAAGTTTGCATCGGCCCCTCCATAATTATCTCCCACTGGTCATTGGGTACTTCTTCACCAAGCCCATCTAGTAGGCAATAAACAAGGGTCGCCATGTTATAGGATAAATCGGGTTCATCAGAATTCTTTGCATACACTTGGTTTATGGCAACCCACCAATCAGCGAGCATCTTAGGTTGCCAGTCCTCATCTTTGATAGTTCCCGCTAGTTTAGCCAAAGGGAGAATTTCTTTTTGTATTTTGGATGCCTCCACATTTAACATTGCACTCGATCTTAGTATACTAAACCAAGGTGCTGTAGACTCGATGTCACCCGCAGTTAGCAAGGCCCTAATGGCCTCAGGGATGAACCAAATGAAATCATGCGTCGGGGTAATACCTTTCAAAATTGGAGAGAACACCCTTGCCATAGATTGGTAACGCCCGGCTTCTCGGGCATCTTTAAAAGCCCTAGAAAGAAGTTCTACAGTTGCTGTCGGAACACCCTCAACCAATGCCTTTCGATATTGGCGTGCACGGCTTAGCGGACTTCTTTTAGAATTGCCGGTAGTGACTGGATTTTCCAAAGCACTATCAGAGATTGTTACACCAGCATAAAGTTGACGTAATACTTCGGTATTTAGCGCCCCCATAGATTCGGCACGTTCCGCCGCGTCTAGACGCAGTTCTGGTCGAGCGTTTGGACTGGTAGCAATTGTCCGTAAAATTGCCGGGTTGTTTGAAGATGTTACATCTGCCGGCAACTCTGCGTTAGCGGCCCGCACCATGGCAAAATATAGCGGTTCGGGATCAATTAAACTCGCAACATGATATTTTTCAAAGCCTGACAATTGATTAAGGAGACCGTGAAAAACTTGATCGTTATCACCCGTCTCTCGTAACAATGACGCTCCGAGAGAAGCCTTGTCAATTTCACCTGCAAGAGATTGGCAGAATATGTGAGCTTTCTGCCAATAAGCTGTATTGACAGCTCTAATTTGACTAGCAACTAATGAACAAACACGAGCATTGTCGTTACGCATGAAGAGGGTGTCGACCTCATTCCGTAACAAACGGCGGCTATGAGCAGCGATCGGTATTTGTTTGATCAACTCTGCAGCTGCAGGAATATCACCCATATTAGTTAACAGTTCAACGCGGGTACCAATCAGGTCACTGGACTTTGTGTCAATCAATTCTCCTTCTGGAGCCTTAGCGCTGCTGAGTAATAGCCTACGCATCAAATCACGCATGGCTCTAGATTTGGATCCTACGGGAAGCTTGGGTAGTAACCTTTCGACTTTACTGCGACTTACGTCTTTCCACATATTGATTCCAAACCCTCCCTGCTCCGCATTCAGAGTTCCTAGTGAATCTGGAGCTATCGTCTTTAATTCCTCTACATTCACGTGAGAGCGGGTCAGACTATTTGATGCTGGGATCTGCCTTTGTCGTGTGCTTAAAGGCAAAGATGGTTTTGGGGAAGTAATTGTCAGTGGCTTGGGTTGGGCGAGAACAGTCGGTAAAGGCATCGCAGGATTCAGGACAAAGGGCACAGTTGTTTTATTTCTTTCCTGAATTGTCTGTGCCATTTTCTGGCTTAGGTTGGTCGTCTGGGCTAACGCAAAGCCGGCAAATAGGGAGGAAGAAGCTCCTAAAAACATCAGGCAGAACTTAATGGCGCGAAAATTGAGGAAGTATGGAGGGTGGGCCTCCCTACTTTGAAAAGCGATCATTGTTTATGATCCTTTCAACCGTATCGGCTGGGGCAGGTAAATCCCACACCAAGAAATAAATAGATGCGCCCGCAAGTATAAGCACCAAAGTCATTACAACGATTCTAGTCACAGTCTTCATTATTAATTGTCAATCTCCAAAGATACGCGTTTGTTTAATTCCCTACCAGCGGCTTGTACAACATTCCTAGTAGCATCGAAAAGGATTATGCTAACAATGAACTGTGTCGATTGTTAGACCGCCAGAATAACTCTAACCTTCTAAACTAATTAGATTATAATTGTCAGGTATGTAATTAATAGTTTTTAAACGTCAAATTTATCGAAGAAAATAACAGATATTATGATTTTACAAAATTCCAACTCAAAAAAAATTACCGAGGGGCGATTTATCGTATTAGTTGGCCTAATGGGAGCTGGTAAAACGACCTTAGGCCGGCGAATAG
>JYMV01051501.1_pt1 | contig 19064 bp, 17 predicted proteins | sample 338911 | NCBI WGS metagenome assembly JYMV01 (sample SAMN03354496, study PRJNA234377) | hydrothermal vent metagenome | biome: Deep sea; feature: Hydrothermal plumes at the Eastern Lau Spreading Center, Western Pacific Ocean; material: Seawater | place: Tonga | collected 2009 | depth 2000 m m
TTGGTGAGGATGGAGGGATCGCGTTCACCGCTGACGGTGGGGATACTTGGCGCTTCGTGGAGAATCTTCCCTTCGCGCAGTTTTACCATGTGACCGTCGATAACGCCTTCCCGTTCAATATCTACGGAGGATTGCAGGACAATGGTTCATGGTACGGCCCAAGCACCGTTTGGGAGAACAAAGGGATACTGAATGCACATTGGTTCCGTGTCGGAAGCGGGGACGGATTCAGTGTGATGCCTGACTTCTCAGATCCCGAGCACTTTGGGTACTCCATGTCTCAAGGTGGCAACCTCCAACATTTTGATAAGGTGACCGGGGCCCGTCGAAGTATTCGGCCCGTCCATCCAGATGGAAACGAGCTGAGATTCAATTGGAACGCTGGGTTGACCTGGAACCCCCTAAATCCTGAGAAGGTTTATATCGGAAGCCAATTCCTGCATCAGAGCACAGATCAGGGCAGAAGCTGGCAGATTATCTCACCGGATCTGACCACTGACGATCCAGCAAAGCAGCGGTACTCCGAGAGCGGGGGGTTAACGATAGATGCATCGGGGGCAGAAACGCACACCACAATTATCTCAATCGGTTCCAGCCCATTAGAAGATGGCGTTATCTGGGTCGGCACAGATGACGGAAACGTGCAAATCACTCGAGATGGGGGTAACAGTTGGCAGAATGTGCGTGATAGTGTGGGAGGATTGCCCTATGGCATCTGGATCCCTGACGTACAACCCTCGAAACACCAACCTGGTAGGGCCTATATCGTCGCTGAAGATCACCGCCGAGGTGATTGGACTCCCCATGTGTATGTCACCGAAGATTATGGGTTGACGTGGAGATCCCTTTCTTCGCCTAACATTGATGGATTCGTGCACTCGATTGAGGAAGACCCGGAGAACCCAGACCTACTTTTTCTCGGGACCGAATTCGGACTCCGGGTAAGTTTCGACCGGGGTGACAGTTGGGAAAAATACACATCTGGCGTACCGGCTGTACCAATTCGAGATCTGGTTGTGCATCCGCGGGATGGTGACCTCATCCTAGGCACGCACGGTCGAGCCCTGATCGTCCTGGACGACATTCGTCCCCTTCGTGAGCTTGCCTCTGACCCGTCCATCCAAAACGCGATGGTCCACGTCTTCTCGCCACCACCGGCCTACGATGTGAACATCGGCGAGGCCATCGGTTACCGGTCCACAGGGCACGCGATGCAACAGGGAGAGACACGGCCCAACGGTGCTCTCGTGACATTCTGGTCAGCAGAGGGTGGCCAGGCACAGGTGACGGTGACGGATGATTCGATGAGCATCGTCTATTCCCGGGTCGTTACAGCTAACCAGGGGGTGACCCGATTCTCCTGGGATCTTAGTCCGGGAGGAGATGCTGACCCGATGCAGTTCCCTACAGAGATGAGTGTTTTCCCGGGCACCTATTCTGTCACCATATCAATAGATGATGCCACATCTTCATCTACCCTGGAGGTGCGGGGGGACCCAAGGAATCCTCCAGAGATTGCGGATCTTGTTGCCAAGAGGGAAGCGTTGATCATGATGGCTGAGTTGACTCGGAGTGTGGACGAGGCCAGAGAAGAGCTGGGGCGACTGATGCGTGGAGTCGAAACTGTGCTTGAAACGCTCGATGAGAGTGCGGACAGCTTGAGAGGAGAGGGGGAGAGCCTTCGGGATTCATTGCGTACCCTCAACCAACGTCTCTTTACAGGTCCCGAGTGCCAGGGTTCTTGCGGTGGTGATGTTACTGCTAGTGCCGTCAGTGAACCTACCGGTCGAATCGCGGGCGAAGCTGGGGCTCCGTCTGAGAACACTCGACACATGATCGATCAAGCAGCGGCCGCTGCACAGACGATAAGATCGGAGGTTGATGCCGTCATTGAAGGTAAGGTGGCTGCTTATAGGGCCGCGTTGATTTCTGCCGGATACACACCTCTCGGAGGTACACTATGAACGCGCGCGCGATTTTCTTGAGTGTCACTTTGTTAACCCTTCCTGCTGTCCTGTTACGTCCCGCACTGGCCGATTCCCAAGATTCAGTCAAGCTCTTTATCTCGGTAGATCTAGAAGGCATCAGTGGAGTGGGGTCCCCATTGATGACGAGCACTGGCGGGAAGGACTATGAAATTGCCAGACAATACATGACCCGGGAGGTCAACTCTGTTGTGGCGGCAATTTTGGAACGTATATCCGGTGCTGATATCCTCGTGAATGATTCCCACGGTGATCATCAGAATCTGCTACACGGAGAACTTGATCCTAGGGTGAGCTACATTCAAGGTTCCATTAAGCCACTCGGAATGGTTCAGGGGCTCGACTCTTCTTTCGATGGGGCAATCTTCGTCGGATACCATGCCAAAGCTGGTGATCCGGATGGGTTCCTCGCCCACACCGGTAGTGGTTCCGTCAAGGGATTGTGGCTCAATGGTGTGGAGGTGGGCGAAGGTGGGATGAACGCGGCGTTTGCAGGTAGCCTTGGGATACCCGTGATCCTGGTATCGGGTGACTCGGCAGCAACTGCTGAGTTGGGCCAACTACTGGGCTCCGAGACAGTGACGACGAAAACGGCTGAAACCCCTTCTTCAGCCCGGCTCATCCATCCCGACGTGGTGAACGGTATGCTGCAAGAGGCCACACAAGTCGCGCTCGACCGGCTTGGCAACAATGACTTTGATCCGCTCGACCTCGGATCACCCGTTGAGATCAGGATGCGCTTCGCGTCAACTACGCACGTAGATGTACTCCAATCGATTCCGGGGATGTCAAAAATAGACGGATTCACGATCAGATATGTGGCTCGTAGTATGGATGAAGCATACCGACTAATCCGACTCATGTACCGTTTTGTGAGTGCGTGAACCCAACCGCAACCGGTAACAGGTCAGCTTCATGATGCGTAAAGCCCTACTCTGGGCTTCGACCAATCCCTTTTTGGCCGAACGCCTACCAAGAATGGGTTTTGTAAAACGTGCTACCAGTAGGTTCATGCCTGGCGAGAGTTTAGAGGAAGCCCTCGCGGAAGCTGAAATAATGTCCGTAAAGGGAATAGGGACCCTCGTCACACTCCTTGGTGAGAACCTCAGCTCAATTGAGGATGCGGACGCTGTACTGGATCAGTACCTCGGAGTCCTGCGAGACGTGACTAAACGTGGGCTTGATGCTGAGATCTCGATAAAGCTTACACAACTGGGTCTGGATTTCGGACCGGAAATCGCACAGGAAGGGTTAAGACGCCTTGCAGAGGCCACCTCGTCTATTGTGTGGATTGACATGGAGAGTTCTGACTACGTCGATGTAACGTTGGACATCTTCAGAAACGTCAAGCTCACACACTCGAACTTAGGCTTATGTCTACAGTCGTATCTTCGCCGGACTGGGAATGATCTAGAGAACCTTCTTCCTCTCGATCCGTCCATTCGCCTCGTGAAGGGGGCCTACAAAGAGCCCAGGGAGGTTGCATACGCTCGCAAGAGTGAGGTTGATAAGCACTATTTGCGACTCTCCCATATCCTCCTCAACGCCCGACTCAATGGCGCCGCCGCACGACCGGTGATTGCTACCCACGATACGCGGATGATCGAGTCCGTGAACCGAATCGCAGATGAATTGGGCGTTCAGCGAGAAGATTATGAGTTTGCGATGCTTTATGGGATTGAGCGCACGGAGCAAGATCGTCTAGCGCGCTCAGGGCATGTGGTCCGGGTGCTGATTTGCTACGGTTCGTCGTGGTTCCCTTGGTATATGCGCCGTCTAGCTGAGCGACCTGCAAACGTGTGGTTTGTAGCTAAACAACTCTTTCGCTAGTGGGGCACGAAACGGAAGAGTCCTGGAGAGGGCGAGGGCAATTTCAGAGAATCGTTCACGAGCACGCTGACGAACACCCACGACGATGGGCTATGCTGATCGTGGTCTCCCTCGGAATGCTGCTGTCGCTTACATCCTGGATGACTGCAACGGCAATCGGCCCAGAGCTACAACTCAGGTGGTCACTTACATCGAGTCAGGTTGGTTGGTTAACGACTATCGTTCAACTCGGTTTTGTCATAGGAACAGCGTTGGGCGCGATCCTTAACTTGGCGGACGTACTCCCGTCCAAAACCTATTTTGCGATATCCGCGCTATTAGCGGCGGCCTCAAATGCGTTTCTGCTTACGGCGAATGGGTTCGATGATGCACTGCCAGCACGCTTCTTGACCGGGTTTTTTCTAGCTGGCGTCTATCCCCCAGGCATGAAGATGGTTTCGACTTGGTTTCATTCCGCGAGGGGCTTAGCTATCGGCACCGTGGTCGGAGCGCTGACGGTGGGGAAGGCCACACCCTATTTACTCAAGGCGATCGGAGGGACTAGTACCACCGCCGTCATCGGAGGCGGATCGATTACCGGATTGGTGGCTGCCTTCCTAGTCGCTAGCACATACCGGGATGGTCCTTATCCATTCCCGAGCCGGCCGTTTGAATGGAACCGGGTCGGAAGGCTCCTCCGTCACAGAGAGACCATGCTCGCGACCGGAGGTTACCTAGGTCACATGTGGGAGCTATACGCAATGTGGACGTGGATTTCTGCTTTCCTCTTCGCGGCCGCGGCCGGGGTGGTATCCGACACGATTATCGACCTAGTTGTATTCGGTACGATTGCGGCTGGTGCCCTAGGCTGTGTTCTGGGTGGCATCGCTGCGGATCGCATAGGGCGGCATCGGGTGGTGAACCTGGCGATGGCCATAAGTGGGAGTTGCTGCTTGAGCGCCGGTTTTCTTTTTCACGCACCCTTTGCTTTGCTGGTCTGTCTCACCTGGATATGGGGGTTCTTCGTGGTCGCTGACTCTGCCCAATTCAGTGCACTCGTCACGGAAGTTGCACCTCAGGACTCGGTAGGAACTGCATTGATGCTGCAGACATCACTCGGGTTTCTTCTCACTATGGTCACCATCCAAGCTGTGCCAGCAATCGTTGGTGCCGTGGATTGGCAGTGGGCATTCACGTTCCTCGCGCTGGGCCCAATGTGCGGTATCTGTAGTATTCTTCTCCTAGCACGTAGGTAGCGTGTATATTGCCGCTGAAATCGTATCGCCGGTTGGGAGAATGAGATGAGGAAGAGATTAGCTGCTCTAGCTTTGGTCATTATCGTGTCCGTTGGGGCAACCCTAAGCAGGTCACCGAGCCCTGCTACGGTTCACTTCGGTTTAGCGAAATCGTTGCCTGAAGCTGACTCGAGCGTGCCTTCACCGGGGGCTATCCACCTCTGGTTCACCCAGGTGCCCCAGGACAACTCAGTAGGAATTCGGTTGGTCAATCTTTCGGGTGATCTACTGGAGACCGGGTCGCTTAAGCAGGACAACGAGGACCACAAGAGCTTCAGTGTCCAGGTAGACGGAAGACTCGGAGCTGGTGCGTACAAGGTGGCATGGCGCGGCATCGGTGATGATGGACACGTGGTGAGGAACGAGTTCTCGTTCACCGTTGACGCTTACTAAATCACAGGGGTGACGCTGCTCCTGAGCACCGTTATAGGATGGTTGCTCTTCGGAGCTCTAGTCGCGTGCTGGGGTGCGATCACAGGCCGCTGGTTTCTGTTTCCGGCCCTGGATGCTGAGGATTCAATATCCGAGTTGCGTGCTAGTGTGTTGATAGACGTTGCTACGAGACTTGGGCGAGTGGGTGGGGTCTTTTTTCCAGTGGCCTTAGGCCTAGTTTTCCTACGACAACTCCAAGAGTTTCGAGACCCCTTTTCTTCCTGGATGGAGGACGCCGAACTCTTGGCGATTGGGACCGAATGGGGAAGGACATGGATTTACGGTTTAGTCGGCTCGATTCTGCTCATGGCGTCTTTTGTGGCGGTGAAGTGGACTAGACAAGTCGCTTGGGTAACCGCCTCCCTGCTAACGGTCGCCTTGAGTGCGTTTCCTGCACTGACGGGTCACGCGAACGGAACAGAGGGGCTCCGCTGGATCAGTCTTCCCTCCGACATTCTCCACGTGAGTGCTGTGGGTGCTTGGATTGGTGGCCTTACTTTCGTGCTCCTTGCTGAACGAGCTTGGCGAAGTAGAGCAGGATATCCTGGGGACACGCTCTTACCGGACCTTGTGCCCCTTTTCTCCCGGGTAGCGTTACCTTCGGTGATCGTCTTGTTGATGACGGGGATTCTGGCAGCCTGGATACATCTTCCATCGCTCAGCGCACTACTTACCACTTCGTACGGTCGGATTTTGATTATGAAACTCGGCCTAGTATTAGTGATCTTGGTAATTGGGTTCGTGAACTGGCGGCGAATCACACCTCGTCTCATGGATCTCAATGGGCCACCGGTGATGAGGAAAAGTGCGGCGCTTGAACTACTCTTCGCTCACACGGTGCTATTGGTGACTGCTGTGCTTACCAGGACCTCACCGCTGGACCACTAAAGAGGCTCCACCAACCATGCTCCACCTAGCAATAGGCGTCGGACTCGTGCTTGGGCTTAGTGTAGGGCTGTTGGCGGCAGTTACCGGATCAGATTTCTTGATGGCAGTTGCTGCAGGGTCCGAACCGTTTGGAACAGCATTCATGAGCGCGATCAGGATGGTCATAATACCGCTTGTGATGGCGGTGATTTTCAGTGGAGTCGCTAAACTCGGAGACCCCCGGAAACTTGGACGTCTGGGAGGGCTCACCCTGGGTTTCTTCTGGCTGACTGTTATCCCAGCGATCCTGCTAGGTATGGCGATGTCTTGGCTCGGCCTTCGTTTCACCCCGGACCTGGCGGCACCTCTCGCTACCGATCAACAGGCTCCTGAGTTACCTGGACTCGTTGACTTTGTGCTCGGATTGATTCCAGACAACCCGTTTGCAGCTGCAAGCGACGGACGACTCCTCCCCTTAATTGTATTCACAGCCCTCTTCGCTGCAGCTGCCGGAACATTGCCAGACAAACCCCGCGAAACTCTTCTGAACTTCGCTGATGCGGTTAGCGATGCATTGATCAAGCTGGTTTGGTGGATTCTCTGGACGGCACCCGTGGGAGTTTTCGGTTTGGCGGCTCCGGTCACGGCCCAACTTGGTTGGGGCTTGATCCAGAGCCTAGCTGTTTTTGTGGTCAGCGTGGTTCTCGGCCTCGTGATCTATTTGGGCCTGATGTACCTCGTACCACTTCGCGTTATCGCTGGTATCAGAGCCAAGACATTTTTTGGGGGGACATTCGGCGCTGCTTCCATCGCTTTCTCCACGACAAGCACGGTGACAGCTCTGCCGGTAACACTCGAAGAAGCGAAGAAGAATCTGGGTGTGTCCGAACATGTCGCTGATCTGGTGATACCCCTTGGTGCTTCTATGTACCGGGCCGGAAGTGCGCTCTTTCAAGGAGCGGCGATCGTTTTTCTTGCTGACCTTTACGACGTGCCTTTTCCGGGAACAGCTGTTGGTGGGGCGTTACTGGCTACATTCCTTGTGTCGCTTACCGTGGCTCCAGTGCCGTCGTCGGGAGTGATGACCCTGGCCCCCGCACTTGATGCGGTCGGAATACCACTCTCGGGGCTGGCGATTTTGCTCGGTATTGATCGGATCCCTGATATGTTCAGGAGCACGACGAACCTATTGGGTCAGATCACCACCGCTGTGCTAGTTGATCGATGGGTCGGTGGTCCTGAGGGTACGACCCTAGGAAAAGTGGAATCTCAGATGGTCCACGAAGCGACGAGGGACCAGAGTGCGGTCTACGACTGAGTAGCTCTTAATTTCCAGACACCCACCGTCAGCACCGGTATCACATACACGATGATGAAACCCCAAGTCAGGGTGCCGTAGCCTTTAGCGATGAGGTCGATGAGTCCGTACTGGCTAACAAAGGTCGCGATCGTAAGTAGACCAATTGCCACAGCTGGACGTACCCACGCTGGAAGCTGCTTGTCCTCGTCGGCTTTCAGCCCTGAAATGCGCTCGTTAAAGGCATGAATCATTCCGGCACCGGTCTCCACCAGGGTTCCGAAAAGGACCACCTGGAAGCCGATCTGGAAGCCTCGAGAGCCCAGGATCTCTAAGAGGTCATTCGCGGGTACGACAGCGTCCATTATTTGCGGGTATTGACCAACGGTAGCTAAAAAGAACAACAGTCCAGGAATCATCACGAGAGGGCCAGTCAGAGCACCGGCGATGAAAGCTTCTCTCCTTGTTTGGTGCAGGCGCAGTGTCGCGAGTACGAATGGTGCCGTCAGGTTGTACCCCGCGTATGACACCCCAGCTACCAGCCAGCTCGTTCCTATCGGCTCAGCGGTAAGATTTTCTGAGATCAGGGGCCCAAAGCTTTTAAGGCACCACAAAAAGAACACGACGTAGAGGCCGTAGAGAAGGATGGACCAGGCGGAGAAGAAGCGTTCAATAGATTTGTTACCTCCGAACACCAATCCTCCGACGGCCAGCATTACGATGCCCACCCCGATCCAGTAATCCAATCCGAACGTTTCCTCGGCTATCGAACCCGCCGCCGCAGCTGCTACCGCCAGAATGATCAGAAGAAGTCCTAGATAGCACCCCTCGAAGATCCGCCAACCAGGCCCTAGGAGCCTCTGAAAGAAGTGCCGATAGTCAAACGCCCCCCATACACGGGCGAGTTCGAACGTCACCATTGAGACAGTGCTAAAGATCGCGGTGGTTACTCCGATTGCGAGTAATCCGCCCAGAGGTCCTTGGGATTTCACGAGAAAGAATTCTACGAGCTCTCTTCCAGTGCCATAGCCTCCCCCGATTACGATGGATTGGCAAATTAAGCCAGGGAGGAAATAGCGACGAAACACCGAACTGTTCATGTGCGCGATGATAGGGTGTGAAATCAGATGTCCGCAAACCACCTTGACCAACTGGTCCGTGCGCTAGGGACGAACCGATAGGGCTTAAGGGGTCGGTACCAATAAGCGTGCTAATTGGATTAAGTCAGCGTTTCCTCCGCTTAGGACAACAACAACAGGAATCGTTGGCTCCAGCGGAATTCTGTTAGCGAGTAGAGCTGCAAGAGCAGCAGCCCCAGAGGGTTCGACGACAAGCTTAGTGCGCTCCAACAGTGCCTTCAGCGCATAAATTATCTCGTCATCAGTAACGAGCACTACGCCATGGGCGTGTGCTGCCAGAAGTTCGTAATTAAGTGAGCCAGCCATAGGCGGAGCCAGTCCATCCGCGATGGTCTTTATCGAATCAAGTCGGATAGGTTTCCCGCTCTCCAAGCTGCGGTGCATGCTCGGAGCACCTTCCGGCTCAACACCCCACACTGATACCTCCGGCTTGAGGACGGCCATGGTAGCGGCGATGGCCGAGGAGAGGCCACCCCCACCCACTGGGACGACGACGGATCCGACATCTGTGAGTTGCTCGACGATCTCTAGCGCGCAGCTTCCATGTCCTGCGACGACCTCCTCGTCATCGAACGGGTGTACGAAAGTGAGACCGCGTTGCTCCGCAACCTCCAGGACTTTCTTGAATGCCGCGTTAGCATCGCCGTGGAGTATTACTTCCGCTCCATAGCTTTTACTTGCAGCTACCTTGGTTGGCGAGGCGTTCTCCGGCATCACCACGAGGCTTGAGATTCCCTCACTAGCCGCGGCCCATGCTACTGCCTGGGCGTGGTTTCCTGCTGAGATTGTTGCGACACCGCGGGCTCGCTCCTCCTGCGTCAACTGGAGCAGCCTATGGAGTGCACCGCGGACTTTAAAAGAGCCAGTCTTCTGAAAATTTTCACACTTCAGGTAAATCGGGACTCCGATCCACTCCGAAAGCGTCTTAGATCCAATCAGTGGCGTTTTGTGCACGGCCTGTCTGATACGTGCTTGCGCCTCCACGAAGCGGTCCAATGGGAATCGTCGGGTGTTCATTATGGTCCGATCATGTGGCCAGGTTCGGTGCCTGGCTACCCCGTTGATGAAACGTCTGTGCTGTTCTAGCTTCGCGATCTGATCCCATTGGGTAAAAGGTGGAGAATCCGTGGTGCCCCTCCCTTCAGAACAATCCGTAACTCTTCGTTGCCAGTTCTGTGACAGGCTGAATCGGGTCGAGGTGTTCGGTAGCGGATACCAGACCCCCTGTAGTAATTGCGCGAAGCCGATACTGCTCGATCGCCCGGTCAATGTGTCCCAAGATGATTTCGACCAGACTGTGCTTGCCGCCTCAATACCGGTGTTAGTGGACTTCTACGCTGATTGGTGCGGGCCATGCAAGATGGTCGCACCCCTCGTGGACGAACTCGCCCGCGAACACAGTGGACGTATGCTCGTTGTCAAAGTTGATACGGACCAAGCGGTCAGTATTTCAGAAAGATATGCGATCCGCAGTATTCCTACTTTGGTCCTTTTCAAAGAGGGAGAAGAGGTTGATCGAAGTGTGGGGTTTGAACCAGAACGGGTCCGGATCCTTGCGGAGGAGGCAGTCGCTTGAGCAAGCGGGTACGTCACCAAAAGATTCTAAAAGTATTGAAGCTCCATCGTGTTACCAATCAAGAGGGGCTCAAGGAGCTGCTCCGTGTAGAGGGGACTGAGGTGACACAGGCAACCTTGTCACGCGACATGAGAGAACTGCGGATTGTGAAGGTGACGGGCGCAGACGGAACTCCCCATTACTCTTCTCCGGATGAGTGGGAGAGTACTCCTGCTCTGGCGTCGCTCCTCCCTGCTCTGTTTCAATCAGCAGAAGGGATAGGGCAACTACTGGTCGTGAAGACGCTGAAGGGGGGCGCTCAGACAGTAGCGGCAGGCATCGACTGGGAGGAATGGCCGGAAATCCTGGGTACGCTAGCAGGCGACGATACGATTTTGGTGGTCCTAAGAGACCCACAAGGCTTGTCGTCAGTTCAACAGAGAATCGAGGGGATGGCAGGGCGCTGATCTTGACGTAATGCAGTGTATATGAATATTTATGCTCTAGCTCCCATTTCTGCCCGTCACCTATAAGCCAAATCAAACACGGGGACCGGGACTGCGGTTTGGGGCATTGGGCCCCCCGACGCTTTGGCGGAAAGTAGTCGGTCTGCTGGCCCCGGGCCCTCTTCTCTCTGTCAGGCTAGGATTCTATGAAAGTTGTGGTGGGCTATTCTGGTGGCCTCGATACGTCAGTCATCGTCCCGTGGCTAAAAGAGAATTATCATGCGGAAGTAATCTGTATGACCGGAGACGTTGGCCAACGTGACGGCTTACAAGGACTAGAAGAGAAGGCGCTTGCGGGTGGGGCAACTGAATTCTACGGTGAGGATCTTCGTGAGGAATTTGTGGAGGACTTTGTATGGCCGACATTGAAGATCGGAGCTGTTTACGGCCGAAAATACCTGCTAGGCACGGCGATGGCTCGCCCCATCCTTGCAAAGCGCCAGGTAGAGATTGCGAAGTTGGTTGGAGCGAACGCACTGGCACATGGATGTACCGGAAAGGGAAACGATCAAGTCCGGTTTGAGCTCACCTATGCAGCACTCGCTCCCGATCTCAGGGTGGTCGCACCATGGCGGGAGTGGGACCTGAACTCGCGTGAAGACGCCGTGCAGTACGCGCGCGATCGCAATATCCGGCTTGAAGGAATCGACGAAGCAAAGCTCTACTCAAGGGATGAGAACCTTTGGCACGTCTCCCATGAGGGTGGCCCCTTAGAAGATCCGGGGTACGAGCCAGAAGAATCGATGTTTCTCTGGACCCTTACTCCGGAACTTGCTCCAGACAAACCCGAGTCCGTCGAAATATCCTTCGAAGCTGGCACACCCGTTGCCGTGAATGGGAAAGCTATGGGAGCAGTGCAGCTTCTGCAGGAATGTAACGAGATAGCAGCCCGAAATGGTGTCGGACGGGCAGATCTAGTGGAGAATCGTTTGGTTGGCATGAAATCCCGCGGGGTTTATGAGACACCCGGAGGCACGCTGCTTTATACGGCGATCAAGGATCTCGAATCGATCACAATCGATCGACAGGCTGAAGGCCTGAAGGATCAGATGGCTTATCGTTGGGCGAACATGTTATATGAGGGGCGTTGGTGGACTCCGGAGCGAGAGGCTCTTGAGGCTATGACCGACGTGCTGTCCAGGAACGTCACAGGCTCCGTGAAATTGAAGCTCTTCAAAGGATCATGTGTGGTAACCTCCCGCACGAGTCCGGTCTCACTTTACTGTGAGGATTTGGCCAGCTTTGGCGAGTCAACAACCTATGATCAGTCAGATGCGTCCGGCTTCATACGGCTTTTCGGACTACCAATCCGAGCTGCAGCGGGACTGGGAGCAGGTGGCGCCGAGGTGAACAAGGAAATCTCTCAGCTGATCTCAGAGCTTGGGGACACTGGAGGACTCTAAGCAGGGTAGGGGCGCTTGCGATCCAAGTTGGATTCGAAGTCTCATCCCTCCTTGAGGACAAGATAATGAGCGACGAACCCAGAGAGACGGACTCAGGGCAAAGTTCTGAGCACCCCGGTTCACTATGGGGTACTCGGTTCGACGGTGGAATGGCACCAGAGATGGTGTCCTTGAATCGGAGTCTATCGGTGGACAGTCGGCTGTGGCGGGAAGATGTCCGCGGTAGCAAGGCGTGGGCTCAAGCTCTGAGGCGTGCAGACGTTCTAAATCCTAACGAATTGAGTTCGATCATAACCGGCCTTGAAGGGGTTGCTCACCGCATTGAGAGGGAGGGCTTTGGCGCAGCTGAGGAAGAAGACATCCATACCGTAGTGGAGCGTATGCTGCTGGAGGAGATTGGATCCTTGGGGGGAAAACTCCACACCGGCCGATCACGTAACGACCAATCAGCGACGGGAGTGCGACTCTTCGGTATGGCCGCTTGCGACCGGATTCGGGAACACTTGCTCACCTTGTGCAGAGCGTTGCATGAACTTGCGCTCCGCGGGCTGCACCTTCCAATGCCAGGATACACACATCTACAGCAGGCTCAGCCGATCCGTGCTGCTCACTGGGCGCTCAGCCACCTATTCGCTTTCCTCCGGGATATAGATCGCATCGAGGTTGCTAAAGACGCCGCAGGAGTCCTCCCACTGGGTTCAGGTGCGGTTGCAGGCTGCCCATTCCCTATTGATCGAGAAGCATTGAAAGACGAGTTGGGATTTCGACAAGTAAGTCCAAATTCTATTGACGCGGTAGCGGATCGAGATTGGATCTGTGATCTCCTATACACGGGTGCGATGGTCGGCGTCCACATGTCCAGGCTTTCTGAGGATCTAGTACTTTTTTCGAGTTTGGAATTCGGGTTTGTGCGGCTATCAGATGGATTTAGCACAGGCTCAAGCCTCATGCCCCAGAAGAGAAATCCCGATGTTGCCGAACTTGCAAGGGGGAAATCGGGGCGTCTTAACGGAAATCTCGTAACTCTCCTCACCCTGCTCAAAGGCCTTCCTACGGGCTATAACAGGGACCTCCAAGAGGACAAGGAGGCGCTCTTTGACACGTGCGACACACTAGAGGTTACAGTGCCTGCACTTGCGGGCGCCATCAAGACAGCTCAGTTCGTGCCCGGGAAGATAGAGAGTGTTATGGACTCACAGCTTTTTGCTACGGATCTCGCGGACTACCTGGTCAATAAGGGTGTTCCATTCCGTGAGACACACGAAATCGTAGGGCGCTTAGTCCGGCTTGCAGAGCAGAGTGAAAGCCCTCTCAATGAGCTCTCGCTTGATGACATGCGGCGTGAGCATGAAGCCTTCGAGGAGGATGTAGCCGAAGTGTTTGACTGGGAAAGGTCCACGGAGGTGCGAGACACCATTGGGGGAACATCCTTGAAGGCGATCCAGGAGCAGCTTGAGGAAGTGAGAGCCCGTCTGGCAGGCTCGGAGAAGGGAAAAGGGTAGGGCTGCTCTTTCGCTCCACCCGATCTGCCCTGGTTGATCGTTTGAGCTATTGCAATGCCAACTGGAATGCTTTGCTCTGCTCCCGTAGATTCGGGTTCGTATTAGCTGGCTACGCCCTCTTAGGCTTAAGCTCTGTCCAATTCCCACTAGAGGCACGGTAGGATGGAAGCTTCACCCCTGGAAAGTCTGAAACGTCAGGCAGCTGCCAGTGCTCTAGAATATGTTGAGAGCGGCATGGTGCTCGGACTTGGAACAGGCAGTACTGTCGCGCACTTCTTGGACCTACTTGGAGAGCGCTTAGCAATTGGCAAACTAAAGGATGTGGTGGGGATCTCTACCTCAACCCGCACGACCCGAGAAGCTCGTCAGGCTGGAATCGATCTCATTGAGATAGGAGACAGGAGCCAGATCGATCTTACGGTGGATGGGGCCGACGAAGTATCGCCGGACCTTGATCTCATAAAGGGTATGGGGGGAGCACTCCTGAGGGAAAAGATGGTTGCTCAGTCTTCAGACCGGGTGCTCATCATCGTGGACGAGGGGAAGGCTGTCGATCGGCTCGGGACTTTATCTCCGCTTCCTCTCGAGATTGTCAATTGGGGAGTCTTGGGTCACATACACTTCATTGAGGGTAGAGGTGGAGAGGCCTCCATACGTACGATGAGTAGTGGGGAAGCATTTCTGAGCGATAACGGTAATCTGATGCTCGACTGTCGATTTTCAGGAGGTATAGAAGAACCCACTCGGCTTGAAGTGGAGCTACAGGCGAGGGCAGGCGTAGTTGAGAGTGGTCTCTTTCTGGGTATTGCTGATCTTGCGATTTTTGGATCTCGGACTGGTACCAGAGAGGTCAATCGAGAATCATGAAAATCGCCCCTTCCATATTGTCTTGCGACTTCTCTCGCCTTGGCGAAGAGATTCGGGCTGTAGAAGCAGGTGGGGCTGATTGGATTCATGTGGACGTAATGGATGGTCATTTCGTCCCCAATATCACGATTGGGCCCGTCATCACTAAGGGAGCTCGACGCTCGACGGATTTGCCCCTAGATGTGCATCTAATGATCGAATCTCCTGAGGAGTACCTTGAATCGTTTGTCGAGGCTGGTGCCACATTCATCACCATTCACGTTGAAGCGTGCCGGAACCTCACCGATACACTCGACCGGATACATTCATTGGGAGTGAAGGCAGGGGTTGCCATAAACCCAGAGACCCCGCTTGAGGAGATCGGCAGAGTCCTTCGACAGTTAGACCTTCTCGTTATCATGTCAGTGAATCCAGGTTTTGGTGGACAGGGTTATATTCCGGGTAGCACGGAAAAGGTTGCTGCGGCCCGGAGCCTCTTGGACCGACAAAACAGTTCGGCGGAGTTGGAAGTGGATGGTGGGGTGGGCGCAAGTAATGCAGCCGACCTGCAGTCTGCTGGAGCAAGCGTTCTTGTGGCCGGCTCAGCTGTGTACCGGCACCCAGAAGGCCCCGGCGCTGGAGTCCGAACCATCCGTGAAGCGTTGATTTCCTGAACTTCGGGGTCGTCCACACCCCGAGCGGTGTGGTGTCTCATAAGTCTCGGGAGATCCTCATCTCAGCCGCAGAGGGGGCCAAGAGCTTGAGCAGGCGGATCCCGAGGGATCCTGACGTGGTCAGAGGGTAGACCGGAGTGCTGTAAGGGGGCTCACCTCATTTTTCGATCACTGGCTATAGCCGATGCATCTCACCTACCGCGGCAAGCTTGAAGACCACAACCCATCCACCGTATTCGGGTGGCATGAGCGAGTGGGCGCTTTTGAACGCCTGACGCCTCCCTGGGCAAACGTAGAGATCGTCAGCCGAGAGGGTGGCATTGGGGAGGGTGGGAAGGTTGTCCTAAAGATTCACCGGGGTCCGTGCAACTTTCGATGGTTGCTGCGACACTGCGATTACGTGAAGAATCGTCAGTTCTGCGACGAGCAACTATCTGGACCCCTGGGCTCCTGGAAGCACACCCACAAGTTCGAACCGCTTGGGGAAGAAGGGACCACTCTCTTGGATGAGATTGCGATCCAACTTCCACTTGGTCGGGCAACAACAGATCTCGTGGCAGGCTTCATTAAGCGAGAACTTGGTCGCCTGTTCCAGTTCAGATATCGCAGACTATTCACCGACCTGGCACGGCACGCCCACTACCAGGCGTTTCCCCGTTTGACCGTTGCCATTACCGGGTCCTCAGGACTCGTCGGACGCAACCTAGCTGACTTTCTAACCACGGGCGGCCACAGGGTCATCCGGTTAGTTAGAGACCGACGCGAGTTAGGTGAGGGCAAGGCCTTTTGGAATCCTGGAGAGGGCGAGATCGATCTGAAGGCGTTAGCGGCGGCGGATGCTGTAGTCAACCTCGCCGGTGCATCGATTGCGGATCGACGCTGGACTTCTGCGCGAAAGAGACTTATCCACGATAGCCGCATTCAGGGCACGGCCATGCTAGCGCAAGCGATGGGGAGCCTCAGAGATGGCCCTAAGGTGCTCATATCTGCGTCAGCTGTCGGCTACTACGGAGATCGTCTCGCTGAGTGTGTTGACGAAAGCTCGGGGCAAGGGAGTGGCTTCCTTGCCGGAGTCTGTGGTGACTGGGAAGAAGCAAGTAGACCGGCTGAGCGTGCTGGCCTAAGAGTTGTCAATATTCGCACAGGGGTGGTCTTGTCGGCGGCTGGGGGCGTGCTCCAGCGCATGTTCTTACCGTTTGTTATGGGTGTGGGTGGACGGCTGGGTTCTGGAAAGCAGTTCTTGAGTTGGGTCGATACAGATGACCTTGTGGCGGCGATTCACCACATCCTGATGTCCGACGATTTGGATGGTCCAATCAATGTGACGGCACCACATCCGGTAACGAATGTGACGTTCACGTCGGACTTGGGTTCCGTGCTTGAAAGGCCGACCGTGATCCCGATTCCTAGGTTGGCTATCACTACGATCTTCGGTGAGATGGGGCGGGAGGTGTTGCTTGGGGGACAGCGTGTATTTCCGGAAAAACTCACAGCGTCGGGATTCCAGTTCTTTTACGAAAGGCTGGAGGAATCACTGCGCTTTCAACTCGGCCGTATGAAAGACTGAGTCGAATAATCAGAAGATCGGTTGGAGGTTAGTGCTTCGAGGTGGTACTACTCAGATTCCGGTAGTAGTTCTCCGTCGGGACCAAGTTTTGGATAGGGTTTCCCGTCACGGCGCCTTGCGGCGGCCAAGGAAGGCCAGGCCCACTCGAAAAGGTGTCGGTCGAATTCAGCTGGGTCGAGCCGGCTGGTTTGGTACATGCCAGCGTCTTCCCTTTGTCTGAGAGCTTCGAATAGTAGGACTGATATCGCCACAGAAACATTGAGTGATCTCACCATCCCAGTCATGGGAATTTTGACGTGGAGATCTGCTAACTTTAGGCCTGCTTCTGAGATCCCGTGTAGCTCTGCGCCAACCAGGATGGCTGTCGCTCCCGTGTAGTCTACATTGCGGAAATCGACCGCCCCCTCTGAGGGATGAGCTGCAATGAGACGGAATCCATCTTTCCTAAGAACGGTGACCGCACTCTCCACGCTTTCATGGCGGTGCACTTTGACCCACTTCTTGGTGCCAGCTGACGTTCCTCGGTGGAGTATCAATCCTTCTTCGGGCGGAATGACGTGGGCGTTGAGAACGCCAACTGCGTCACAGTTCCTCAATATTGCAGAAAAGTTGTGTGACTTGTTGACTCGGTCCATCAGGACGGTCAGATCTGGTTGTCGACGCCTTAGGACTGCACGAAGCCGATGGAATCGTTCGGGACGCATAGGCATATATTCTCAGCTATAGAGCTTTCAATCCATCCCCAGGGTTCTTAGGGCTGTATCGAAAGGCGCTGGTTTGATCTCTGTAACGGCTGCAAGGGGTGTGAGTTCGATCCATCTAGACTACACCAACCAGGTCTAGCCGCAGAGGCTTCGATGGCAGACTTTGTCCACGTGAACAGCAGGCCTAATCCACTCTCTCGTACAGGCAACTGAGCTATGCCAGAAACATCGAATGTCACTCGTAGAGACTTAGTCATTCGAGGAGGCACCGCGGTGGCCAGTTTGGCGCTTTTCCCATCTGATGTAGCGGACCGAATCCTACGCGTCAGTTCCCAGGAAGCGGTAATACCATGGATCAACGGCCCTGAGCCGGGTGGTCGAGCGAATACACTCGATTGGCAGGGACTCACATCTTGGGTCACACCCACAGAGGACCTGTTCAGGGTAGCGCACTACAATACACCGGAGATTTCGGAAAGCGATTGGAGCCTAGAAATCGGGGGTTTGGTTAATCGTCCGAGAAGCTTCACCCTCGGGCAGATCAAGGCACGGCCAAAAGAAAACGTCGCCTTTGCACTAGAGTGCGGAGGTAACAGAGGTTTCCCGACTTTCGTCGGAGCAGTCCATAATGCGCGTTGGGGTGGGACATCACTTGCTGCAGTACTTGATCAGGCAGGCATTCAAGAGGACGGTATCGAGGTAGTTTTCTTCGGGACGGACGAGGGTGTAGAAGAAATCCGAGGGAATGAGGTCACCCAGAACTTTGCCCGGAGCATGTCTATTAAGGATGCTATGGATCCGAAGCTTCTACTGTGCTACGAGGTTAACGGACAACCGTTACCAACAGAGCACGGATTCCCCCTTCGTCTCGTTGCCCCAGGGTGGTATGGAGTCGCCAACGTGAAGTGGCTGAAAAGAATCGAGGTTCGTGATACACGGTTCATGGGCCGGTTTATGGCGCAAGACTATGTGACCCTGAGAGGAGAGGAGAGAGGAGGAGAGACGGTTTGGACTCAGAACTCAGTGAGTCATGGGCGAGTGAATTCAATCGCTGCAAGAGTGACACGGGACGGTAGTCGTTATCGCATACACGGAGCTGCCTGGGGTGCTGATATTAGCCGGGTCGAGGTGCAGGTCGACGATGGAATGTGGCGTACAGCGAGACTAGGAGAAGGCCGAGATGATCCATACTCGTGGACCTTCTGGTACCTGGACTGGAATACCACATCAGGAGAGCACACCATCACCTCAAGAGCCACTGATAGGGACGGTAATGTCCAGCCTGCGCCGGCTGATCCTGAGATTGCGCTAAAGAGGACGTATTGGGAAAGTAACGGCCAGTTCACTCGGAGCATCTTGATCGACTGAAGCAGGATGCGGCTTTGGGCTGCCTTGACCGTGTTCCGGGTCGAGGCTCCGCTTGCGGGTTCCAAGCCGCCGGGGTGGTGAAATTGGTAAACACAGGGGACTTAAAATCCCCCGG
>JYMV01023283.1_pt1 | contig 19053 bp, 15 predicted proteins | sample 338911 | NCBI WGS metagenome assembly JYMV01 (sample SAMN03354496, study PRJNA234377) | hydrothermal vent metagenome | biome: Deep sea; feature: Hydrothermal plumes at the Eastern Lau Spreading Center, Western Pacific Ocean; material: Seawater | place: Tonga | collected 2009 | depth 2000 m m
CGGCGTCGACCCCTACAACGACGGTGGCGAGATTGCCATCTACGAACTTCAGGGACTCGACGAGATCTACATCGGCGGCGCTTCAATCGCTAACCTCGCCACCGCCGGAACTCAGACGCTGACCGTTGACTTCGACACATCGCAAATCACGCCTTACGCATCCGGCGCCACGACTTTCCGAGCCATGCTCCTCGGTCTCACCGCGGATCGCGTCTCGTCGAACGACTACGCAGACGACAGCGCGCTGCACGACATGCCGCCCGTCTCCAACCAGCCGACGGCCATAGCCTCGACCTCGATCGAGAGGGGCGACACCATCCAGTTTGAGTCGACCGCCCTGCCCAACGATTTGGTTGACGACATGTCCACGCTGACACCTACGATGCACTACGCCAAGACAGGCTCCGAGATGTGGGACGACACATGGATCACTGATATTGACATGGTGGGAAGCGGCGGCAACGCCCGCTATGTCCACACCATCGCAGTTCCTCTCAGTGCTGAGGTGGGAGAATACGACCTCAGAATCAAGTGGACCGATGCTGGCGGCCAGTCAAGCGATTGGACGATATCCGCCGCAGCCTTCGAATTGAAAAACGCCCTGCCCATCGTTCTGGGCAACGGGCACTCTCAGTACGCCGGGATGCCTACTGTGAAGGTCGAGACCCAAGAGAGGGTTTCTGTGGTCGGCCTCGTCCACGACGCCGAGACGCCGATCTCGTTGCTCAGCATCGACAGTAACTCTCCAGAGTTCGTGGAGTGGGACCCCTCGACGCTCGAAATAGTCGTCGAGTTCAGCCAGGTCATCAGAGACGGCCAGGGCAACCCCGTCTCACAGAGCATGTTCGTCACAGTAGATGACGGCGACGACGTGAACTCCGGCATGATGATGTTCAACGTGATAGAGAACGGTGCTCCTAGGTGGGCATCTATACCGACTCAGTCCTTCGAAGAAGGCGGCTCCGCCAGCATCGGCCTGTCAGAGTTCCTGTCCGACACCGATGACAACGGCTACCCCGTCCCAGTCTCAGGACTGACGCTTGAACTGCTCAGTAACTCAGACGAGTCACTGGTCGATGCAAGCATCTCAGGCCACTCTCTCTCTGTCGGCTCGCTCGACGACGATTCCACCGGAATCTCCGAAATCACCGTCAGGGCCAGTGACGGCGTCAAGTTCTCGGACACCGTAATCACCTTCCACGTCCTCAACGTCAACGATGCGCCCCGCATCGACCTGACCGGAATCGACGAGTTCACGGTCAAGATCGGCGACAGGATCACCCTTGAGCTGCTCGACAGGATGACCGACATCGACGACCCAGATGAAGAGATCTGGGCCACGGCGATGACCTTCGTTCCCGGTGCAGCCCAGTTCAATCCTATAACCGGCATACTGACTATGGCGTGGGAAGAGTCTGGGGAAGAGGTGGTCACTATCACCTTGGAAGACAGGCACGGAGATGCTAGTGCCTCCATCATCATTGTCGACGTCGTCGACGACCTGCCGCTCTTCTGGGAAACCGACCTTGTGGCTAGTTTCGACACGGTCGAGTACGGCACCAATCCGACATTCGTGATTCAGAACGCGGGACAGCACGAACTGACCGACATCAAGGTCCTCTGGACAATCTGCAACAGCATCACTGGAATCTGCCACTCATCGGGCATCTCGCACAACCTCGGGCCATTCATCGCCAACCACGTCAGCGGCGCCGGCCTAGGTGTCGGCGACTACATCACGCTCTCAGTCGAAGGCGTCGACCAGAACGGCTTCGATCGCGTTACGGAGGAGCAGCACAGGATATACGCCATCGCCCCGCAGGAGGTCATCGATGAGCCTGTGGACGAGGACCCAGAAACCGGATCCGCCGGCACCAGCGCCATGATATCGATGGGATTGATGGGAATCGGACTTCTGCTGTCTATTGCACTGGTCCTCGCGCTTGCCATCACCCTGCGACGCCAGGGCCTCGCCTCAGAGTCGGCAATCGACTACGCCAGCACGGTTCGCGATGAGGAATATGAGCACTCTGAGGAAGCCGAGGAGGGCCTGCCAGAGGACGTACCACCACCACCACCTATGATGCCGCCACTTCCGCCCGAGGGACTGCCCCCAGGATGGACCATGGAACAGTGGCACTACTATGGTGCTGAGTACCTCAGCCGACGTCAGTAATCGCACCTATTTGCGAATGCCGGCCATGACGCACCTTCAAGAAGGTGCGAACGTCAGCCAGATTTCCGGGGGAGCGATATGAGCGGTGAGTCAACCCAGTCGGACGACATCGAGCAGCCTGATCAGGATGCCTTGGAATCATGGGAAGACGGACCTGCTTTCGGCGTCTCCCAAGACAAGGATCCGGTCTGTGAGACACCCGTGGAGGAGTGGATCTCCGGGGTCGACATAACCTCGACCGCAGATGTGCCGATTCCCCCGAAACTGGTCGATCAGGTCATCGGGCAGGAAGCCGCCGCGATAGTGGTGCGCAAAGCCGCCGAGCAGCGACGCCACGTCATCATGGTCGGCGAGCCTGGTACTGGCAAGTCGATGCTGGCACGCTCGATGACCGAGTTCCTGCCGGGCGAGAAGCTCGAGGACATCATGGTCTACCGCAACCCAGATGACGAGAATGAACCCATCGTCCGCACCGTCCCTGCTGGACGCGGGTCCCGCATTCTCTCCGAGCGCAAGGCCCAGATTCGAATACAGAAGGAACGCACCAACCGCACCCTGCTGTTCGTCGCCATCGTCATTGGGGCCGCTCTCCTGTTGGCGACCATCTCCAGCGGCGAGATACTGACTTTCATCTTCGGCTCATTCATCCTCGTATTCGGCTACTTCTTCCTACGAACCCGTCTGACAGCCGGCGACGAGGCGAACCTACCGAAACTACTCATCAAGCACGAGCGCGACGACGAGCCCCCTTTCATAGACGCCACCGGGACTCTCGCTGGGGCTCTGCTGGGCGACGTCCGCCACGATCCGTTCCAGTCTGGTGCCGATCTGGCTACTCCAGCACACGAGAGGGTCGAGCCCGGTGCCGTGCACCGGGCCAACAAGGGCGTCCTCTACATCGACGAGATCCGCATGCTGAGGATGGAGGAGCAGCAGGCTCTGCTCATCGCGATGCAGGAGAAGGAGCTCTCGATCAGCGGCCGCTCCGAGCGCTCCTCCGGTGCACTGACCAAGTCGGAGCCCGTGCCCACCGATTTCATCCTCATCGCTGCCGGCAACCTCGACAGCGTCCAGAACATGCACCCCGCACTACGAAGCCGCATCCGAGGCTACGGCTACGAGATCTACGTCAACACCGACATGCCGGACACCGAGCGCAACCGCCGACGCCTCATCCGCTTCATAGCGCAGGAGGTCCGGAACGAGATGGACAAGGACTCCGGCAAGGCGATTCCACACTTCGACCGCGACTCAATCTCATTGGTCCTCAAGGAGGCGCAGAGACGCAGCGGGCGCCGGGGCAAACTGTCACTGCGACTTCGCGAGCTCGGCGGTCTGGTGCGCATAGCCGGCGACCTAGCAGCCGAAGAGAGCGCCGAACTGACTCGCTCGGTACACGTTACTCGGGCCAGGGAGATTGCTAAACCTCTCGAGCAGCAGGTAGCGGACCGCCACCTCGAGCGCCAGTCCGAGTACGCTCTGCTGGTAAACCGAGGGCACCGCGTCGGACGAGTCAACGGACTCGCCGTGCTCGGCGCCGACAGCGGGCTTTCCGACTACTCCGGAGTCGTTCTGCCGGTGGAGGCGATGGTCACACCCGCTCAGGGGATGTCCGGACGAGTCATAGCAACTGGGGGACTGTCGGACTTGGCCAACGAGAGTGTGACCAACATCAGTGCCGTAATCAAGAAGCTCACTGGCAAGGACATCAAGGACTACGACCTGCATGTCCAGTTTCCCGGCACTCACAACGTCGACGGAGACAGCGCGTCAATCACGATGGCAACTGCCATCATCAGTGCCTTCGAGGGCGTGCCGATCGAACAGAACCTCGCTATGACGGGCTCGCTCTCGGTTCGAGGCGAGATACTCCCAGTCGGCGGCGTGACTGCCAAAATCGAGGCGGCTGCCAAGTCCGGAATCGAGAAGGTTGTGATACCCCGTGCGAACCTGCAGGATGTCCTGATGGACGAGAAGTGGGAGAAAAAGATCGAAGTGTTAGCAGTTGACTCGCTCGACGAGGTTCTCGAGTACGCTCTCGTGGGAGCAGAGGATAAGGTCAGTCTTGTCGAGCGTCTCTCCAATGTGATAGATACCATCTCCAAGGGGACCGACACCCAACCTTCTGCTTGAGCGGCGCCTCGCCGTAATGCTTCAAGTCACGTATCATCCCCGCAAAGCGGGGATGGCCATGAGCGACAATCGGAACTCACCGATGAGCATACTGTTCCTCGTCGTTCTGGTGGATATGATCGGGTTCACCATCGTAATCCCCTTCCTGACCTACTTCGTGCAGGACCTGGCTGCAGCTGAGGGCATCACAGACGTCGGCAGCCGCGACCTGTGGGTTGGCATCGTCATCGCAGTCTACTCGCTGGCCCAGTTCATCTTCACCCCTGTCCTAGGCTCCATCAGCGACAGGACTGGTCGCAGACCCATACTGATGCTCGGATTGGCCTCGAACACCGTCTTCTTCACTGTATTCGGCCTGTCCGGAAGCCTAGGGATGGCGATAGTAGCCCGCTTCCTAGCAGGAGCGGGCAACGGCAACATCGCCGTTGCCAGGGCTTACATCGGAGACATCACCGAGCCTGAGATGATCGCCCGGAGGATGGGGATCCTTGGGGCATCCTTCGGGCTGGGCTTCATGATCGGCCCGTTCATCGGCGGCGTTCTGTCTGACCCAGCCAACGGCATCGGCACGCCGTTCGACGGTCAACTGTGGATCGACCACCCTTATCTGCTTCCGTGCCTGTTTTCCAGCATGCTCTCTCTCGTATCGCTCTTCCTTGCTATAACCCGCCTCCCAGAGAGCCTGCCTCCAGAGGCTAGGGAACCCTCTGAAGGCTCCGTGCTCAGCGGCATCGGAGGCATGATGACCAGCATCGTCAAGGTGATGAGGTTCCCGGCCGTATCAACTCTGGTCTCAATCAATTTCCTCTTCCTAATGGGTTTCAGCATGATGCATGGGACGTTCATCCTGTTCACTTCAATGGCACCAGCGGATGGGGGCTTGGGCTGGAGTGAGTTGGATAACGGCTGGATTTTCGCTTTCATCGGCCTGCTGGGGGTAATCATCCAAGGAGTCCTCATAGGACCTCTGACCGACAGGTTCAGCATGCCGCGACTCATGCTGGTCGGCACACTGCTGTGCGGCCTCGGGATAGCCAGCATACCCTATGTGCAGTCTGACCTCAGCTGGTTCATCTTTGCATCCTCGGCCGGACTCGCCATAGGCAATGGCCTGTTCTCGCCGACCCAGTCGTCCTTGCTCACTTTCGAGACCAAGGCCGGGGGTTATGAGCTGGGAATGGTGATGGGGGCGCAGGAGGGCTTCGGAGCGATGGCCCGCATCATAGGGCCGCTTCTCGCAGCCTACCTGTGGTCACTGACGGTGCAGGGCACTGGCCTGTGGACCTACCATACCTGTTTCCGAGTCGCAGGAATCATATTCGTCCTAGCCATCATACTCCAATTGAGGCTGCGACTGAGCGGCGAGCCAACCGCCCGAAGGAGAACCGCATAGGTGATTGAATGACGACACCGGCAGCAGTGGCACATGGTGGCGCCGGACCGGGCCCAGACAGGCAGCACAACGTCGAGGCCGCGGTGCAGCGTGCAGCCGAGATCCTCCAAGCCGGCGGCTCTGCCGTCGAGGCAGCCATCGAGGCGTGCATCCTGCTTGAGGACGACCCGGTGTTCAACGCCGGCACAGGGGCGGTATTCCGAAACGACGGCTCGATTCTTCTCGATGCCTCCTTGCAGACCTCGGACGGTCGCATGGGTTTCGTCATAGCGATGCGCGACACCCCCAATCCTATTCGCGTCGCAGCCGACCTGCTCGACGAGGAGATCAACGGCCTCGTAGGGGACGGGGCGAGGGACTGGGCAGATGCCAGAGGCCACCCCAAGGCCGCTGTTGAAGGCCGACCGCCCAAGGACGAGTCCGGCGACACTGTGGGAGTTATCACTAGGGACCCCACCGGATTACTGGCCTGCGCGACCAGCACTGGAGGGACAAGCTACCGTCCTGCCGGAAGGGTGGGTGATGTCCCGCTGCCCGGCTCTGGCTTCTGGGCCCAGGGCGACCTAGCCGTCGCCGCTACCGGCGTGGGAGAGGCAATCACCAAGGCTCTGCTCAGTTACAGGGTCTATGAGCGAATTCGCTCGACTGGCGACTCACTTGATACCGCCATGCGATGGGGAATCGACGAGTTAATCGACGAGGGAATATCGGTCGGACTGATTTCGCTTGGTTCCGAGGGGGAGGGTCGTGGGCACTCGAACACTGACATGCCATGGGCTGCTTGGACAGGCTGAGCCAGACCGATGCGGCTTCGTTCCGGGGATGCGCTTAAGGAGCACCCTTGGGTGGCCGCGCCAGAGGGATATGCGTGACCGACATCGAGGACAGGATTCAGCAGATTGCTCAGGTTCTGGGACAGCTCGATGACAGGCAGGTCCCTCGCAACATCAGGACCCTGTCGAACGACGCAGTGGAGAAGTGGCTTCTCAACAAGGACAAGGAGATGGACCTGCGGCTCGGCATGACTGCCTCCATACTAGACGATATCTTCAACGATGCCAACCTACCCATCCACTACGGCCCCATGTGCCTGCAGATTCAGACCGCTCTCGAGACGATTCTAGCCGAATTCAGGCGCTCCTGAGCCTTGAAGAGCAGGGCTCCTGTCGCTCTGCCTCCGAGGGTCTGGTATGCCGAGTTGGACCAACCTGTCCTACGCGAACGTCGCCACTACGTCCCCAGCTGCGCACAGGGTCTCATTGGAATGGTCCGAAGCGCTCGCACGCGGGGGCGCTGCTGAGTTCGACGGCGAGGCCGAGAAGAACGGTATGATGCCACTACGCCGAGCTGCCGCGAGGTTGCTGTCATGTGATATCGAGGACGTTTGCGTCGGTTCGAGCGCTACTGAACTGCTCTGCTCGCTCGCTTGGGCGATATCTCCTCCCAGCGGCAGTAACATCGTCTCGACGCGCGCCTCCTTCCCGTCCACCGTCTACCCGTGGCGCAGGGTCGCTGAGGAGAACGGTGCTGAAATCCGTCTAGCCGGCCACGATGAGGACCTCTACACGGACCCAGAGGAGATTTTCGCATTGATTGATCAGGATACCTCTGTGGTCACCCTGTCGCATGTTGAGTACTCCAACGGCCAGCGCTACGACCTGCCAAGATTCGCCGAGGCGGCGCATTCTGTGGGGGCTATTCTGATTGTTGATGCGACGCAGTCGATGGGTATGCTGCCCATCGACGCCTCAGCAACAGGTGCTGACGCTCTGGTCTCATCCGGTTACAAGTGGCTTCGAGGCACCTATGGTGCCGCGGTTGGATACATCTCGCCCTCGATGAGGGACGGCTTGGTACCGGGGCTGCTGGGCTTCCGTAGCCACGCCGATCTCTGGGACTTGAGGGCCGATCGGCTGGAGCTTGCCGATGACGCCAGTCGTTTCGAGTACACCACTATCCACTTCGGTGCAGCTCTAGGACTCGCAGCAGCAGTCGATGAACTGGTGCAGATGGGCATGGACGAGGTCTGGAGGCACGACCTGTCTCTGGCTGACTCTGTTATCGAGGGCGCCGTGAATCTAGATCTCAAAATTGCCTCCCCTCTCTCACAAGCCGAGCGGAGCGCCATAGTGAGTCTGCGACTTCCAGAGGGTGTCAGCAGTGAGGAGGTGGCCCGCAGACTGCAGGACGAGTATGGGATATTGGTGACAAGCCGGGCCGGTCTGCTCAGAGTTTCACCTCACATCGACAACGACGCCGACGATGTCGGGATGCTGCTTGAAGCGCTGGCCGAGACCCTCGCTCAGATGTGAGGCCCGAGAATCGCACCCGCGATGACGAACATGATGCAGGCTATGCCTAGGTCGATTACTCTCCACGCCTTGGGGTTGTTCAGCACCGGCGAGAGCATCTTCGCGCCATATCCTAGGGAGAAGAAGAATACGAAAGAGGCCGTAGCAGCACCGATTCCGAAGGCCAGCCTCTCATCCCCCAGATATCTGCTGGAGGCCCCTCCGATCAGCAGCAGGGTGTCGACATACACGTGCGGATTGAGGAAGGTGAAGGCGAGTGCGGCGGCAATAGTCGGCCCGAGCTCGCTCTCGCCATCCCCCTCGGTTACCATTCCCTCCGGATCCATCGCCGATCTGATTCGCAGCAATCCGTACCCAATCAAGAAGGCGGCTGCGAATACAGCGATCCAGACCGCTGCGTCTTCCATCTCAGACAGCACCGAGCCGACGCCCAGAACTCCAGCTGCAATCAGACTGGCGTCAGCCAGTGCGCAGATTAGGCAAACAGCGAAGACGTGCGAGCGGAGAAGTCCCTGTCTGAGGACGAAGACGTTCTGAGGGCCTAGTGCGAGTATGAGCCCGATACTGAGGGCGAAACCCTCGAGCCCTGCAGACCCGAGGCCCATGTTCATGTCTTCCTGCGCTCGGCAGCCTTGATTCGCATGCCCGTGTATCCGCACTTGCGGCACACCCTCGGCTTGCGTCCTCTGTGGGTTGCCGAGCAGCGCATGCAAATCCACTTCTTCAGCAGACGTGCCTCTGCCTCTGGGTGCCTCTGAGCCATGCAGACCGGCCGACCTACCGGCCCTTCATAATCGCTTCCCACCGGGAAATCTCCCGGAAAACAGAATTGTTCCCCGCCAAAGCATTCATCCGCCATCCATAGTGCCCGAGGCTACGGTGCCTGCCAGTGTCGTGCTTGGAGCCCAGTGGGGAGACGAAGGCAAAGGCAAGGCCATAGACCAGTTGGCCAACCATTCAACATGGACCGTCCGTTTCCAGGGCGGCAACAACGCCGGCCACACCATCGTCCTCGGCGATACGACACTCAAACTCCATCAGATACCCTCTGGGGTGACCTATAATCACTGCAACCTCGTCCTCGGTGACGGCATGGTGATCGATCCTTGGGTGCTCGATGAGGAACTGGAAAAGTGGCATGAACTCACCGGCGAGAGGCCCGAAGGCAAGCGGCTGTTCATCAGCGAGCGGGCCTCGATAATCCTGCCCTTCCACAGGCTCTACGACGGTGCCGACGAACTCGTGGGCACCACGGGCCGTGGAATCGGCCCGACTTACCGCGACCGCATCGAGAGGGTCGGAATCAGGTTCGCTGACCTCGCAAACATGGTGGACGACACAGAGGCCGTCCAAGCCGCCGCTGAGCGTATGAACAAGCAACTCGCTACAGTAGGGGTCGAGCAGAGCATCGAACCGGAGACGCTGCGGGCTGACCTCCAATGGGTGCTCGACAGATACTCCGAAGCCATCAAGCCCACCGGACTGATGGTCGATCTCGCTCTGAGGAACGGCGAGCGAATCTTACTCGAAGGGGCGCAAGGCGCCATGCTCGACATCGATCAAGGCACCTACCCCTTCGTCACCTCCTCTGTCACCAGCAGAGCCAACGCCACTCACGGCGCGGGGATACACCCCGGGCACGTCGACCACTGTTTCGGCATCTCGAAGGCCTACACCACGCGTGTGGGCAACGGCCCGTTCCCTTCCGAACTCTCCCTCGACGAGGGCCCTGGCAGGCACATGGCGCAGGTAGGCAACGAGTACGGCACCACCACCGGCAGGCCCCGACGCACCGGCTGGCTCGACATGGTCGCCCTGCGTGAGAGCCACCGAATCAACGGGTATACCGGACTGGTCATCACCAAGTTGGACGTCCTGGGCGGCTTGGACGAACTCAAGATTTGTATCGGCTACGAGATGGATGGCAAAACACTCCACGTCATGCCGACCACGAGTGAGGACCTAGCCCGCTGCTCTCCGATTTACGAGACTCACACGGGCTTCCCAGCCATGACTCAGGACGAGTGGATTCACATGGCCGAAGCATCGAGGTCCGAGGGCGTAGGATTCGACGTCATGCCAGTCACCATCAGGGCTTACATCGAGCGCATCGAGCATCTCGTGGGGGTGCCCGTGGTGAGCATCGGCATCGGTCCCGACCGCCGGGCGTCCATAGCTAAGGCAGGAGGGCCGTTCGACTTCCCCTCTGTCGAGGCAACCTTCTAAACGGGCCACTTTGGCCAGTCGCCATGGGATTCAAGTCCAAGGCCCACAAGAGGCGTCAGGCCGCGGCAGCAGCGGCCGGCTCTGAGGAGAAGTCGGTCGAGGAGTACGTTGGGGAGGTCAAGTGCGATGTCGCCGGCTGTGACAACTGGGCCGACAAGAAGGTCGGAGGCCGCAAACTGGCCTTCGACAGGGCCGCTGATGTTTGGGGCGAGTCGGGGCTCAACAAGGACTCGCGCCGAGTCACGGTGTGCAAGTCGTGCTGGCGCGCTTGGAAGAAGGCGAAGAAGGACGAGCCGACCGAGTGGACCTGAATCGGCACTCGCAATCATCAAAGGCAACTTCCCTGACTCGCGGTCGTGGCGAACCATCCTGCAAACGAACCGATTCTTGGATACGCTCCCGGTTCTGAGGAGAGGGCGCTCCTGCAGTCAGAGATGGACCGTCAGACGGGTGAGGTCATCGAGATACCCTGCATCATCAACGGCGAGGAGGTTTACACCGGCACGACGACCACTCAGGTCATCCCGCACGACCACGGGCACATACTCGCCAACGTCCACCTAGCGGGCAGGGAGGAGATGGAGGCTGCTTGCGCTGCCGCTGTCGACGCGCAACAGGCTTGGATCGAACTAGGTCTCGAGGGCCGCTGCGCGATCTTCGAGCGATGCGCCGACCTTCTGGCAGGCGACTGGCGCATGAGAGTCAACGCCTCCACCATGCTGAACCAGTCGAAGACGGTGCTCCAGGCGGAGATAGACGCTGCCTGCGAACTCATCGACTTCTGGCGCTTCAACTGCCACTACGCGCGCGGCTTTCACGACTACCTCCAGCCCCCGATATCCCCGAGCGGCGTCGAGAACTCCACTGAGATCCGCCCCCTCGAGGGATTCGTCCTGGCCATTACCCCGTTCAACTTCACCAGTATAGCAGGAAACCTGCCCAGCGCGCCAGCGCTGGTCGGCTGCACATGCGTGTGGAAGCCCAGCCGCAACTCGTACCACTCGAACTACATGCTGATGCGGCTGATGCTGGAGGCCGGCCTGCCTGCCGGCGTCATCAACTTCCTACCCGGCTCGGGCGCCGAAATCACCGAGATCGCGCTAGCCAACCCTGACTTCGCCGGACTGCACTTCACCGGCTCGACCGCAACCTTCCAGGGGCTGTGGCAGGAGATCGGGCTCGCACTTCCGAATCTACGCTCCTACCCTCGCATAGTCGGGGAGACCGGAGGCAAGGACTTCGTCGTCGCCCACCCAGACTGCGACCGCCAAGGGCTGCTGGTCGCGCTGCTCCGCGGCGCCTTCGAGTACCAAGGCCAGAAGTGCTCCGCTGCCAGCCGCGCTTACGTCCCGAGCTCGGTATGGGACGCCATCTCGGACGACCTCTGCGCCGAGATTGGCGGGATTAAGATGGGCGACGCGAGCGACTTCACGAACTTCATGACAGCAGTCATCGACCAGCGTGCATTCGACAAGATCACCGGCTACATCGAGCGGGCCAGCGGCCGGGACTGCTGCGAGGTCGCCGTCGGTGGTAGGTCAGACGACAGCACTGGATGGTTCATCGAGCCGACCATAATCGTCACGACGAATCCCACCTCTGAGACAATGGTCGAGGAGATATTCGGGCCTGTCCTCACCGTCTACGTCTACGATGACGGCGATTTCGAGGACGTCCTGAGGATATGCGATGAGGCTTCTCCCTACGCCCTCACCGGCTCGATCTTCTCATCCTCAGAGGAGAACATCCAGACAGCTTTCGATGCACTGCGTTTCACTGCAGGGAACTTCTACATCAACGACAAGCCGACAGGTGCTGTCGTAGGGCAGCAGCCGTTCGGAGGGGCGCGAGCCAGCGGCACCAACGACAAGGCAGGCGGGCCGTTGAACCTGCTTCGCTGGATCAGCCCGCGATCTGTCAAGCGAACCATCGACATACCCCAGGACTGGACTTACCCGTTCATGGGTGATGACTGATGGACACATTGCTCTCCTACGTCCTGCTTCTGGGGACCCTTGCGTTCTTCGGCTACGTCGGCTACACTGCCGCGGCCAAACGAAAGATGGACTCAGACACCTACCTGTCCGCGCGCGGGAGTCAGAGCTGGCAACGAATCGGCCTGAGCCTGTTTGCTTCGGGAATAGGGATCTGGATACTGTTCGGACCCTCGGAGGTCGGCTACTACGGCGGCTTCTGGGACGTCGTGGGTTACGCTCTCTCTTCTGCGACACCGTTCATGCTGCTGGCCTACGTCGGGCCGTTGATCCGCGAGAAACTTCCCTACGGCGTCACGCTGGCCGACTACGTCAGCATGAGACTCGGACGGCCTATGCAGGTCTACGTTGGATCAATCTCGGTACTATACATGTTCACCTTCCTGTTCGCTGAGTTCACTGCCATCGGCAAGGCGATGGACATTCTCGCTGGCATGGAGCCCCTTGTACCAATGGTCGCCGTTGCCGCGGTGACGGCTGCCTACACCGCGTATGGCGGGCTTCCTGCATCACTGCAGACCGACCGCTGGCAGGCTTGGATGATACTGTGGCTCGTCATCGCTCTGCTGCTCATCCTGTTCGGGGCTGATTTGGGCTCTCTCATCGATGACGCCAAGGCGTACAACCCAGAGGACGAGTGGTCAATCGGTAGCATGTCCTACATGGATTCGTTCAGTTCCGGACTCGCTCTGGTGGTGGCTATCACCGCGGCCGAGATGTTCTCTCAGGGCAACTGGCAGCGTACATGGGCCTCGGAGAGCGACGAGGCTCTTAGGAAGGGGGCCTTTCTGGCCGCAGGTCTCGCTCTTCCTCTCGTCTTCGTAATGGGCGTGCTGGGGACAGTGGTCGCCGGACAAGGTGCCGTCGAAGACCCATCTGCCGCCTTCTTCTACCTGATCGAGGACGCAGGTGCTCTGCTAATCGCCGCCTTCGTCGTCCTAGCAGTCGCACTCGTCTGCTCGAGCGCCGACACCTTGCAGAACGCCGTGGTAGCCTCCATATCACGTGACCTCTCGAACGGCTCGATGCAGCTCGGCCAAGCACGAATCGCAACCATAGCGATGATGCCTATTGCAATTTACCTAGCGACCACCATCGACGCCCTGAGCGTATTCGAGATTTTCCTCTTCGCAGACCTCCTTGCCGCTGCTACCGTGGCTCCGGTCCTGCTGACCCTTTGGGATAGAGTTTCATCCAAGGGCGCACTCATCGGTGCGGTCGCCGGACTCCTCTCGGTAGTTGCCTACGGAGCGTGGACGGCGGATGTTTCCACGGGTGTGGATTACATCTTCCATCCCACAAACGAGTGGGGCCTCGCTAACCTCGATGTCTTCATGTCGGCTTTGGTTGGCTCTGCTGTTGTGACTGTAGCAGGCTCGTATGCGATGCCCGATGAAGTCGCGTGATTCATTTGCCGGACTCGCATCGGTGCTCCATGGATAAGCCACACCCGACTCGCATCCACGCGCTGGTGATGCCTTGGAGGGGGTTCTGGAGGTCAACGTGGTCCCGTAGGGAGAGGGTGGGCGGATATTGGTTCCCGCTCGAGATATTCCTGCTCGGTCTACTTTTCATCGCAGTCCCCTACTTCGGCTCCAACAACATAGCCGCGCACTACCTCGATACGGTCTGGGACCCGGAGCTATGGCTGGACCGGGAAATCCCTGCGGTCAACTGGATGATTATCCCATACGCGGCGCTCTATCTGTTCTACCCAACCACGCTCGCGGTCTGCCCGAGGCACGACAGGGGACGAGTCGAACTGATCCTGGCTATGCAGGGTCTGATTCTTATGACTCTGTTCTGCACTTTCTTCTTCCTAGCATTCCCAGCAGAGATAGACCTCAGAGATCAACTCGACATGGACTCGCTGAGCGGTCTGGAAGCCTCGTTGTTCGGGTTCATCCACTTCTCCGACAATCCGTGGAACGCCTGGCCGAGCCTGCACATAGTCCACTCATACCTGCTTGCGAGGTTGATGACCCTCTGGGTCAACCGAGAGCACGAGGGAAAGCCACTGGCCAAAGCCTTCCTCATCCTCCTGTGGGTTGAATACGCACTGCTGTGCGTGAGCATTCTGACTACCAAGCAGCACTATCTGTTTGACTTGGCCACCGGGCTCGCCACAGCTATGTTGGCGTGGAAGCTGTTTGAGTATGCACTTGCGCTGGCCGAGAGAGAGTCACCAGAACAAATCGCCGAGGACGCAGGTTGGGCCTGATCAGTTGTACACCATCGGCAGGAAGGCGTTTGCAGCGGTCTCGCAGGCATTGGACACATCGTCAAGACGCTGCAGGACTCTATACATGTGGACAGCAGCCAGCGGGTCGTCTTGGCCAATGCTGAACACGAATCCAGCGGCCCGGCTCTCGACCAGGTCACTCTCGTGCTCTGCCAGATTGACATCGTCAATCAGTCCCCCCAGCCTCTCTCGTCCGGCCTTGGTGTATCCGGACAGCGTCAGGTCACGCAGTGCTTCGACAGCGTCTTCGTAGGTGGCCGCGGTCTTGGCGACCGCTCCTGCCATCTCCTTGAGCAGGGCTTTGGCCTCTACATTGTCGTAGAGAGGTCTGAAGGACAGCTGCTCCGCGACGTTCTGGGCGTAGTCGGCGATGCGGTCCACTTGCCCGAACCAACCCTTCTTCGCAAATCGTTCTTCACATTGTCAGCCCTCAACTCAGCTGAGATAGTCGCTTCTATGGCTTCGCTTGGATCTCCCCCGTCTGCTGCGATGTTTACTGCTGTTAGCATGTGATTGACAGTCTCCTCGACAGCCTGAGCGTGAACGTGAAAGAGCTCGAAGTAGGTCGGTGTTCCGACTTCTGACCCATCCGCATCCGCTAGGGCCTCGTCCACGTACACCTCGCCATCGCGAGTTGACCAAATCACATAGCCTACCAGAGCGAGTGCGATGGGTATGATGATGAGCATATTGATCGGCTGGGAGCCGACGGCCACGTAGATCACTATCGAACCAAATCCTGCGGCCGGAAGGCTTGCCAGCCAGGAGGCGATAATCTTCCCGAAGACTCTGAAATCAACGGCTTTCGCACCACCCGCTAACCCGACACCCACTACTCCACCTACGAGCGTGTGAGTAGTGGAAACGGGGACAGCAAGGAAGGGCATGGAGAAAATCAGGACAGTCGTCGCCGCGCCGAATGTAGCGGCGAAGCCACGAGTTGGTGTGATGTCGGTGATCTTTCTCCCAATGGTCTCCATCACCCTCCATCCCCAAGTCACCACACCGATAGCTATCCCGACGCTGCCCAGTAGAACGAGCCAAGTCGGTACATCAGCCACTGCTCCGAGCTGCCCATCGTTCGACAGGACTTGGTAAACAGCAGCCATTGGACCTATTGCATTTGACCGGTCATTGGCTCCGTGGGCGAAGGCGACGTAGGCAGCGGCGATGACTTGCAACCATACGAATATCCTCTCGACACCGTGAAAACCTTCCTTTTCGCCCTTGAAATCGTAGTTTCTCAAGATGTAAGCCAGAATCACTGCAGCGACGATGGAAATCATTCCAGCTAGAATTAGGCTGTTAATCGGGAACCACGCATCATCCATCATTGGGTTCCACGAACCATCTTCCTTGACCGGCAACCAGTCATATTTGTCCTCAATCCAGCCGTTGTCCTGAGCCTTCGCGAAGAATCCCTTCAGAGCTTTGAACTGCAGTGCAAGACCAAGAACGAAGAATGTCGGGATGGCTAATATCGGTGCCATCCAGCGAGCGCGCGCCTCAGGATCAGTCGTGTCGAGAATAGTCTCTCTGATTACCCAGAAGGTGAAGAATGCGAATAGGCCTCCCATCACTGGGCTGGCAATCCAAGACAGGGCGACTTTCTCAACCACCTCCCAGTCAATAAGAGAGGTTTCGTGTTGAACTTCCATAACCAACCCGACGCCAATGATTCCACCGATGATACTGTGTGTGGTCGATACTGGTAGGCCGTATCTCGTGGCTATAGTAAGCCAGACAGCCGCTGCCATCATGGCAGCGATGAAGCCGTACATCAGATCAGCGGAAATCGCATCAACCAGTGCCTGGTTATCGAAATCAACAACAAGGATCCCTTTGCGAACCGTGTCCGTAACCGCATCTCCAGCAAAGAAAGCGCCTATGAACTCGAAGATTGCAGCGATGATTACTGCTTGCTTGAGCGTCAGGGCGCGAGAGCCGACAGACGTCCCCATCGCATTCGCAACATCGTTGGCACCGATATTCCACGCGAGATACGCGCAGACCAATATCGAAACAAACAGGACGAGTCCCATCAGGGGTTCCATTGATTCGCGCGCGCCGCTGATGGTACTTGACTTCTGCTCAGAGCAAACTTGCGACGGTTTCTGGCTGCGTCAGATAGATGAGCAGGCCGATTCCGGCGAACATCATCATCCATGCCCCTGTTGCCTTGACTACTCCTGTCGAGCGGCGCAGGAAGTCGAGCACGGCCTGACGTCCCATCCCGACCAGCACGGTCACGGTAATCATGAGAAGTGTGACAGAAAGGATGAGCCCCGCCATCCCAGTGGCGAAGGCGCCCCCGCCGACGACTGCGAGCCAAGCGACGAACGGGAAGACAGCCGCCGCGGTGCAGTCCACAGAGGCCGCGCTGTAGCCGATGCCCCACAGGTACATGTTGCGGCGTGGCGTGAATTGCTCATCCATCTCGGTGGTTTGGTAGCGGTCGAGAGTCCTCTGGACCCAAGCCAGAAGATGCGAGGTCCAACCGAGCAGCATGAGTCCCCCTAGGATGACTAGGAGCCATGCGATTCCCACAGCGATATCGTGCAGCACGCCAGACAGGTCGATGATGCCGCCCAATCCGAATATGATCGCACCGACCGCCCCGAAGAAGGTCAGCTGGCCCAGAGCGGCATAACCACCTACCTCGAATGATTTGGGCATGCTCCCAGAGAGCTTGCCCGCCTCACGCAGCTCGTCCTCCCTCATACCGAGGTTGAGGTAGTATGCGATGTAGGATGGCAGGACCGGGAAGGCGCACGGGGAGAAATAGACGAGGACGCCAAGGAACAGGCCAATCACAAAGACTCCCGTTAGGGAGCGGTCGGCCTTCTCGATGCCGAACCGCAGTGACTCCGCCTCACCCCCATTCGCCCTCTGTATCGCCGAGTCGAATGACTCCCAGCCATCCAACGGGGTCCCGGTGCCTTCCTTGGCCACGACGTATCCCTCATGGTCGATCACCAGCGCCAGAGGAAGGTTCTGCGCTGAGTAGTACTCGACGAGGTCCCCTCTTCCCCCATCATCGAGCAGCACGGAGTCAGTGGCCCCATTGACCACAGGCCAGCGCATGTGCCTGGAGGAATCAGCATCGCCGAAGGTCTCGTTGATGCGCTCGAAGGGCTCGTAGCCGTACCAGGAGCCGATGGAGATGACCACCACTGGGTAGTCGCCCCCCAGCTCGCCCCAAGCGTCGATGTTTCGATCGATGTGCTCCTGAACGTAGTGGCAGCTTCCGCAGTCCACCGCCATGAAGTCGAGGACGACGACGCTTCCTCTCAGACTCGAGAGTCGTACCACCCCGCTATCGTCCGCGATAGCATCATCGATGCCGGTGCGGTTCATCGAGGCGACCTCGAAGTCAGGCACCAACTCGACGTCTTCGGAGACCCCGTACGCGGAGGACGAGAGGCCGAACAGGCTGAGAGAGGAGTACCCGATGATACAGAACAGGACAAGGCCGATGCCGAACGCCCGCCAGGTCTCCCTCTGGCGCAGAACCTCGAAGTCCAGACCAGCCACCACGGACCGCCGACCTAGAGCCGACTTTTGATTCCGGCGGAAGTCCTGCTCACCAATCGAGTCATCACGCTTATTGCCGACTCGCGGCTGGCATCGAGGCGCGGGCTCGTGGTCTAGGGGTTATGATGTCGCCTTCACACGGCGAAGATCGCAGGTTCAAATCCTGCCGAGCCCACCACTCATCCCTTGAACGCCATAGGCCTTCGAGGGCCACGCGCGAGATGTCCGAGGCCGAGTCGAGTTCAGTCGAGGTTCTTGTGGCTGCCATCGCAGTGGGGCTTGTTCCCGCTGGTGCGGCAGCCGCACAGGGCGGCCTTCCCGCTCTTCTCGACAGTGAAGACGATAGGGGTGATCCCCGTGTTCTCACGTGAGTGGCTGCCATCGCAGAAGGGTTGGTTGGCCGACCTGCCACAGGCGCACCAGGCCACCTTCTTGCCTTCCTCGACCTCGATCACGTAGGGGCGGTTCTGACTCGCCACCGGCTGTGCCATGAACGCTGAACATCCTCACTGGGTGATAAGTGCGATGCTGGATGTTGACACATCCGGCGAGACGGAATCCTGAGCCTCATCCCTCTATCGTTCTGGGTGTGACTGCTTCCGCCGTCGGTCCTGGTGTCTTATTCCGGCCCTCAGTCTCACAGCAGGTCGTCAAGCAGCGACGAGGCTCCGATTCTCAGCCTCGCAGGGCCGTTGATGGTGGAGTCCTCCGAGTGGACGAGGCCAAGCAGACGCCCGACGTCCTCCTTGGTCCGGATGCCCCCGGACAGCTTCACGCCGCGCCTGTGACCCATGGTAACACCGTGCCTCATCACTTCGAACGCGAGGATTCCAGCCGCCTCATCGCTGCACCCGCCTCGCTTGCCGGTACAGCTCTTGACGAACTCAGCGCCTGCTGCAAGTGCCATCCGAACTACTGCGCGCATGCTTCTCTCTCCGAGCAGCGGAGTCTCGATGATGACCTTAAGCGCGCAACCGGCCGATGCCTCGCGCATGGCGAGCAGCATAGCGAGTTCAGGCTCGCGTGGGAAGTCCTCCGCATCA